>Ga0302325_10014975_pt1 | contig 16505 bp, 19 predicted proteins | sample Palsa_T0_2_FD_201948 | JGI IMG/M metagenome (GOLD analysis project Ga0302325, IMG submission 201948) | Peat permafrost microbial communities from Stordalen Mire near Abisko, Sweden - Palsa_T0_2 | ecosystem: Environmental > Terrestrial > Soil > Palsa > Peat permafrost | place: Sweden: Abisko... | reverse complement strand
ATTCTCTTCTGCCATGTACCGTACCATACTGATCAAGGGACTAAGCAGTCAGCAACACCAAAAGTTCCCGCGACTTGATACCCACTCCGCCAGCAACGAACTGTAAGTAATGAATCCCAACAAGTTTCAACGTCGGATGTGTGGGAGGAAATGTGAAATTCCCGCCAACTCTAATCATGACATATTTCCCCAGGATATTTTCCCCCCAGAGCCATTTAGAAGGAGGATTGTCTGTCCTTTGGATCGCCAAGGAAACAATACCAGATTTAAGAAACCCCGCCGGAGTAGATACAAAACTGAAGCCTCCAGGCTTGGCTAGATGCGGCACGTAAGTATCAATCCATTGTCCAGGTTTAAATGTGAAGGAGGAGGGATCTTCGCAATGTTGATTTGGAAGTCCGTCAATTGGGTGCGGGGATGGTGGTATCACCTTCAAGTCGATCAGTCGAACTGAGGGAGTTGCCGCTCGAACCTTCTGGATTGTCGTGAGGAAGTAGCCCTGCTTGTCAATTTGTGTGCCATGGTTTCTACTACCCTCTGACGGAATTGAGTTGAAGTCCGCTCTATGTGAGTATTCTCTTTTGGCTTTTCGTTGTTTACAATATTGGGGGCATCTTCCGAGGTCATCGAGCTACTAAACCCCTGGAGCTGAGCCGTTGACCGTGATCTTGCAACAAGACGTCGAGGTGTTCTAAGAAATAGTGAAGACCAAGCAGCTCTCGAATATACACACTTCAGCCGACCAAGATTCGCAATCAACATTCGCGAGTCTTCGTCGCCCGCATCTTACGTCGGGTTGGTCCCGTCCGCGATTGCCGATGAGAGGGGCGAAGCAGATCACAAGCATCAACGCTCTGATTGGTTGAACTCAAAGACCTGCTTACGTGAGCCAGCTCAATCTTGAGTCTGTGGAAATTGGCGTGTTGGCACCAACCTTGCCCCGTCACTGCTCAGCGTCCACTCGCCCGCACTTTATTGTTTATTTGTTCCTGTCTTCCTCGCACAGTGGGCCAGGACACAGAGTAAACAATGTCGTCTCCGCCTCGAGGAGACTTTTCGTCTTCTGCTGCGGCATTTGGATCCGTGTCGCCGTTTCGCGGGTCACCCTTCATTGAGGAGGACAATCCCTTCGCCGATCTCGCTTCGAGTCGAAATGCCGCCCCGGTACCCGTTCTACGGGATCCTTCCATAAGTTCGCCAAGTACTATCTCTCCATATTTCTCAGTGAGAAGGAATGTAGCTGATTGTAGCCCCCTCGTCAAGTATATTTGATTCACCGACGCAACCGCAACAGACGTCATCTTCCTCGACTTTACCTCAACAGCAGAAACCTTCCGTCTCGCCGTCGACTTCCCGCACCACAACACGTACCTCACCTATATCTTCTCGACGTCGGCCGCCAGGGTCTCGTCTTGGTCAATCTATTATTTCCAAATTAGAAGATTTGGATCTTCAATCGGATCCCCTCGGTCCTCTTGGTGAGACTACTTCGAATGATACAGTCGCACCGCCACCACCGCCTGCGAAAGACGACTCCAGAACATCGAAACAGCCGGCAACGACATTCGCAGAAATCAAAGCTGATCTTAATGAGCCGTTATCGACGAGAGTGCAACAGCAACATCCTCCATCTGTGTCCAGACAACTTAGTATGCCGCTTGAACAGGCTGCGCAACCACCTACTTTCCACATCACGGTAGGTGATCCAACGACCATTGGCGGCATCGCAGGGAGTCATACTGAATACAAAGTCCACACAAAGGTATATAACCTCTCCGGACCCTATTGATCTTAGACAAATTCAAAGATGTTCAAGACGGAGGATTTCACCGTAAATCGACGGTATCGTGACTTCGTATGGCTATACACGGCTCTCAACAATAATAACCCTGGAATCGTCGTGCCGCCGCCTCCGGAGAAACAACAACTCGGTCGCTTTCAGGAGGAGTTTGTAGAAGCGCGTCGTGCAGCTTTGGAACGAATGTTAAATAAGATTGCGCAACATCCCCTTTTACAGCGAGACATCGATTTCAAACTATTCATCGAGTCTGACGCGTTTAATGTCGATGTTAAGCAGCGGGAAAAAGCCAATTCGGTGGGCGAGAGCAAAGGATTTATGGGGTCGATCGGTTTAGGAAGTGGAACTTTCAGTGGGAAGATGCCTGAGTCGGATGAGGTTGGACCCTTAGTTTCGGGATTTAATAATTAGTGGTTTGAGGATCGAAAGGCATATGTTGACGCCCTGGAATCTCAGTTCAAGGCATGGTCGAAATCTATTGACACGATTGTAAAGCAACGTAAAGGTATACCTGGTCTTAAATGAAGGTAATTGTAGATCTTGCGGAAGCAACGGGAGACTTTGGGAATTCGTTATTTGCATTGTCATCAGTCGAACTCGATGCATCCCTTTGCAGTGCCTTATCATCTCTCGGCGATCTTCAAATGCAAATCAAGGATTTACACGACCGTCAAGCACAACAAGATGTCCTGACTCTTGGAAGCACCGTAGATGAGTATATCAGAACAGTCGGATCTATTAAGACTGCGTTCGCGGCGCGACAAAAGGTCTGGATGCAGTTACAAGCAGCAGAAGCTGATTTCCATAAACGACAGTCATATCTGGATAAAGTCAAACGTCAGGCGAAAACGCAACAAGATCGGCTGGCCCAGATGAATGCTGACCTCGCGGATGCTGAGAAACGATGTCATCAACTGAGACTTGAGTTTGATGAGACCGGGAAACGACTCAAGATTGAACTGGATCGATTTGAGAAGGAAAAGGTGGAAGATTTCAAGGCTAGTGTGGAGACATTCCTCGAAGCCAGCGTTGAGGGACAGAAAGAGGTGAGCATCTAACTCCTGCGGGTTTGACATGTAGTTGATTGAAATATGGGAAACTTATTTGTTGCGGCTTGGACAGGAGCTTGAGGATGACGATGGCGGGAGGATGCAGTCTCAACACATACCGACAGAGAGCGGCGCAGGAGCCGTGTCACAATAAGTTTCGGTGTAAACTGACTCCTGTAAGATGGACGATAGTGTTGTAATCCAATCGCATATTTGAGTTCTTCTAATGCATATGCTACATCTACGTCCTCACTCCCTTTTTCTTTTTCGCCTCCTGAGGCGCGCTGGCATCACTCTCCTTTCCTCTGGTAGGCACATAAGCGTCCTCTGCCTTCAACATATCAAACAATTCCTCAGCAGCATCACTCTTTGCGTCGCCACTTAATTCCTCCTCACCGAGTTTCTGTCGCCTGGCCTCTGATAAATCCCTCATTCCAGCCTCGCCCAGTAACGTTGCCGAGAACGACTTTCGGAATTTGTACAGCTGTTTATTCTGATCAGCTAGCTCTGTTGATCGCTTCCGACCGGTCCAGACCGGATTGTTGAATTTGTCTCGTGTCAATCGGTACGTCTTTCGTGGTGAGCTGGTCATGACTTTGAACGAGCTGCCATCGGTGAGGACAATGTTTTGGTAGAAGACTTGCGGATTTCGGTATAGCTGATTTCTGTAGCCTCGCGTCTGCGTTGGACAGAGACATGCTTGCGGGAGGAGATGGACGTATTGGCGCGGTGCAGCTGTTGATATCCGCAGCAGCATTTTGTTCGCGTGTGATGGTCGAGTGAAGATCGACAACTTTTCCGGCTAGTGTGAAATGAAATTGGGATTCCCCCAGCGGTCGTCGTCACGTACGACGTCCAATTCGCCAGCCTCGATGTGGACGACCAATGGCCGAGTGATCCGAATCATCCATCTCCGGGCCGGAATGCTCTACATTATCTTACGCTGTCATCCTATTTTGCTACGTAACACTTTTGGCTGCTCCAATTGCCTGGCCATCTGGCTAGGATTGTCCGTTTGTCGCCTTAGGCCAACAAGGTTTAGTGGGCATTTACTTTATTTTCGGGCATTGCTCGGACTGATTGGCTGGCTGCTTCAGGAAAGCTGATTAAATATCGCCGAAATATTATGGCCCTTGCATTTATTTACTTTATATAAATTAAATTTTTACCCGGAAGAGAGTCCTCTGCTGCGCACGCACACGATTGTAGCGTGATACCAACACAGGCGTCAGCGTTCTCCGTTCCTTCTTGCTGCAACATCTTCGGTCCGAGCTTGAAGATACTTACACAGATCGCACGCTGATATCCTGAGAATTGTCTCCGTCAAATGTTAAACAACATCCGGACCGTTCTCGACATTCCTCGTCTGCATTAATCTGTCGTCTCAATCGGCATGCCAGGGCAAAGAGCCAATGGACCAAAGCGTGGAGGCACTACTGCTACGCTGACAAACGGACATGGCACCCACTCCCTCAGCAAGAAACGATCCCAGAAATTCGAGTCAGCATCGCATCATCCCACGCTTGGCGGCCGTCGGAATTCCCTTGAAGTCGAGGTCAACAAGACTGCAAGCGGCGAGAGCACTCCCGAACGAGATTCAGATGCCAGAAGGCCGCCTGGATCCTCTGCCGGTACGAGTTCGGGTTCTCTTCAGAAAGAGTTGGCGAACACGGGGAACGCGACCGCGACTGACTCGCAGAGACGGATTCACGTCGGACAATCTCCGGGAACTCCGAACCCAGAAAACAAAGCCTCTACGTATACGGGTGTTCTACCGCCACACCAATACCTTGATTCTCTCGCCATCACATTCTTTCTGATCAATCTCCCTACCATCTTCCTCGTTCTTGTCCATGTGCTCTTCGTCATCTTTGCCGTGTCGCCTTACTCTTCGAGTGCAACCGATCGATATTCGTCATGGAAAACTATCCTTCCCGCCGAGGCGTTTATCGTCTTATTCTTCGCACTCGTATCACCTTCCATCCGAGCGTATATAACCGAACTTGCCGAGCCGGTCATTGCGTCTTCGTTGGCGGGAAACGGGGGCCGTGGAGCTGCAATCTGTGCTGCAGTGATGTTTGCAGCAGGTCGGTTACCAAAAGTCATTTTAGGCGGTTTGATCCGGTTGAAGAGCTACTCTCCCGGAGGAGTCAGTGATACCCTTGTTTTAACTGCAAAAGAATTGAACACAGAGCGAGAAGTATTAGATCGGCTAGGTGATGAATTGCAGGCTTGGGTCCTGGCGTTGATACGTCAGCTCATTGCGATACATGTCGTAGCAAGATGGTCATGGGAGGGTTTGAAACGGTATCTTACCAACCGCGTCAATCAGAGCAAACTTGAGGATGCAACTGCGTCAGCGAATGCAGATACCTCAAAGCGGAAGAAGGACAAGGCTGTTGCTCCACCATCGACTGTCACGCAGATGCCGTTGTGGACCACCATCGCCAACAACTACATCGTTGCGACAAAAGACCAGGAACTAAAACCGCCAGAAGATCTGTCGACTTATATGGTTGAAAACGAATGTTCACTGCACGTACAGGAAATCACATCTTGTTCTGTCCGATTACGCGCAAAGGGTCAACGTTCGAGGTTAGAATCCTCCCTAGGCGATACCAGTGCCTTCGATGTCTGCGTCAACGGTTTGCAATGGCGAGAAGTCTCCGTTTCGCTCGAAGAAGAAAACACCACCACCGACACCCTGTATCACCAGCAAGTCATATGTTTATACCTCGATATCCAAGCTCTTGTACCATCAACCGCAAGCGAGATTGAAATCACCAATACCAGTCTCCCCGAGCCTGTCATATTATTCCATGCCACCATATGTACAACTCAAAAAGAGCCCACTGCACCTACAGCGGCACCTCAACCTGTTCGACCCAATTCGCCCATCTCGACCTTGACCGATAAACTCAACAATGCGATCGAGAATCTCAATAACCTCAAGAATCACCAGAAACGGATTCGGAGAGATCACAAGTCTACGGTTACTTCACTTCGCTCCGAAATCGATGCGCTTCATTCGCGTTTGGAAGCGCCTGACAAGGGTGAAGAACGCGCTCGTCGTGGAAATTTAGCATTGAAATATCATATCATGCAGACCGAGGATAAAATTCGAACATTGGAGGATGAGATCCACCACGCCGAGGAAGCTATCAGTGATCGACAGAAGGAATTAATCTCCAGTCGAGAGAAATGGGAATCCGAGCGATCAGCATTAGAGGCCAGTCGTCGAAGCCAACACACTACCAAATCCTCATTCGATAAATTCCTCCAACAATTCCATGCCGAGAAAATGGCTATCAACGCCCGCAAGGAGAAACTTACTTCCCGAGAGGTCAAATTGAAAGGCGAGTTGGAGATTCTGGAGACCGCGGAGAGAAAGAAGGACGAGCAAGTTGATGATCGATCGAGGCGACGCAGAGAAGCTAGGGCACAACTCATCAAGGAACGACAAGCAAGTCAAGCGGAACAAGTCGCCTTGGTCGAACAAATGGAGATTCATCTCGCCGATATTAATGAACGAACCGCTCGCACTCATTCCGAAAGAATCAATTTGGAGGGTATGCCTGCTCCTGTGCCGGCTCATGGAATCGTTGCTCCTAGTCCTACTCTCGCGGCTACCTCGCCATTACCCGGTGTTAGTCCCGCGATGCAGAATGGATCGAGGGTTGTTAGCGGAACATTTGAGGATGCATTGGAAGGGCCTTTTGTAGATGCTCTGATGGGATCAGAACATGATTTTATGTATAAATAAGGATTCACGCTATGAGGGTATCCCGGCTGTTGTAGTAACAGATCTCTAGCACGATATATCTACGCATCCATGTGACGTTATTACTCCTCGCTTGTGTCGTGAGGGAGAATTGGCTCGCCTTCCCTTCGGTACTTTCTGCCACAATACGAGAGTGCCGTGCCAGTATTCGAATCCTGCTCCATCACGTCTTCTACCTCTGCAATCCATAATCTGTGATCCCCAACCTTTACCGTCCTGTCTACTTTGCAAAGTAACGCTCCTAATACTCCCCCGGCTAGTACAGGCAGATCCCACTTCTCGTGCCGTCCCCAACAGCCAAGTTCAAAAGGATTCAGGTGAGGTCCATGGGCATGTGGCGCAAGATCGGATTTTGAAAAGGCATCGGCCATTCTCGCGGAATCTGCCGTGCAGGAAAGGAGATGGACAACAAATTGTTGTCTGCGCGCTAATAGATCGGCGGCTCGGGAGTTCTGTCGAGTACTAAAGCAGACGAACGGCGACGGAGTAAGACATATTGTTGTAAATGACGAGACAGTAAGTCCTCGTTGTTGCTTGCCATCTGGTCCGTCGTACTCAGTTGTTACTAGCACCACTAATGTCAATTGGTGCTAAGACACCTGATTACCAGGCTGTGTCACTCGCCGCATGAGCAATCGAACATGTTCCGGGATCCCCTTTTCAAGGCCATTTCCCTCCCTTAACCTCCAGCTCGAAGTCCCAAAGCTTCGCCATGTGAAATATAAATCCGCCGCTTTAGCCGTTAGGGGTTTATGTCTATAAAACACTGCCTCCCTTCGAAGGCATGGCCGGAGCATTCGCCGAGTTCCTTCCGAGAAATTCTGATCTTGAAATTCCAATCGCAACCATCAAACTTTTAACCGAGTTTTCGCTTAAAATCCCGGGTGATGTCATGTCCACGTTGAAAATCCGGATAAACCCGTCCGTCGGCCAGCGCATTAAATAGAAGCGGCAGGGGCCCAAACCTCGTCGCCCAAAGAATCGCCCCCGTGAGCCTCACACACCCTCCTCATTGGCTCTTTCAGCATTCCAGCAAAACGTTTTTTGCGCTATTGCATCATGGCGATATTTCCGAGTATCTTTCCCTCGCTGCCGAAATATCCAGGACCCTTCACGGTGGGCAGTGTCGAGATCGAGGTCCCGTTGGCGACATGTCGGAACTTCGATGTCACGGAAACAACCGTCGAGACTATTCTAGTGAGACTGTTCTATCCGTGCGAGAAGGGCGGGAAGGGTCGGCCGGGATGGCTGCCGCAGCCGAGTATGGAGTATGCAAAGGGGTATGCGGTGTTCTTGAAACAACCGATCCTGCCGGCTTCGTTGGCGATTTCCATGGTTGTGTATAATACTGCTATTCCGGCTATTGAGAATGGTGTTCCTTTATCGGCGGGGTCGTTGGAGCTGGGCACGATGCCTGTGATGGTGTTTAGTCATGGACTGGGAGGGTCGCGGAATGCGTACTCGCAATGGTGTGGGAGTATGGCTTCGTATGGGATTCTTGTCGCTGCGATTGAACATCGCGATGGAAGTGCGCCGACTAGTATTGTGAATCCTGTGTCGAAGGAACAGTATTCTGTGCCGTATAGGAGGATTACAGAGTACAATGAGCATACGAAAGATTATCGGACTAGTCAGCTTGCTCAGCGGACATACGAAGTTTCGAAGCTCGTCGGATTGCTGAGGGATATCAATCACGGGAATTTAGAGGGAGTGGAGGAAGATAAGAAAGGTTTGATGGCTATGTTTAAGGGATTGTTGAATACGAAGAAGGGAGAGTTTATCATGGCTGGACATTCTTTCGGTGCGGCGACCACCGTGGCGGCATGCAAAGATAAAGAAAACCTCGAAGCCAGTTACCCTCTCAAAGACGAATTCAAAGCCGCCATCATGCTCGATATCTGGATGATGGTACCTCCCTTACCCCCCAAAATCACTTTTTATTATGCAAATTGCTTATAGTAGCCACTGAGTGCGATTCCCACAGCCAAACTTACCGTCCCATCCCTGCACATAATCTCAGAACAATTCCTCAAATGGTCCGAGAACTACAAAGCCCTCCCTCCCCTTCTCAACGAATCCCGCACATCCTCATCCTTCGCCAAAGTATTCTATCTCAAGGGTTCGGCACATTTATCGCAATCGGACTTCCAGCTTCTCTTCCCCAACCTATGTCGCCGGTATTTCCATGCAAAGGCCGAGGCGGATAAAGTCATGACCTTTAATATCCGGGCTGGGCTGGAGTTTTTGAGAAGAGTCGAGGTGCCTGGTGTGAAAGTTGAGAAGGATCCTGTTTTTGAAGAGACGATTGAGGATTGGGAGGAGTTGGAGAAGGAGTTGTAGATTGGGGGAGAGGGGGAGGATACCTTGCATTCCAAAAGGAATGGTTAGCATTGCATGGAAGTATATTTACTAGGAACAGGAGTATATTTATTGCGGTGCATATATATGGGACAGCGACGCGAATGCATTAGATTAGATATACAGGGTCCTACGTGGACTCGGGATTTAGATATTTATGATTAGTGTGAATATGGTTATGCTTATTTACGCTTGTGTGATGCACCATGTGCCACAGACCGTTATACTATCTGGTCCTTTGTCGTCTATATCCGACTTCTCCGCTTACCATACCCGCGGGTATTCCATCCGCATCAGATCTATTCCAGATCTACTTTCAGTTCATTCCCACTTTCAACGTCAGCATCGACATTCCCTTCCTCAACCCCATCTGCCAGGGAATCATTTCCCCCCTCTCCCTCCAAATACAATGCCAACCGCAGCATATAATACAATATGGTACAAGTCATCTCCGAAGACATCACTGCTACAGCATTCCCCTCTCCAACCCGTAATTTCATGTATGATTCGGCTGTGGCGGGAAATAGACGTCGTAAATTGAAGACCACGGCCGATGTTTCTTGACCTTCAATGTGGATTGATTGGAATTCCCAGGGAACTGCTGTTTCTAGCGGAGAAAGATAGAGTACTGCAATTATCGGGCCTTGGTTGCCTTGGTCATTGGTCGGAAGGTCGTCTAAGACAGTACTCTCCGTCTGTATCGCGGATGATTGCGCCTCGACTTGATCAGTAGTTTCTGTCTCGGGCGCGATTTCGGGCAATGTAACTCCTTCCACTTCATGCTCCGAGGATACTTCCACTTCCGCACCCTCATGTCCTTCCTTGTCCACAAGACCCTCCTCCACCTCCTTCTCCTTCCGTAACTTAATCCTCTTGCCAATACTCTCACGCACCACCGCGCGCTGCACATCCCCATCAACCTCACACCAAAACAAATACATCCTCCTCAACCCATCCAACCTAATCCAACTCTCCTCTCTCAACACCCCAGCAATCCACTCTGCCATCCCGTCCCGCCAAACCAGACTCTTCCGCACCGCGGGGGTCGTCCGTTCTGGAACATTGCTCTTCCACCGCCGCTGTCTGGCGCCCAATTCTTCCACGGCGCGGCGATTCAGGCGGCCGTAGACGCCGCGCACGGCGTGGCCGGCACCGGTCTTCGGGGGGGGGGATAGATCACACGGCATGAGCCAGTGTGTCTCGTCGTCGGCGGCGGAGTAGATGATGTATTTGAGGAGGAGGTTTCGTGGGAGGACTTGTTCTGCGAGGCGATCTCGACGAATTGGCGAGGCTAGGATTTTGGCTATTCTCAGCATCCTGGACACTCACAAAAGAAGGGGGGAGTAAGAAGAAAGTAAGGAAGAGAGTAAGTAAGAGGGTAAGGAGATGGAGATACCGAATGGGTTTTCGAGGATGGATTGTTCGAAGGCGGTGAGTGGTTCTAAGGATTTATCGGGTGGTGCAGCGCGGTGTTTGATCTGTTTTCTCTTGTAGGTCGTTGGATCGAGGAGTGGCGAGCGAGGTAATGCATCGGTGATGGGGGTCGAGTTATCTTCCGATGGCGGGACAAGGTGTTCTGTTGCGGAAAAGCCATGGGGAAATAATGACTTTCTGGCAGATACTCGTTTTGGTGCTCGATATGTTGTTCGGGCGATATTTCTGCATCCTCGAGGACAGGCAACAATGGCAGGGTGTCGGGGACGTAACATGCAGCAGGACACAATAATTTTCGAGGATCGTCGCGCGAGGGAAAATAAACTTGGGCTTAGATTCCGGCTTCGTTGGAAAGTTCCGGCATTAAGGAAGGAGGTTAAGGAAGGAGGTTTAAGCCAATCAGGGGAAGGGAGTCATCATGATGAAGCCAAAGGCGCCGGCGAAAACACATTTCATATGTCTTCCTTTGAGGAGCGTTGCATTTCGCAATAAAGTCACCGCGTTCAATGCATTATTGCCATCTACGATACACGCGAGTATTATCCGTCCGACGGGCTCGTTGCATTTCACCTTGGGAGTCATGTCACTGAGCACCCCTGACGAAATCAACTCGGCAGTCCAGTTCCTGCACTCATGTCAGTCTGATGCGGTATCCACTGTCGGGGGCCAGAAATTGCGAGTCAGCTTGAAGGGGATCGCAAGCATGCAAGGGAACGCAAAGAAAACGAGTGTCATCTACGCGGTTCCTGAGAATGGCGATGGACGATTACGGAGTTTGTGTAGTATTTTCCCGTGACGTGTACCCTGGTTGACGATGAGATTCATTACAGTCCAAGTTTAAGGAGGCCAAGTTTCTGGAGAATGATAGACATTCGTCTCAGGAAGTCAAGGTTCGCTTGTGACGATCGTCGGTGTGCTAATCATAGTTACATTGTACATTATTAAACACCCTACACATGAAACCTCGGCCGAAAAAGCGGTATGCAGCCGTCATAGATGCAACAGAGTTATTAGAGACAGAGGAATTAAAAACATATGATTTCGGAGAGGTGGATATTGAGGAAGTTCAGATATGTGAGATGGGAGTGAAAGAAGTGGATGGAGAAATCCGGTATAAAAGTGTTGGTGGGTTCAGTCTTGGATCGGCGGAGGAGGATGCGCAGGATGTTGTTCTGGGTGATCTGAGCGAGACCAAACGAGGCGATGCAGAGGCGATCGCTGTTGAGGTTTCAGAGAGAGACGTCACGATTGAGGCAGAGAAAGGATGAATATGGATATCAAAGAGCGCGCTGGTAAGGTCTTTGATCAGATGTGTTAGCCAAGCGAGACAGTGTCTGTTGATCTGTTTGATCATCGCCAGATCGCTCGTCACGGCCACACGCTGTATCGCTGCGTGGAATAAAGGGAATTGTATTCCCATAGAAAACAAGCAGCCAGGCATGATGGATAAATCATGTGGGCGCGTCAAATGCGGATCCTTTGTGGCCCAGGAACGATTTCCATCAGGGGGGTCATTTTGGCCACATCTAGAACGTTATATATATATTTGGCTTTTCAACGCGAAAATTGAAATGAATTCCAAATCAACGCACGCGGTGCTCACGAATGAGATTCGGGCGATCTGTGCAGATAGAAAGAGGGCTGGACTATGCATCAGACTAGACGCCTGCATGCTCGTGGTTTCATGTGCTTTTCGCAGTCGACAGATGACCGGGTGCCCCCACGGAAGCCGGTGGAGTCCGGTGAGGAAGATCATGAAACTTTGGCCCGCCGATCACGAAGATCTCTCATTCCCAGACGCGGCGGGATATTCATTGATTGGCGCAATGGGGGGCGACGATTGGCTGTGCCGAGAATAAAGGCGGTGGGGTGGTGGCTCATGATTATGAAACGGGCTGCTTGCTTGCTTTTCCTTGCTTTCTTTCCCTGCGGGCGTTTCATCTGATACAATATGTGCAACATATACTGTGACTTACTGTACAATAGCAAGCCGCAGCGAGGCACACGCCCACACATGCGCCCACACACACGATTTAAAGTGGTGGTGGTGGTGGCCGCGGCACACTTGACAATCGATCGTCGTACATACTACATAGTAGTAGCAATCGGCGGTGGTGAATGGTTGGACCCCCTCGGCTCGGCTCCCAAATTGAAAAGATTCCTTCCTCCCGGCCGGCAGTCAGGGCCTCCTCCTCCAGGCTGTCCTCGCTCCTGTCTCGGTGCGCACCACCACAAACAGGGCTCGGCTCCTCGCTTTCGTCTGCCGACCGTTCTGCCGACCAAGCGAACATCACGACATAATCCTTCATACTTCATATTACAGCGCAGCAGCAGCGCAGAGGCGTCGTAACGCTGCAGCCTATTGTGCTTCTTCGCCGGCCGGAAGAAGGGGAATGACAACATGAGCTACAATCCCTCCTACACGCTGCAGTCCTCGCCGCCGTCGCCCTCGGATCCGATCCCGAGTGCCTCGCCATCGCCTGCGCCGTCCGACTCGTACGGCGGCGGCTACCTGCCTCCTCTGCCCATCCCACCCATCTTCAACCACGCTCACCATCCCGCAGCAAACAACCACAACCACAACCACAACCACAGCCACAGCCACTCCCCGCGCCAGGTCTACCCGACCTCGTCGCCCTACCAGCCCTCGCCCGACCCCAGTGCCTCCTCGCTGTCCAAGCTGCGATTCCCGCCGCCCACGCCCACCAGCTACTTCACAAACGGGTATGCCAGTCCCGCCGCGTCCAGCTACTCGTCGTCCTCTGAGCCGGGAAGTCGGGACGAAATCGACATGATGGAGGCGGGGACGCTGGGTGGGAGCGCTTATCACGGGGGGCATGCATTAAGTCAACCGGGAATTGACGGGATGATATTCCGAGGCGACGGGATACTTCTCGAGAAACAGGCCTCCTCGAGAAACCGCAGTCGGGAGCGAGACTCCCGCAAGCGCTGGAGCATGCGCGATTTCACCTTGATGCAGACAGTTGGTACGCACCATTGTTCCGCGAGATCAGTTCTGATGACTACTAGGAACCGGGACATTCGGAAGAGTGTTCCTCGCGACGTTTGCCAAACCAAGTCCCGATCGACCGCAAGTCTTTGCTTTAAAGGTACAGGATCTCGATCCGTAGAGTAACTGTAGATTCTATCAAAAGCAGAGTGTGTACGGCTACGACAGGTAGAACATGTGAATTCGGAGCGCGAGATTCTAGCATCGGTCCATCATCCATTCATCGTCGACATGTTTCTCACATTCCAAACCCCATCAAATCTGTTCATGTGTCTCGAGTACATGGTTGGAGGGGAATTATTCTCACATTTACGGAAACAAGGTCGCTTTGTCCCCGACGTCGCAAAATTCTATGCAGCAAGCATAGTCCTCGCTCTGGAATATCTACACGACAAAGATATCATCTATCGCGATCTAAAACCAGAGGTATCCTCCCTGAGATTTGAAGTCTAATGAAGAATTTACTACTCGACCAAGACGGGTATATCAAAATCATCGACTTTGGATTCTCGAAAAAATGTCCCGATCGGACGTGGACCGTCTGCGGGACCCCAGAATACCTAGCACCAGAAATAATACGCTCAGACGGCCACGGCAAGGCCGTCGACTGGTGGGCTCTGGGAATCCTGAACTACGAAATGCTAGTCGGCTACCCCCCCTATTACGACTCCTTCCCTCTGGGCATCTATGAAAAGATCCTGGCCGGCAACCTCACCTTCCCATCCTTCGTGGACGCCACGGCCCGCGACTTAATACGCCAACTCCTGCGTCCGGATCTTTCCTCCCGACTCGGCAATCTACGCGGCGGCGCAAAAGACGTCAAAGACCATATGTGGTTCCGCATGGCCGACTGGGACAGTCTGCTGCACAAACGGTTCCGGGCGCCCTTTGTGCCTCGCGCGCGCTGGGCAGGGGATGCGCAGTACTTTGACCGGTATGATGAATTGAGCGGCGAGGAGGTAGAGAACTTGATGAGCGAGGATGAAGGGTGTGGAGACGATTTTGGGGATCTGTTTGACGGGTTTTGAGGCGCGTATATGAGTGCTATATGGGAAGATACAAGAAAAAACAGTTACGGAGTTGTATACCCTGGGTGTATTTGTATGTAATATCTCGGATAGCATGTGGGATGAACTATTGCTAAGAGTATCTGTCTTCATGTTTTAGTTGCCTGTGATGTCGTGCTCTGACCGATGGTAGTTCCTAGAAACTCGGTTCTCAGCAACTATTTAAGAGGTCACAATTCCCAATTTTCTTGAAAATTGACTATGTTCGATGATGCTCGTTGATTCATGTATGTTCAATGGGGGTGAACCGAGCCCGATGGCCAAGCGAGCCACCAATGAGAAATTTGGTGCAATTTGTGTGTAATTTTGATTCCGGCCACAAAAAGCTACTCAAAAATTCATCATTCCAGCAATGTTGACTATAAATGTTGAAAGTTGAGGCTCTAGAGGCTTGACCTAATGAGCCTAGAATTCAGTCTGTCCTCCTATAACCTCAATAAATAAGGTGGTTATTATGTTATGGCTCAAAACATGCCAGTAGGTAGCCGAAATAGCCTAGTCTAAATTAGAATTGGCCGTCCGACACTGCCCTTAAATATGGCGAATGGCTCGCTTGGCCATCCGGCTCGGTTCACCCCCATTGAACATAAAGCGTCACATCATAGGAGAGTATTCTATTACCAATATGTACCTTCCACGTACAGTTCTCGCATCCCTTAAACAACTCACATATATCATACAAATGCCAGGGTATCTATATGCACCTCATCCAATGCAATATCACTCATATCCTGCCTTTCCAAAATCTAGAAATCATAAATTTCCGTAACGACTTTCATCTCCTTCCGCCATCGGGTATAGAATTTCCCCTTCCTCTCCAATTCATCGAATAATTTCCCTCTTCCAACGTCTTTTAAAGCGATTCTTGTTTCGTGATCTGCAGTATACAATTCGATTAGTTCTCTTGATTTAAATAGGATTGTCCCGGTAGTTGGGGAGATGATGATGCTGTTTCGTTCGAATGTGTATTCCGAGTTGGGGATGCAGATTTGATCAGTGATGACCTTCATGTAAGTACCATACTTAGGAAAGAAGGGAAGTACTGTGAATGAGGGACTTTTGGCCCCCGACTGTGGTGGGGGGTCGTTGGTTTGAGTATGCGTTCGCTTGACTTAGATAGACACACACAAGGACAAAAACCTTTATAATATGCAAAACCAATCCCTTACTCAAGCCCAATTCAGTCATCCGCACTCGAAATCCTACAATATCAGACTCATACCAGTAACCCTCTCACGCTGTTCATTTATCTCCATCAATGCATTCAATTTAACCACCCCAAACTCATCATACGCGGCCTCCCCCTCCGTCTGAACAACCTCCAATGTCCTGGGATCATATCCCTCCCTCGCCAAAACATACTTGACCAAAGCCGTGATACTGACCCCCCCATCCGTCTGAGAAGAACCATCCCCAAAAACAACACTCATATCTCGCTCGAATTCATCGGGCGCTGAAGGTATGTACTCCCAAGGACTTTTCTTTGCATCCTTGATGACCCGAATAATCCTGCGTTGTAATTCCCTATCCGCTTCTTCGGCAAGTTCCATTCCCCTACCAGAATACCCCGACAAACTCCTAACATGCGAATCCCTCAAATGGGAATACAACATTGACTCTCCACCTCTCTCCTTGATGTTTTTCTCACGCGGTATGTGCGGCGCAAGGACCTTATGAATCCCCGACGATGTAGCAGATTTCGCACCCCCAACACCCCGTAAATTCAACAACCGTCGAATACTAGCCCACTTATCGTCCCCCGTTTCCCACGGTTTAGGCGGCGCCCCCGGACTCGATGTCTCCTCCCAGGGATACCGTTTCCGGGTCCGGGAGTCTTGTTTCGTGTGGTGCTCTTGGACTAATTCGAGGTACCGACGCATGGCTTCTTTCTGTTCTGCTTTCAGGGGACTCAGGAAGGGGTTCCCCTTTTTGGAGAGCAGGGAGTCGGATTTGGCGACTTTTTTGGGCGCGATGGGGGGTCGAGGGAGGGGGTGGTTTGGGCCGAAGA
>Ga0302325_10014973_pt1 | contig 16506 bp, 4 predicted proteins | sample Palsa_T0_2_FD_201948 | JGI IMG/M metagenome (GOLD analysis project Ga0302325, IMG submission 201948) | Peat permafrost microbial communities from Stordalen Mire near Abisko, Sweden - Palsa_T0_2 | ecosystem: Environmental > Terrestrial > Soil > Palsa > Peat permafrost | place: Sweden: Abisko... | reverse complement strand
CCCGCCTGGCGAAGGAGGGCAAGCCCGTCGTGTGGATCGATGGCGGCCTGCACTCCTCCGAGAGCGTCAACTCGCAGCAGCTGGCAGAATTGGTCTATCAGATGGTGTCGCGCAATGATGAGGAGACCCTGCGTTTCCTGCGCGATGTCGTCCTGCTCGCCCCGATCGCGAATCCCGATGGCGTCGAAGTGGTTGCCAATTGGTACATGCGCAATCCCGAGGAGAAGCTGCGCACGTTTGCCGGGTTGCCGCGCCTCTACAATAAGTACATCGGGCACGATAATAATCGCGACTCGCTGATGTCGAACGCGAAGGAGACGGCCAATTCGAACCGAATCCTCTTTGTGGATTGGATTCCGCAGATCATGTACAATCACCACCAAACCGGGCCCGAGGGCGAGGTGGTTTTCGTGCCCCCCTATCGCGATCCGTTCAATTACAACTTCGATGCGCTCCTGCCGATCGGCATCGAGCGGGTGGGATTTGCGATGATTGAGCGGCTCACAGCCAAGGGAATGGCTGGAGTCGCAACGCGTTCCGCGGCCCCCTACTCGACCTGGTGGAACGGCGGCTACCGAAACGCATGCTATTGGCACAATCAAATTGGGATCCTCAGCGAGATCATTGGCAGCCCCAATCCTGAAACGGTTTCGTTCGCGCCCGCGAAGCAGCTTCCCGAGGGCGACTGGCCGCTTCCGATCGCGCCGCAGGTCTGGCATTACCGGCAATCGGTTGATTACGACGTCGAGCTGGACCGTGCCATCCTTGATTACGCCTCACGGAATGGCGAATGGCTGCTCGGCAACATCTATCGGATGGGCCGCAATTCGATCGAACGCGGCAGCCGAGACACGTGGACGGTGACTCCGAAGCGCATTGCCGCCGTCTGGAAGGCCGTCCAGGCGAGCGATCCGGATTTCAAGTCACCGCTGACATTTGAAGGCATGTTCGATCCGACCCGAAACGTAGTGACCGCCCCCCCGGAATTCTACACGAAGGTCCTCCACGATCCCGCGTTTCGGGATCCGCGCGGCTACATCATTTCCCCCGACCAGGACGATTTTCCGACGGCGGTCAAATTCATCAATGCGCTGATCAAGGCGGGCGTCGAGGTGAGCCGGGCGACCGCCCCATTTCAGGTTGCCGGCAAGTCGTATCCTGCCGGCAGTTACGTCGTGAAGACGGACCAGGCGTTCCGACCGGAGGTCATGGACCTGTTTGAACCGCAGGACCATCCGATGGATTTTGCCTATCCGGGAGGCCCTCCCAAGGCCCCCTACGACATCACGGGGTGGACGCTGGTGAAGCAGATGGGCGTCGCGGCCGACAGGGTCTACGAAGGATTTGACGGTCCTTTCGAAGCGGTGGGCTTCGACTTGCAGAAGCCGCCGGCCCTTGCGCTTGCTGGCGCGCAACATCCCGCCGGCTGGCTCGTCAGTCACAAGATCAACGATGCCTTCATTCTGACGAATCGGCTGCTCAAGGCCAACTGTCCCGTTTACTGGCTGACGGTCGAACAGACGGTTGAAGGCCGCGGCTACGGCACCGGCACGCTCTGGATTCCTGCTTCGCGGGAATCCCAGCCGATCGTGGAGCGGGCCGCGCACGAATTGGGCGTGCCCGCTTACGGGCTGGCGCAAAAGCCTGGTGGAGGGGCCATGAAGCTCAAGCCGATCCGAATCGGGCTGGTGGACCTTTATGGGGGAATGATGCCTTCCGGATGGCTGCGCTGGATATTCGATCAGTACGAGTTTCCGTACGAAGTCGTTTATCCGCAAATACTCGATGCGGGGGGACTGCGGAGCAGCTTTGACGTGATCGTATTCCCCAGCGATACATATGCCGAGGGCAGCCGCACCTACGCCGCGATGATCGAACACTCAGTGAAGTTTAACGCCGGCACCGGTCTGGCAGGCGCGGGAGGCGGCCATTACGATCCGCCCGCCGAGAGCATTCCCGAGGAACTGCGCTCGATGCTCGGCGGGATCACGGTGAACAAGACGGTGCCTCCGCTCAAGATCTTCGTCCGCGAGGGCGGCACGATCATCGCGATCGGATCGTCCGCCACCGCCGGACAGGCCATGGGCCTGCCCGTCCGGGACCATCTGGCCGATCGGGGTACTAATGGCGAGAAGCACTATCCCACGTCAAAATTCTACATTCCAGGCTCGGTGCTTCGGGCCAAATTCGACAATCACGATCCGCTCGCTTACGGCATGCCCGATTCCGGATACGTCTTTTTTGACAGCAATCCTGTGTTCGACGTCGATTCCGGCGGTCCGGTCAAGCCCAACCGTGTGGCCTGGTTTGATTCGAAGGAGCCTCTCTACAGCGGCTGGGCCGTTGGCCAGAATTACCTCGACGGCGGCCAGGCGGCTGTCGAGGCGAGCGTGGGCGAGGGCAAGCTGGTCCTGATAGGCTTCGAATCCACGTTTCGGGCCACGCCCCATGGCACGTTCAAACTTCTTTTCAACGGCTTGTATTACGGGTCGGCCACTTTTGGGTCGCCGTAAGCATCCGTCGAACCGTCTCGAAAACCTCACCCGTTGCGCTTCAATCTTCACCCTGATCCCCAACCCGCCTCGTTAAAGCCACTGCCGGTCGCCTCTCCTACACTATGATTCCACCACTGACCCACCTCATCCGATCCAGCCTAGCCGGGCTGGGTCTTTGCTGCGCGGCTTCCGGTCTGCTCGCAGCAGACGCGCCGAAGATCACCCCCGCCAAGGACCTCATCGGGTTCTCGATAGGTGATGACTACCACATGGCCAATTACACCCAAATCTCGACGCTGTGGAAGAAGTGGGCCACGGAGTCAAACAGGGTCAAGATGGTCAGTTACGGGACCACGGAAGAGGGCCGACCGATGTACATGATGATCATCAGCTCGCCCGAGAACCTGGCGAAGCTCGAGCACTACCGGCAGCTCTCGGTAAATCTGGCGCATGCCCAGATGGGCGAGGCCGAGGCGCGGGCGCTCGCCAAGGCCGGCAAGGCGGTCGTCTGGATCGATGGTGGCCTCCATTCCACGGAGAGCGTCAACGGCCAGCAGCTGACCCAGCTCGTCTACGATATGCTCAGCCTCACCGACGAGGATACTCTGCGCTTCCTGAATGACGACATCCTCGTCGCGCCGATCGCGAATCCGGACGGCGTCGAGATCGTGGCCAACTGGTACATGCGCGAGGAGGACGAGAAGAAGCGGTCCATGCTCGGCATACCGCGACTGTACAACAAGTACGTCGGGCACGATGATAATCGCGATTCCATCATGAACAACATGAAGGAGACCATGTATCAGAATCGAGTCCTGTTCGTCGATTGGATCCCGCAGATCATGTACAATCATCACCAGCGCGGCCCGGAAGGCACGGTGATCTTCATTCCCCCGTTCCGCGATCCGTTCAACTACAACTTCGATCCGTTGATTCCTTTGGGAATCGAGGCCGTCAGCGTGGCCATGCATTCGGCCCTGATTGCCCAAGGGATGGGCGGCTCCGTGATGCGGTCGGCCGCTCCCTACTCGACCTGGTGGAACGGCGGCATGCGCACCGCGACCTACTTCCACAATCAGATCGGCATCCTGACCGAAATCGTTGGCGGCCCGACCCCCGAGATGATTCCGTTCGTGCCGAGCAAGCAGCTGCCTTCGGGAGACTGGCCCCTGCCGATTTCGCCCCGCGAATGGCATTACCGCGACTCCATCCGTTATTCCCTCGTCCTCGACCGGGCCATCCTGGACTACGCTTCCCGTTATCGCGAGACGCTGCTCTTCGACATTTACACGATGGGCCGTCACAATATCGAGAAGGGCAGCCACGATTATTGGACCGTCACCCCGAAGCGGATCGCAGCGGTCATGGAAGCGGCCAAGGGGATGGCGCCGGAACCCGGCGGCCGCCGCGGGCGTCGGGGCGCCGCTGCGGCGGGCGCCCCCGCTGCCGGTGGTGACGCCGGGCAGATGCAGGCCATCATGGCGCTCTTCGGACAGCAGAGTCAGGCGGTTCCGGCGTCGCTCTACAACACGGTCCTGCACGATCCGGCGTTCCGCGATCCGCGCGCCTTCATCATCCCTTCCGACCAGGACGACTTTGCGACGGCGACCAAGTTCATCAACGTGCTCCTCAAGCAAGGAGTGACTGTCGAGCGGGCCACCTCCACCTTTCAGGTGAACGGCAAATCCTATCCCACCGGTTCGTATGTGGTTCAGGCCGCGCAGGCATTCCGCCCCGAGGTCATGGACATGTTCGAAAGGCAGGACCATCCGACCGACCTGGAATACCCGGGCGGCCCGCCGAAGCGTCCGTATGATATCACGGGCTGGACGCCCGCCGTGCAGATGGGCGTGAAGTTCGACCGGATCATCGAGGCAGTCGACGGGCCCTTCGAGACTCTGAGCTTCGACCTGCTGAAGCCTCCGGTCGAGGCGGTGACCGGCGTCTCCAATCCTGCCGGCTACCTGGTCAGTCACAAGATCAATGACGCCTTCGTCCTGACGAACCGGCTGCTCAAGGCCAACTGCGATGTCTACTGGATCAAAGACGAGCAGACCGTCGAGGGCCGTGGCTATGGCACCGGCACCCTGTGGATACCGGCGACAGCGAATTCGACGCCCATCGTGCAGGATGCGGCGAAGAACCTGGGCGTTCCCGCCTATGGGATCGCCAAGGCGCCGTCGGGCGATGCCATGAAGCTCAAGCCGATCCGCATCGCGCTGGTCGATCTCTACGGCGGAGTCATGCCGACTGGATGGTTGCGGTGGATGTTCGAGCAGTACGAGTTCCCCTACGAGGTCGTCTATCCGCAGATCCTCGATGCGGGCGGCCTGAAGAGCAGCTTCGATGTGATCGTCTTCCCGAGCGAGACCTACACGGCGGGCGGCCGCTGGGGCCGCGGATCGTTCCATTTTGACCCGCCGGCTGAAAGCATTCCGGAGGAATATCGGTCCATGCTCGGCAAGATCACCGCCAACAAGACCATTCCGCCGCTCAGGAAATTCGTGGACGAGGGAGGCACGGTGCTCGCCATCGGCTCCTCCGCCACGATCGGCGAGGCGATGGGGCTGCCTGTGACGGACCATTGCGTCGAAACCACGGCGGACGGCAAGGTCGAGCACATTTCCGGTGACAAGTTTTACGTACCCGGCTCGGTACTCGAAGCCGACTTCGACAACACCGATCCCCTGGCGTATGGCATGCCGAAGAAGGGCTATCTCTTCTTCGACTCCAGCCCCGTCTTCGATCTGGATGCGACCTCACCGGTCAAGGCCAATCCGGTCATCACGTTCACCTCCGATCATCCGCTGTACAGCGGGTGGGCGATGGGGGACAAGTACCTCAAGGGCGGATTGATGGCGACCGAGGCCAGCCTCGGCCAGGGCAAGCTGGTGCTGATCGCCCTCGAGGCGACCTTCCGCGCGACGCCCCACGCCACGTTCAAACTCCTGTTCAACGGTCTGTATTACGGTTCGGCGACTCCGGTCACGCTGCCCTAATCCCGACTGAGTCCGTTTTCGAATCCGGCCCGCGCTCGGCGCGGGCCGGATTCGCACTTCGTTTCAAGACTTCCGTCCGACATCCCGCTGTGATCCGCCTTCCCGTTCTCGCGCGTTCGTTTCCATCCCGAATTGTACCGGCGGCGGTCTTCGCCTTCCTCGCACTCGCCGCAGCCGCCTCCGTCCTCCGCGCGCAATCTGCGAAAATCACGCCGGCCAAGGACATCATTGGGTTCTCCATCGGAGATGACTACCACATGGCGAACTACACGCAGATCGGCACTCTGTGGAAGAAGTGGGCCTCGGAGTCGGATCGGATGATTCTGACGTCGATTGGCAACACCGCGGAGGGACGGCCGCAGCTGATGGCGATCATCACGTCACCGGAAAATCTGAGAAAGCTCGATCACTACAAGGAGATCTCGCGTCGGCTGTCCCTGGCCGAGGGGCTTGGCGAAGATGACGCACACAGCCTATCCGAGGAGGGCAGGGCGGTCGTCTGGATCGACGGCGGTCTCCATTCCTCCGAAAGCGTCAACTCCCAGCAGGAGACGCAAATGGTCTACGAGATGGTTTCACGAAACGACGCCGAAACGCTCCGCTTTCTCAAGGACGTCATCCTGCTCGCGCCGATCGCCAATCCCGACGGCGTCGAGATCGTGGCGAATTGGTACATGCGAAACGAGAATGAGAAGCTGCGCACGTTTGCCGGCCTGCCGCGCCTCTACAACAAGTACGTGGGACACGACAATAACCGCGACTTCTTCATGTCCAGCATGCCGGAAACGGCGAACATGAACCGGGTGCTGTACCGGGAGTGGTATCCGCAGATCATGTACAACCATCACCAGACTGGTCCGGAAGGCTCGGTGATCTTCATTCCTCCATTCCGTGATCCCTTCAATTACAATCTCGACCCCTTGATTCCCCTGGGCGTCGAGGCGGTCGGCACGGCGATGCACACCCGGCTGGTGGCCGAAGGCATGGGGGGCTCGGTGATGCGGTCCGCCGCCAACTATTCGACCTGGTGGAACGGCGGCGCGCGGACGGACCCCTATTTTCACAATCAGATCGGCATCCTGACCGAAGTGATCGGCAGCCCCACGCCGACGGAGGTTTCGCTGGCCCCGCGCAAGCAGCTCCCATCGGGGGACTGGCCGCTTCCGATTCGCCCGCAGGTCTGGCACTACCTGCAATCGGTCCACTATGACGTCGAGGTCAACCGGGCGGCGCTCGACTACGCCTCCCGCAACCGCGAGGCCATGCTCTTCAATATCTGGCGCATGGGCATGAATTCGATCGAGCGGGGGAGCCGGGACAACTGGACCATCACTCCGAAGCGCATTGCGGCCCTGGTCGCGGCGGCGCGCAAGGCGGATCCCTCCATTCAGGAGGAATCGTCCGTTTCGGGATTGATGAACGCCGGCGGCCTGGCGGCCGTCACCGTGCCGTCCGCGCTCTACGACCAGGTCCTGCACGATCCGGCGCACCGCGACGCGCGCGGATACATCATCCCGGCCGACCAGGATGACTTCCCGACCGCGGTGAAATTCGTCAACACCCTCCTCAAGAACGGGATCACCGTGCTCAAGGCCACCGGTGACTTCACGGTGGCGGGCAAAACGTATCCGGCGGGATCGTACATCGTCAAGGCGGCCCAGGCGTTCCGTCCCTACGTGCTCGACATGTTCGAGCCCCAGGACCATCCGAACGACCTGGCCTATCCGGGCGGGCCGCCTACGCCTCCCTACGATATCGCCGGCTGGACCCTGGCCGTACAAATGGGGGTGGTCTTCGACCGAATCGTGGACGGCTTCGACGGCCCTTTCCAGCGGGTCGGCCAGGGCTACGATATCGAAAAGCCGCCGGTTGCGCGGGTGACCGGCGCCCCGAATCCGGCAGGCTGGCTCGTCAGCCACAAGATCAACGACGCCTTCATCCTCACCAATCGCCTCCTCAAGGCGGGCGCCGAGGTGGACTGGCTCAAGGCCGAGCAGATGATCGCAGGCCGCGGGCTCGGAACCGGCACCCTTTGGATACCGGCCTCGGCTGTTTCGCAGCCCATCGTGGAGCGCGCCGCGGCGGAACTCGGCGTGCCCGCCTACGGGCTGGCGCAGCGGCCGGCGGGGGAGGCCGTAAAGCTCAAGCCGATCCGCATCGGCCTGGTCGATCTCTACGGAGGGGTGATGCCCGCGGGCTGGCTTCGCTGGCTCTTCGAGCAGTACGAGTTCCCGTTCGAGGTGGTTTATCCGCAGATTCTCGATGCGGGGGGCCTCCGGAGCGCATTCGACGTCCTTGTGTTCCCCAGCGACACCTATTCGAGCGGCAGTCGGTCGCTGGACCGGTTCATTGAGCAGGCCGTCAAGCGCAACGCAGGGACCGGTTTCGCGGGGGCGGGTGCCGGACACTACGATCCGCCGGCAGAGAGCATCCCGGAGGAGTTCCGCTCGATGCTCGGCAGCATCACCGTCAACAAGACGGTGCCTCCTCTGAAGGCCTTCGTGGACCAAGGAGGCACGATCCTGGCGCTGGGCTCGTCGGCGACGATCGGGCAGGCGATGGGCCTGCCGGTCAAGGATCACCTGGTCGAGAAGGAGGCGAACGGCGCCGAAAAGCACCTGCCCGCGACCGAGTTCTACATTCCCGGCTCGGTGCTGAGGGCGAACTTCGACAACACCGACCCCCTGGCCTATGGCATGCCGCAGAAGGGATATGTTTTCTTTGACTCGAGCCCGGTGTTCGACGTCGGCACCGATTCGAAGATCGAAGCCCACCGCGTGGCTTGGTTCTCGGAGAAGACCCCGCTTTTCAGCGGCTGGGCCCTGGGACAGGAGCACCTGGCCGGCGGAGAGATGGCCACCGAGGCGAGCCTGGGTCAGGGCAAGCTCGTCCTGATCGGCCTGGAGGCCACATTCCGCGCCACGCCCCACGCCACGTTCAAACTGCTCTTCAACGGCCTTTACTTTGGGTCCGCGACGCCCGTCGCCGGGCCTTGAACCGTCATTCCCGTCTCGTCTCTGCGGCAATTCAGAACCCTCGCTCGCATCAAGCTCCCCGGCATCGCATGCCGCAAATCCCTTCATCAAACCCGCTACGCTCATGACCCCGTCCTTCGTCTCCATGTCCGGCAGGGGCCGCGCCTCCCTTGTCGTCTGCTGCCTGGCGCTTGCCGCCTCGTTTGGATCCCCCCGCCTCGCCGCCGCCGATGCGCCAAAAATCACTCCGCCAAAGGAGATGATCGGATTCAACATAGGGGACGATTACAACATGGCGAACTACACCCAGATCGCCACGATGTGGAAGAAATGGGCGTCCGAGTCGGACCGGATGAAGCTGGTTTCGATCGGAAACACGGCCGAGGGCCGGCCGCAGTACATGGCGATCATCAGCTCGCCGGAGAACATCAAGCGGCTGGACCACTACAAGGAGATCTCCCGCCGACTATCCCTCGCGGTGGGGGTCAGCGAGCAGGAGGCCCATCAGCTCGCCGATGAGGGCAAGGCGGTCGTCTGGATCGACGGCGGTCTGCACGCTTCGGAAAGCGTCAATTCGCAGCAGGAGACCGAAACGGTCTACCAGATGGTGTCCCGCACGGACAAGGAGACCCTGCGCTTCCTCAATGACGTGATCCTGCTCGCCCCGATCGCCAATCCCGACGGCGTGGAGATCGTCGCCAACTGGCTCATGCGAAATGAGGATCCCAAGAAGCGCACCTTTGTCGGTCTGCCCCGCCTCTACAACAAGTACGTCGGGCATGACAACAACCGGGACTTTTTCATGGCGAACATGCCGGAGACCGAGAACATGAACCGGGTGCTGTACCGGGAGTGGTTTCCGCAGATCATGTACAATCACCACCAGACCGGGCCCGAAGGCGAGGTGATCTTCATTCCTCCGTTCCGCGACCCCTTCAATTACAACCTCGATCCCCTGGTCGTGCTCGGCATCGAGCGGGTGGGCATCGCGATGCATGAACGGCTGGTCTCGCTAGGAATGGGAGGCTCGGGCATGCGCACGGCCGCAAGCTACTCGACCTGGTGGAACGGCGGCGCCCGGACCGACCCCTACTTCCACAATCAGATCGGCATTCTGACGGAAGTGATCGGGAGCCCAGTTCCCATCACCATCCCGTTTGTCCCCAACAAGCAGCTCCCTCAGGGCGACTGGCCGCTTCCGATCGCTCCGCAGGTCTGGCATTACCGCCAATCGGTCGAATACGACAACGAAGTGAATCGCGCGGCCCTGGACTACGCCTCGCGCAACAAGGAACTGCTTCTCTTCAACATCTGGCGCATGGGCATGAACTCGATCGAGCGCGGCAGCCGGGACAACTGGACCATTTCCCCCAAGCGCATCGAGGCCGTCATCGACGCGGTGAAGAAGAACGATCCCAATTTCGAGATGGCCTTTGCGCTGGACGGTGTCGCCAATGCCGCGGTCGACATCAGCACGGTGCCGACCGACCTGTACACCAAGGTCCTCCACGACCCGGCGCACCGCGACGCCCGGGGCTACATCATCACGGCTGACCAGGCTGACTTCCCGACGGCGGTGAAGTTCATCAACGCCCTCCTGAAGAACGGAATCACGATCGAGAAGGCCACCGCAGCCTTCGAGGTGGCCGGGAAATCCTATCCGGCAGGATCCTATGTGGTGCCGTGCGCCCAGGCTTACCGGCCCTTTGTTCTGGACATGTTCGAGCCGCAGGACCATCCGAACGACCTGGCCTATCCCGGCGGGCCTCCGAAGGCCCCCTACGATATCGCCGGCTGGACGCTTGCCGTGCAGATGGGGGTCAAATTCGACCGCATTGTGGACGGATTTTCGGGCCCATTCGAGCAAGTGGGCAAGGGCTACGATCTCGAAAAGCCGCCTGTCGCAGTCGTTTCCGGCCCGCCCCAGCCGGCAGGTTGGCTCGTCAGTCACCGCATCAATGATGCCTTCATTCTTACCAACCGCCTGCTCAAGGCCGGCTGCGATGTCTACTGGCTGAAGGACGAGCAGACGCTTGACGGGCGCGGCCTGGGCACCGGCACCCTCTGGATTCCGGCTTCGCCGGCCGCCGCGCCGATCGTCGCTCGCGCGGCGCGAGAATTGGGCGTGCCGGCCTACGGTCTGGCGAAGGCGCCCGCGGGCGCGGCGATGAAGCTCAAGCCGGTCCGCATCGGTCTCGTCGACCTCTACGGCGGCCTCATGCCCTCAGGCTGGCTCCGATGGATGTTGGAGCAGTACGAATTCCCCTTCGAGGTCGTGTATCCGCAAATCCTTGACGCGGGCGGGCTGAAGTCCGCATACGACGTGATCGTCTTTCCCAGCCAGACCTACGCGCAGGGCGCGCGGTCCAATAACCGAAACATGGAACGGGCGGTGACACGCAACGCCGGAACCGGCATGGCCGGAAACGGGGGCGCCCACTACGATCCGCCGGCCGAAAGCATTCCCGAGGAGTACCGCTCGATGCTCGGCAACATCACCGCGAACAAGACGATTCCGCCGCTCAAGAAGTTCGTCGACGAGGGCGGCACGGTCGTTGCGATCGGCTCCTCCGCGACGATCGGCGAGGCCATGGGCATGCCGGTGACGGATCATCTGGTCGAGAAGGACAAAGATGGAAAGGAGCGGCATTTGCCCCCGTCGAAGTTCTACGTTCCCGGTTCCGTCCTTGAGGCGAACTTTGACCCGAGCGACCCGATCGCCTACGGAATGTCCCCCAAGGGCTACGTGTTCTTCGATTCAAGCCCGGCCTTTGACATCGATCCCGGCCCGCTTTCGCCCAAACGGGTGGTCTGGTTCGAAGGCAAGCATCCGCTGTACAGCGGATGGGCGCTCGGCCAGGAGAAGCTCGACGGCAGCAATCTGGCCGCGGAGACGAGCCTAGGTCAGGGTAAGCTGGTTCTCATAGCCCTCGAGGCCACGTTCCGCGGCACGCCTCATGCGACCTTTAAACTCCTCTTCAACAGCGTCTATTATGGCTCGGCCACCGATGTCCTGCTGAAATAGTTCCGTTGTTTCCGAATCTGTCTCGCTCCCCCTTCCGTCTAGCTCTATTCCCGACTCCGTAAACCCCGACCCCATCCATGAGTTTATCATTGCGCGCGCTCGTTGTCATGGGCGGCGGCCTTTTCGCCGCCACCGCGGGCTGGCCCATTCTTTCCGCCGCCGAACCCAAGATCTCTTCGCCGAAGGAGCTCATCGGCTTCTCCATCGGAGACGACTACCACATGGCGAACTACACCCAGATCTCCACGATGTGGAAGAAATGGGCGGAACAGTCCGATAGACTGAAGCTGGTCTCGATCGGCAATACGGAGGAGGGGAGGCCGCAGTTGATGTGCATCATTTCCTCCCCCGAGAATCTGAAAAACCTCGAGCACTACCGGGATATTTCGGTCAAGCTGGCCCGGGCACGGATGCCTGAGGCCGAGGCACGCAAGCTGTCCCGGGAGGGCAAGGCGGTTGTCTGGATCGACGGAGGCCTGCACGCGTACGAATCGGTCAATTCCCAGCAGCTTGCCGAACTGGTGTACCAGCTGGTCTCGCGGAACGACGTGGAAACACAGCGTTTCCTCAGGGATGTCATCCTCCTCGCTCCGATGTGCAATCCGGACGGCGTCGAGGTGGTTGCCAACTGGTACATGCGCAACGAGGACGAGAAAAAGCGGACGTTCATCGGCCTTCCCCGGCTTTACAACAAGTACGTCGGTCACGACAACAACCGCGACTCCCTCATGAACAACATGAAGGAGACCACCAACATGAACAAGGCGCTGTGGATCGATTGGATTCCGCAGATCATGTACAACACTCACCAGCCGGGGCCTCCGGTGGGGCACGTGGTGTTCATTCCGCCCTACCGCGATCCTTTCAATTATGAACTCGATCCGCTCCTGCCGATGGGCATCGAACTGCTCGGGTTCGCCATGCAGCAGCGCCTCGCCTCCCTTGGAATGCCCGGAGCCGTGTCTCGCTCGGCTTCGCCCTATTCGTCCTGGTGGAACGGCGGCCTGCGAAACGCCTGCTATTGGCACAACCAGATCGGACTTCTGACAGAAATCATCGGTGCGCCGACGCCGATCGAACTGACCCTAGTTCCTGAAAAACAGCTCGCGCAGAACGACTGGCCCTATCCGATCCGGCCCCAGATCTGGCACTACCGCCAATCCATCGACTACGACGTCGAAATCGCAAAGGCCGTGCTGGACTACGCGTCCCGCAATAGCGAGCTGGTGCTCTACAATATCTGGCGCATGGGCCGCAATTCGATCGAGCATGGCAGCGAGGACGGCTGGACGATCACGCCCAAGCGGATCGCCGCCCTCAACGCCGCCGCCAAAGAACTGGATCCGGGACCGCCCGCCGGGGAGCGCGGAGGCGGCGACAGCGGCGGGGACAGCGATTTTACAGTGGGCGGCAATGCAGCCAACATAGTGCCATCCAAGCTTTACGACACGGTGCTGCACGACAAGGCGCACCGCGATCCGCGCGGCTACATCATCACTCCCGACCAGGACGATTACCCAACCGCGGTAAAGTTCGTCAACGTCCTGCTCAAACAGGGGGTTGAGATCTCGAAGTCCACCGCGCCGTTCGAGGTGGCCGGCAAGAAATATCCCGCCGGCTGCTATGTCATCAAGTGCGACCAGGCTTTTCGGCCGGTGGTTCTCGACTTCTTTGAAACGCAGGATCATCCGAACGACCTCGCTTATCCGGGCGGTCCTCCCAAGCGGCCCTACGACATCACGGGATGGACGGTGGCCACCCAGATGGGGATCAAGGCCGACAAGCTTTATGAGGGATTTGACGGGCCGTTCGAGCCGATCGGATTCGCCCTGCAAAAGCCGCCGGTGGCCTCCGTCTCCGGACCGGCGAACCCCGCCGGCTGGCTCGTGAGCCATAAGGAGAACGACAGTTTCATTCTGATGAACCGACTCCTGAAGGCGGGATGCGCCGTGTACTGGCTCAAGGCCGAACAGACGGTGGACGGCCGCGGCCTTGGAACCGGAACAATCTGGGTTCCCGCGAGCGCTGCGGCAAAGCCGATCGTGGAGCGGGCCGCCCATGACCTGGGCGTCGCCGCCTACGGAATGGCCGACAAGCCCGCGGGCGAGTCGATGAAGCTCAAGCCGATCCGCATCGCGCTGGTGGATCTCTACGGCGGCCTCATGCCGTCCGGCTGGCTGCGCTGGATGTTCGAGCAGTACGAGTTCCCCTTCGAGGTGGTGTATCCACAGATCCTTGACGCGGGTGGTCTCAGGAGCAGCTTCGATGTGATCGTCTTCCCGAGCCAGACCTACGCCGAGGGCGCCCGCTCCAACCGGGGGAACCTCGCTCGGGCGGTGACCGCAAACGTCGGGGTCGGAATGGCCGGAAACGGAGGCGTCCACTATGATCCACCGGCCGACAGCATCCCTGAGGAATACCGCTCGATGCTGGGCAACATCACCGTCAACAAGACAATTCCCCCGCTGAAAAGCTTTGTCGATGAGGGCGGCACGGTGGTCGCCATCGGCTCATCGGCGACGATCGGCCAAGTCATGGGCCTACCCGTCAAGGACCACTTGGTCGAGAAAAGGCGCGACGGCACGGAGAGGCACATCTCGCCGGCGAAATTCTACATTCCGGGCTCCGTGCTCAACGCGAGTTATGACAACACCGATCCGATTGCCTACGGCATGCCCGACAAAGGCCATCTCTTCTTCGACTCGAGCCCGGTGTTCGACATCGATCCGGCCGCCGAACCCAAGACGCATTCCGTGGTGTGGTTCGACTCCAAGGAACCCATGTACAGCGGCTGGGCGGTCGGCCAGGAGTACCTGGATGGGGGCAAGATGGCGGCCGAGGCGAGTCTCGGCCGGGGCAAGCTGGTCCTGATCAGCCTCGAGGCCACCTTCCGCGGAACGCCGCACGCCACCTTCAAGCTGCTCTTCAATTCGCTCTATTTCGGGTCGGCCGAGCCGGCCCCGATTGCCGGACAATAACGCGCCGACAATAGACCTCCCTGTTTGCGCCTCGCACTTCCCATACTAGCCCAGATCTCTCCTGCCAAATGAAAGCGATCCTCCGTCTCCCGCTGCTCACCGGTCGTCACCCGACCCCTCCCGCATCCTCAACCGCGACCGCGCTTGGCGGCTGCCTTCTCCTCGGCGCCGTTCTTTTCGGCGTCCTCCCTTCAGCGCGCGCCGAAGAAGCGCCTCACATCAGTTCACCCAAGGAGCTGATCGGCTTCTCGATAGGGGATGACTACCACATGGCGAACTACACCCAGATCGCCACCCTGTGGAAAAAATGGGCGGAGCAGTCCGACCGGATGAAGCTGGTCTCGATCGGCAACAGCGAGGAGGGCAGGCCGGAGTACATGTGCATCATCTCCTCTCCGGAGAACCTGAAGAACCTGGAGAACTACCGGCAGATGTCGGTGAAGATGGCCCGGGCACGGATGTCCGAGGAGGAAGCCCATAAGATGGCCCGGGAGGCCAAGCCGGTTGTGTGGATCGACGGCGGCCTGCATGCCTCCGAAACGGTCAATTCCCAGCAGCTGGCCGAGCTTGTGTACCAGATGGTGTCCAGAACCGATCAAGAGACCATGCGTTTTCTGCGCGACGTGATCCTCCTGGCGCCGATCTGCAATCCGGACGGCGTGGAGGTTGTGGCCAACTGGTACATGCGCCAAGAGGATGAGAAGCTGCGCACCTTCGTCGGGCTTCCGCGCCTCTACAACAAGTACATCGGGCACGACAACAACCGCGACTCGCTCATGTCGAACATGAAGGAGACGGCCAACATGAACCGGCAGCTGTGGGTCGAATGGATTCCGCAGATCATGTACAACACCCACCAGACCGGCCCGGAGGGCGAGGTGGTCTTCATCCCGCCCTACCGCGATCCGTTCAACTACGAATTCGACCCGCTGCTTCCGCTTGGAATCGACCAGGTGGGGTACGCGATGCAGGATCGGCTGGCTTCGAAGAACATGCCCGGCGCCGCCACCGTTACGGCGGCCCCGTACTCCACCTGGTGGAACGGCGGCCTGCGCAACGCGTGCTATTGGCACAATCAGATCGGCATCCTGACCGAGATCATCGGCGCCCCGACGCCCATGGAAGTGACGCTCATCGCGGACAAGCAGCTGCCCAAGGGGGATTGGCCCTACCCGATCCGTCCGCAGATCTGGCACTACCGCCAGTCGGTCGACTACGACGTGGAGATCGGCAAGGCGGCCCTGGACTACGCCTCCCGCAATGGAGAATTGCTGCTGTACAATATTTACCGGATGGGCCGGAACGCGATCATCAAGGGAGGCCAGGACAGCTGGACAGTCACGCCCAAGCGGATTGCGGCCCTCAAGGCGGCGGCCCTGGAGATGGATCCTTCCCTGGGAACGGCCCCTGCGGGCGGTGGAGGCGGCGGAGGGGGAACGGAGGATGCGATGACCGTTGGAGGGCGCGCTGAGGTGCTGCCTTCTTCCCTATATAACAAGGTGCTTCACGATCCTGCTTTCCGCGATCCCCGCGGGTACATTATTTCGGCGGACCAGGCCGATTTCCCCACTGCGGTGAAATTCATCAACGTGCTGATCAAGCAGGGCATCGAGATCACCAAGGCCACGGCATCCTTCCAGGTCGCTGGAAAGACCTATCCGGCAGGCTCGTACGTGGTGAAGGCGGACCAGGCCTTCCGGCCTGTCGTGCACGACTTCTTCGAGGTTCAGGACCATCCCAACGATCTGGCCTATCCCGGCGGGCCCCCGCTGCAGCCCTACGATATCACGGGTTGGACGGTCTCGAGCCAGATGGGGGTTGCCTTCGACAGAATCTACGAGGGCTTCGACGGTCCCTTCGAGTCGATTGGATTCGATCTGCAGAAACCGCCGGCCGCGGCCCTTAGCGGGGGCGACAATCCGGCGGGCTGGCTGGTGAGCCACCGGATCAACGACTCGTTCATCCTGACCAACCGGCTCATGAAGGCCAACTGTCCGGTGTACTGGCTGAAGGATGAGCAGACGGTGGATGGCC
>Ga0302325_10014972_pt1 | contig 16506 bp, 16 predicted proteins | sample Palsa_T0_2_FD_201948 | JGI IMG/M metagenome (GOLD analysis project Ga0302325, IMG submission 201948) | Peat permafrost microbial communities from Stordalen Mire near Abisko, Sweden - Palsa_T0_2 | ecosystem: Environmental > Terrestrial > Soil > Palsa > Peat permafrost | place: Sweden: Abisko... | reverse complement strand
CCATGTATAACTACTACCGGACGACGTGGCTGAAGAACCGCCTGGCCAACACCCTGGAACTGGTGTACGGGCACGCCCCATGCTCGAGCACTGCCGCGGGCACGCTGTCGATGCTCACCATCAGCGCAAGTCCGGCCGCCGTGCAGTGCCGCCAGGTATGGCGCCGGCCGAAGTCCGTGCTGGCTCCGGCCACCGACGATCACCCGTTCGTCTACCTGGACGGCAACTCGATCCCGGGTTACTACCTGGTGACCCTGGGCCTGATCCTGCTGGCCTCGCTGCTGTCGGTCCGGGTGGCATCCGGGCCGCTGCGCAGAATGACCAGATACACCGACCTGTTCTTCATGGGCGCTGCGTTCCTCTTGCTGGAAACCAAGAACATCGTGCAGTTCGCGCTGCTGTTCGGAACCACGTGGTTCGTCAACGCGCTGGTGTCCGCCGGGGTCCTGGTGGCGGTGCTCGCCGCAGTGGAGATCTCTCGCCGGGTGGTGGTCCGGCGGCGAGTCCCGCTGTACCTGGCCCTGCTCGCGGCGCTCGTCGTGGCGTGGGCGGTACCCCCTGACGCACTGCTCTCGCTGCCGACAGTGCCGCGTTTCTCGCTGGCGGTCCTGATCGCCTTCGCCCCGATCTTCATCGCCAACATGGTGTTCGCCCAGCGATTCCGCGACGCGGACTCCACCGTGGCCTTCGGGGCCAACCTGCTCGGGGCGATGGTCGGCGGGCTGCTTGAGTACACCTCGCTGATCTTCGGGTACCGGTGGCTGCTGGTCATGGTGGCCGTACTTTACGGCCTCGCCTTCGTCACCGGCCGGGTGCCGGGCCGGCGGGTGACGGCCGGCGGGTGACGGCCGGCGGGTGACGGCCGGCGGGTGACGGCCGGCGGGTGACGGCCGACGGGTCAGCCCATATGCGGGTAGTGATAGTCGACCGGCGGGACAAACAGCTCCTTGATGGTCCTGGCGTTGACCCAGCGGATCAGGTTGAAGACCGAGCCGGCCTTGTCGTTGGTGCCGCTTGCCCTGGCACCGCCGAACGGCTGCTGGCCGACGACTGCGCCGGTGGGCTTGTCGTTGATGTAGAAGTTGCCTGCCGAGAACCGCAGCGTGTCCGTCGCCGCTGCGATCGCCTGCCGGTCCTGAGCGATGATCGAGCCGGTGAGCGCGTACGGCGCGATGTCGGCGGCCTGGGCGACGACGGCGTCGTACTGGCGGTCATCGAACACATGCAGAGCGAGTATCGGGCCGAAGTACTCGGTGCTGAATATCTCGTCGGTCGGATCGGAGCACTCCAGCACTGTCGGGGAGACGAAGTACCCGTCGGTGTCGTCGGCTGTGCCTCCCGTGAGCACCCTGATGGCCGGTCGGGTCCTGGCCCGGTCCAGCGCGTCCTTGTGGGTGGCGAAGGCCTGGCTGTCGATAACGGCGCCCAGGAACAGCGACAGGTCCGACCCCACATCGCCCATCGTCAGTGACTCCACGCCGCCGACGAAATCGTCCCGGATCCGATCCCAGACGCTGCGGGGGACGTAGGCCCGCGACGCCGCCGAGCATTTCTGCCCCTGGTACTCGAACGCCCCGCGCACCAGCGCGGTGGTCAGGACACCGGGGTCGGCGGAGGGATGCGCGATCACGAAGTCCTTGCCGCCAGTCTCGCCGACGAGCCGCGGGTAGCTGCGGTAACCGGAGATGTTCTCGCCGACGGTCCGCCACAGGTGCTGGAAGGTGCCGGTCGAGCCGGTGAAGTGAATGCCGGCCAGGTCCCGGTGCGGTAGCGCGACCCTGGACACGGGCCGGCCGCTCCCGGTCACCATGTTGATCACGCCGGGCGGCAGCCCGGCCGCCTCCAGCACGCGCATCAGGTAGTGCGCGGACAGCTGCTGGGTATGGGACGGCTTCCACACCACCACATTGCCGAGCAGGGCAGGCGCGGTTGGCAGGTTGCCGGCGATGGAAGTGAAGTTGAACGGCGTGATGGCCAGCACGAAACCCTCAAGCGGCCGGTACTCCAGCCGGTTCCACGAGCCAGGTGCCGACGTCGGCTGCTCAGCGAGCAGCCTCCTGGCGTAGTGCACGTTGTAACGCCAGAAGTCAATGAGCTCGCAGGCGGCATCGATCTCCGCCTGGTAGACCGACTTGGACTGGCCGAGAATGGTCGCGGCGTTGACGGCCGCGCGCCAGGGCCCGGCAAGCAGATCGGCGGCCTTCAAGAAGATCGCCGCGCGGTCATCGAAGGACAGCGCGCGCCAGAGCGGAGCTGCCTGCCTGGCCGCCTCGATCGCCGCCGCCACCTCGTCCTCAGTGGCGTTGGCCAGCTGGCCCAGCACGTGCCGGTGGTTGTGCGGCTGCACGATCTCGATGCGCTCGCCACCGCCGAGCTGCTGCTTGCCGCCGATGGTCATGGTCAGCTCGGCTCGCTCGCCGGCCATCTCCTTGATCTTGGCCTCGAGCACGGCGCGCTCCGGGCTTCCCGGCGCATAGGCCTTGATCGGCTCGTTCGCTGGAACAGGAACGTTGGTTACAGCATCCATCGCGGTGCTCCCTGCAATAGCCCGACACCATCCATGGCAGCAGTCTCACTGTCAGTTACCGCAGCAGCTGCATCGTCGTTCATCGTCGCACGAGCGCCGGGAACTGGGCTCAGCCGACCAGTGGCGCTGGGTCACCGGGCGCTGTTCTGCGTACGTCGAATGCCTGGCTCCGCCCGCTCACCTCGGCAGCGACGATGTTGCCTTCCTCGCCGAGCTGCATCACGATCGAGGTCGGCAACTTGAAGGTGACGCGGACCTGCCGCGACACGTCCCCTCCGTACGCCACGCTGAAATCCTTGCTGGCCAGCCATGTCAGCTGAGCGCACACCCAGCGGGCGTCGTTGATCGTATAAGCCGCCGAGCGACCTTCCGCCACGCACGTCAGGTCCTGGCAGCCCGGCATGCTCTGGTTGAATCCGCCCGTCAGTCCCGCGCCGACAGCCAGCTGATAGGACAACGCAGGTGCGGCCAGCGCCGCTCGCACCGCCTGGCGGACGGGATCGGCACGGGCGATCTCAGTCCGGCCAGGAGCCTGCTCAAGCCTGGTGGCGAACTGGCCGAGCAGCCCTTCGAAGCCAGCGCAGAAGTGGAACCTGCCGACATGCTCGCCCAGAGTTGCCGAGAGCTCGTCGGCCAGTTCCGGCCGGAGAATCTCCGCGCCGAATGCGGGGTTGTCTGCCGAGACGAAATAGGTCTCCTCGCCGGTGTCCCGGCAGGCGATGACAGCCGTGAGCCAGACCGCGACGTCATCGGCGCCCGCACCCGGTCCGTCGAGCGCGGTCCTGGCGGGCAGCTGCCGCCGGGCCGCGCGCAGCAGAGCTTCCCGCCCGACCGCGTCCGGTGCTCGCAGGATGAGGAATACCCGCTGCAGCCGCGCGGCGTGATCGCTGACAGCCTGGTCGACCTGGAACTCCGGCAGCTCCGCGGGCAGGTCGCGGACCAGGCTGCGCAGCTTCTGTGTCGCCGCTGCTCGCTCGCGGTCAGCTTCCGCCACTTGATAGCGGTAGCGGGAAAGGTGCTCTTCGAATGCCATCTCCGGCAGCCAGAGCCGATGGCGGGCCTGCCTGGCGACGGCCTGGAGCATAGTCAGCAGCGGACCGTCCGGCGGCTGAGCGTACTCCAGCTGATTGATATCCAGGACAATCACGGTACTAAGGTACGCGCGGCAGGGGCTTTCATCCCCCCAAGCGATTAAGCTCCTGGGTCGCGTACCACATCAGCTCGTAGCCCTCGGCACCGTCGACGGTGAATTGAGCGTCGTCGTCCCCGCTGTCGGCGGCAGGCAGCGCCGCCACCGCGGCAGCGATGTCGGTTGCTGCCAGCGGGTCATCGATATGACCAGACACCACGTCCCGCAGCGTGATCGCCACCTTGATCTCGACCAGCGCAGGCTCGTCGAATCCGGCGACACTGATTATTTTGTCGTCCGCCACTTCGGCCGCGAGGACTACTCGGCGCCGCGGGGCGTCAGGGTCGGCCAGCAGCAGCCGCAGCGACGCCCGCGCCGCCTGCATCATCGCAACGTACTCCAGCTCCTCGATGTCCCCGCTGGAGTACCACTCGCGCAACGCGGGGGTCACGGCAAAGCCGCGGACTCCGGACGGGCCGATGGTGGTATGGCGCAGCAGCCCGGTCAGGGCCGACAGCGTGCTGGGCAGATAAACGCGCATGGGGCTCCCCGCGACAGCAGAGGGTAATCAGGAGTCTGCCAGTCCCGCCTGCCTGGCGGCCGCAGAATCGCTGTGCTGCTTACGCCCGCCTTTGTAGTTTAGCGGCGGCCCGCGGCAGCGCGCGGGACCGGGACAGCGCCTCGGTCACGAATGCCACGGCTGTCTCCAGCGTCTCGTGCTCCCAGATCCGGACAACTTCCCAGCCGGCTGCGGCCAGCGCGGCGTCGGCGGCGCGGTCGCGTTCGACGTTGCGTTTGAGCTTGGGTCCCCAGTACCAGGTATTGGCCGCCGGCTGGGTGCCGTGCTCAGGGCACACGTGCCAGAAGCAGCCGTCCACGAACACCGCAACCCTGCGTGCGGTGAACGCAATGTCCGGCCGCACCCTGGCGCCAGGCGCGAGATCCAGCCGGTAATCCTTGCGGTAGCGCAAGCCCCTGCTGTGCAGAGCACGTCGCAAGGCCAGTTCGGGCCCGGTGTCGGCGCGCCGGTTGGCGCGCATGTTGGCCGACCGGCCTGCACTGGAGGGGTGTGGGTAATCAGCCACGGCGTCCAAGGCTAGGGCAGCGGCGCCCCCGCAGTCACTAGCCTCAGCCGAGCGAGATCCCAAGCAGGTCCGACAGGCGCTGCGTCGTCAGCGCCGATTCACGGTGGTGCACCCCGACAAGGCCCGCAGCCTCCGCCGCGATCACATTGGCCTCGATGTCGTCGATGAACACGCACTCGCCAGGCTGGAGGCCCAGTAGCTCCGCCGCGTGCTGGAAGATCCGCCCTTCTGGCTTGCGCATCCCGACCTCGGCTGAGATCACGACGACATCGAACAGCTCGGCGAACAGGTGGCGCGGGTAGCCGTCGCGCCCCCAGGAATTCGACAGCAGCGCGGTAGCAAATCCGGCGCGACGCAGCCGACGCAGCAGGTCCTGCATCCCCGTATCGAGGACCGAGGCAGCGAACATCCTGGTCAGCAGGCCGGCGGGTTCGACCGGCCCGCCGTCGAGCCGGACGAGGCGCGCTGCGAGCAGTCGCTCGAACTCCTCGTCCTCGCACTCGCCGCGCTCCAGCGCGTGGATCGGGCTCTCGTCCTGATCCGCGGCGTATGCCTGCATGACCCAGGGCCGCATGACAGCCAGGTAGCTCGACCGGTCGATACCGTCGGTCTCCAGCCAGACGTTCACGGTATCCAGGATGGGGCTGGTCATTACCCCGCCCCAGTCCACGATCACCCCGCGCAGATGCATGCCCGGTGCCGGAATCTGATCGTCCCGAGGTGCGGCTGCCGGCCTTGCGGTGGGCTCGGTCACATTTTGATCGTAAGTGACCGTGCACTCAGGCACTGCCTCCGGGCAGGGGCCCGCAGACCGGCCAGCCGGAGACGGCCGCTGGCCCGCTGAGGAGCCGGGACTCCAGCGCGACACGCTGCTGGCGGCCCGGGCCGTTCAACATGGCCGTCGGCAAACGCGGACGCGCACGCCAAGAACTTCTCCGTGCTGCACGAGCCAGACAGCCCGACGATCAGGCTCGCGCCGCGGTACGACGTCCTCTCGACGATCGCCCTAGAGCTGGCCGACAGCACGGGACAGCCAATGCGGGCGGACACGCACATAGGTCAGCGGGTCGGCGGGCAGGCCGACATCCGGAGGGTGACCACGGCTAGCCTCATCGACGAACCGACCGCCTGGGACATCTGGCGAGGGGCTCTGCGGGCAAGCCGAGCGGATCAGCTGCGGCTAGCACTGGATGCCTGCAGGTCCGGCGAAGCCGTAGCAGCCAACATGCTCGTCTGCTCTATCGGCGTATGCGCTATTCACGTATACTTTATAGATGGCTATGACAACGATACGCGTGGAAGCCGAGGTGCGGGATCGGCTCGCCGCCCGGGCAGAAGCGCACGGCCATAGCCTCGGCGCGGAACTGCGGGCCATGCTGGACGAGATGATGTGGCAGGGCATTGAGGCCGGGTATCGGAGGCTCGCGACGCATCGGGAGGAGATGGCGGCGTATGAGGCCGAGGCCGTCGAATGGACATCGGCTGGCCTCGGCGACCTAGCCGCCACTGCCGCTGAGGAGTACCCGGAGTACAACTCTTGACCAGCGGTGACGTGCTGCTCTGTGACCTCAATCCGGTGGCCGGCCGGGAGCAGGGCGGCGTTCGCCCGGTCGTCGTGGTGTCGCACCGTCGCTACTCGGCGATCCCCGGGCTGTTCCTCGCGGTGCCGCTTACTACCCGAAATCGCGACCTCGACCATCACATAGAGGTTCCTGCGGATGCTGACACCGGGCTGAAGCAGGTGTCGTATGCCATGACAGAACAAATTCGTGCCATATCCGATCAGCGAGCCGGGCGCCAGCTGGGCAGGGTCACCAGCCAAACGCTGACAGCGATCAGCCGTTACCTGCACCTCTTCATCATCTGAGGCACCTCTCTGTCGTCCTCCGCTGGCTTGCGGTAAGGAACCGGCCAGGCGGTCAATAGCGCAACACCTGTCACCCTCTGTCGCCGACCGCAGCCATGTCAATTGAGCCCAGCAGCCAACCCAGGGCTCGTCGGGCTGGGGCGAAGCCCCGTTAGAAGTAGACGCCGAGCGGCGGCTGCGTTCCGTGGAGCTCATAAGCGCCCAGGACCTGGTGCTTGTAGATCGAGGGATTGTGAGCCGCAAGGACCTTAAGGTTGCGCCAGTGTCGGTCGAGCGCCCGCTCGGTGCTCAGGGTGCTGCCGCTCGCCACCTGGGTCAGCGCGTCGATGACGTCCAGGGCCAGCGACTCGACGGTGATCTTGGCTCTGCTGGCGGCAAGCGTCGCCTCAAGGGACAGCCCGAAGTCCTGCGGTGCGTCCCACGACTGCTCGAGGAGGGCCGCCGCGGCGCTGATGGTCGCGGTCGCGGCGAACGCTTTCGCGGAGGCGACTCCGATCACCGCCTGGATGACTGGCTCGTCCTGAACCTGGCCCGCCATTCCGTGGTAGTAGTTGCGCGTCCGGCCCCGCACAAGCTCGATGGCGTCCAGGAGCGCCCGGTTCGCGATCCCGGCGACCACCGTGGTCAGGTGAACCTGGTTGAACGTGAACGGATATCTGGGCCGCTCCTTGCCGGCGCCTGGGCGTTCGATAGCGTCCGCGCTCGTGATCCGGACTCTGTCGAGCACGATCGAACCGGATCCGGTGAGCCGCTGCCCGAAGCCGTCCCAGTCGTCCGGGAGCTCGACGCCCGGCCGGTCGGACTCTACGAGCACAGTTCGCTGGACGTCGCCCAGCGTGACCGACAGGATGAGCCAGTCGGCGTACACGCTGCCCGTGCTGTAGTACCGGCGGCAGCTCACCAGGTACTCGTCCTCGCTCACCTGCTCGACCTTTGTCTCTGGCGGCTCGCTTGCCGAGCTTCCGGTCCGCTCCTGGGCCGCACCCCCGAACAGCAGGCCCTGCGCGGCCAGCGCCAGGAGGCGCGGTGAGCTCGGCGTTGGTTCCAGGATGGCGTTCTCGATCGTCACGTAGTGGTTGCGCAGGCTGTGCGCGAGGTTCGAGTCGGCGATCGCCAGGTCGAGGATGAACTGGAAGAACTCCGTCAGTCTGAGCCGGCTTCCGTCGGCGCGCGGCAGCCGGATCGCCCCGATCTTCCTCGCGCGCAGTTCCGGCCGGAGGTCGCTGAACAGCAGTCGTTCCCTGTCGCGCCGCGGTGCTTCGCTCGACAGGCGGCTGACGAGATCAGCGAACCCGAGCTGCTCGGTTACCGGGGATGCCATGAGATCCATCCCTGGCCACCGCTCGGCGGGGCCTGAGACAGGGCATGCAGGCGCGGCAGCATCAGGCCGCGTCGTCCTGCAGGCCGAGGTTTCCCCGGAACGTGGTGCTCTCGTACTCCGTGCGGAACCGGCCGCGGGCTTGCAGCTCGGGAACGAGCCAGTCCACGAGGTGGTCCAGCCCGTCGGTGTACCGGTCGATGTTGAAGTTGAAGCCGTCGCACGCGTCGGTGTCGATCCAGTCGATCAGGTCGTCGGCCACCTGCTCCGGGGTCCCGACAACGATCCGGTGACCGCCGGTGATGTAGTCCAGCAGCACCTGCCTGGTCGTCACTGCGCGCGCCCGCGCGTCCTCGACGAGTTTCGCGCGCCGGACGAGCCCGGTCTCGTGGCCCGGGTTCGCCAGCGGGATCTTGTCGTAGGGCAGCGGACGGCTCAGATCCAGGTCGTCGGCATCGACGCCCAGTACGCTGGCCAGCGAGCCTTTCAGGTATTCGAAATCGAGCTGGTCATCGAGATCCGCCTTGCGCTGCCGCGCCTGCGTCTCGGTTGCGCCGAGGACAGGGTAGACGCCGGGCACGACGAGCAGTTTCTCGGGGTCGCGGCTCCACTTATCCGCCGCGAACTGCTTCACGTCCCGGTAGAACTCCTGCGCGGACGCCTTCATCCAGTGGCTGGTGAACAGCGCATCAGCCCACTTGGAGCCGAACTGCTTGCTCAGCTCAGACATGCCGGCCTGCAGCAGCACGGGGCGACCGCGGTACCCGCCCGTGACGCCGAGGACGCCGGCCGCACGGTAGTAGTCACCCTGGAAATCGATGGGCCGGAGCAGGTCCTCGCCGATGTAGGTGGAGCGCGCCGCGTCGGCGACGATCGCCTCGGCAGGCAGCGACTCCCACAGCTGCGTGACGATGGTCACGAACTCCTCGGCCTTGTCGTACTTGGCCGACTGCGACAGGTCGCTGTCCAGGCCGAAGATCCTCAGGGTGTGGTCGTGCTGGCTGGTGATGATGTTCCACGCGGCCCGGCCCTTGCTGACGTGATCGAGACTCGCGATCTGCCGCGCTACGGTGGCCGGGTTGCCGTACAGGGCCGGCACCGTCGAGACCAGACCGATGTGGCGGGTGTGCGTCGCCAGGGCAGCGAGGAGCACCGAGGGGTCCAGTGCCCGGAACGGGCGCTTGAGCGATTCCTCGTTCAGTCCGGCGTAATTGTCGGCCAGGAAGATCCCGTCGAGCAGCCCGCGCTCGGCGGTCCGGGCGATCTGCAGGAACACCTCGATGTCCGTCGACAGGCCTGCCGGATCGTCCAGGGTCTTCCAGGAAGCGTTGTGGCGCCCTGACGCGAGGAGGTTGATCGCAAGGCGGATTTGCCTGGGCTTGGACACGACACGGGCTCCTCGGGTCGCAGTCGGGCAACGACACCGCCGACCCGACGAAGCAGATATTCCTAGTATATCAACAGGAATGATAGAGTTACAAATTCAAGCCACGCGGCGGTAGACGGGGCGGCTGGAACGAGCGGGCGACCCTTGCGGGCAGTGGCCGCCGCAGCGAGCTCATCGGCCTGGCGCCGAAGCCGCCGTACCTCCAGCGTCGTGGCATCCAGCCCGGGGTCACCTGGTCCTCGCGGCCGCAGTGGCCGCGGTGGTCGGAAGCCTCGCGGCCGGGCGGCTGCTCCTGGACGGCAACGGATCTAGCCAGCACTACGGTGCCGCGTCGGGCACGCAGACCGTATGTTCCTCACAGCTTCACAATGACACAGTTTGCGTGGCCTGCGCCCCGCTCCGCGAGGGGATGGCGTCAGGCGGCGGCGCGTTCGCTGGCGGGCCGACGGCGCAGGTCCGGGCGCTGGAGAGCCGGGGGCCGGTAGGCCATGTCGAGCGTGCCGATGTCGGCGCCGGGCGGGACGATCTCGTCGATCCGGTCGAGGATCTCGTCGGTGAGCGCGACGTCGATGCCGGCGAGCAGGTCGTCGAGCTGCTCCATCGTGCGCGGCCCGATGATCGCGCTGGTCACGCCGGGATGAGCGATCGCGAACGCCATCGCCAGGTGCGTCATCGGCAGGCCCGCCTCGTCGGCGAGCGGGATGATCTTCTCGACGGCGTCGAGGCGGCGCTCGTCGCTGAGGTGCTTGAAGCGGGCGGTGCGGCGGAGGTCGGTCTGCTGGCCCTTGCGGACGCGGCCGGTGAGCATTCCCTGCGCGAGCGGGCTCCACACCAGGATGCCCATCCCGTAGCGCTGGGCGACGGGCAGTACTTCGGCCTCGATGCCGCGGCTGAGGATCGAGTAGGTGGGCTGCTCGGTGCGGAACCGTTCCAGGCCGCGCCGCTCGGCGACCCACTGGGCCTCGACGATGTCGGAGGCGGGCATCGTAGAGGAGCCGATCACCCGGACTTTGCCGCTGTGGATCAGGTCCGAGAGCGCGGAGAGCGTCTCCTCGATGTCGGTGTCGGGGTCCGGCCGGTGGATCTGGTAGAGGTCGATGTGGTCGGTCTGCAGGCGGTGCAGCGAGTTCTCGACCTCCGCGATGATCCAGCGCCGGGAGTTTCCCCGCTGGTTGGGATCATCCCCCATCGGCATCCACAACTTGGTTGCGAGGACGACGTCGTCGCGGCGCCCCTTGAGCGCCTTTCCCACGATCTCCTCGGACTCGCCGTGGGAGTAGGCGTCGGCGGTGTCGATGAAGTTGATCCCCGCATCCAGCGCCTTGTGGATGATGCGGATCGAGTCGTCGTGGTCGGGGTTGCCGATGGCCCCGAACATCATCGCGCCGAGCGCGTAGGGACTGACCTTGATCCCGGTCCGGCCGAGAGTGCGGTACTGCATGCGGTTACTCCTCAAGGTTGCGGGCAGGGCGCGGTGAGCGCTCCTGTCGTCCCGGCCCGGCTGCCGGCCTGGCCCCTCGCAGCGTGAGCGGCAATCATCCCGTGAAGGTGATTCCCGCCAGCTCCCCCGGTGCCGTACCCTGGAGGTAAGCGGAACGTTCTTCCGGAAGTATATGGAATAATTTTCCGTTTAGCAAAGCGGAGGAGTTCGTGACGCAGAACACGGCGCCGGCCGAGGCCGGCCTGGCGGGCGCGGGCGCGCCGCGCCGGCTGCGCGCCGACGCCCAGCGCAACATCGGCTCCCTGCTGGAGGCAGCCAAGGCCGTCTTCGCCACCTCAGGCGTGGACGCGCCCGCCAAGCAGATCGCCGACCTTGCGGGCGTCGGGGTCGGAACGCTGTACCGGCACTTCCCGCAGCGCTCGGACCTGGTCAAGGCCGTGTTCCAGCGCGAGGTGGACGCCTGCGCCGACGCGGCCCCGGCGCTGGCCGCAGCGCACGAGCCAGGAGCGGCACTGGCGATGTGGCTCCACCGGTACACCGAGTTCCTCGCGACCAAGCGAGGACTCGCCACAGCCCTTCACTCCGGCGATCCGGCGTACGGCGCCCTGCCCGGCTACTTCAGGCAGCGACTCGGACCCGCCCTCGGGTCACTGCTCGAAGCCGCGACAGCCAGTGGCGAGATCCGGGCCGGCATCAGCGCCCAGGATCTCCTGGACGCCGTCGCCAAGCTGTGCCTGTCCGTGCCCGGCGAGGGAGCCGCCTACAGCCAGCGCATGGTCGCGCTCTTGTTCGACGGGCTACGCTACGGCGCCGCTGCGAGAAGGTGGCCGGCCGACTAGACAGGTCCGGTGCCGGAGTGCACACTGCGGTCTGTGCACACGTTGGCTGTGACTGGGCACGGCATGAGCGCCCCGATTTCCGCTGTCCTGGCGGCCGTCTGCCTGCTTGCGTTCCTGGCGCTTGTCTACCGGGTCTGCGGAACGACCAGCGGCGGCCCGCAGACGAGCGTCAGGCGTTTCTGGTACATATTTCTGGGATCTGATGATCGCGTGTCGACATCCAAGGTGCAGTTCGGCCTGTGGACGCTTGCGCTTGCCTATGCGCTGCTGGTGATCATCTTTCACGACTTTGTCTACCCGGCCGAGAAACTCGATCCGCGTTATCTCCTGCTGCTCGGTTTCCCGGCAGGCGCTGCGGTCGGCGCCAAGGCCATCACGACAACGCGCGTGGCCAACAAGACGATCACGAAACCGTCGTCCTCGTCACCGCGTAAGAGCCCGGGCGACGTCCTCAGGGAGATCGTCGCCAACGACGATGGCGATCTGGACCTGGGCGACGCGCAGTACTTCATCTTCAACCTCGTGGCGCTGACCGCCTTCATTTTCGCTTTCGCCCACCACCCGGCGACGCTGCCGGTACTCCCGGACACGCTGGTGGGCCTGACGTCTGCTTCGGCGACCGCTTACCTGGCGAAGAAGGCAGTACAACAGAGCCCGCAGCCGGCGGAGCGGCCCGCGCCGAAGCTGACGGCGGTAAGCCCGCAGCGGGGCCACCGCCTGACGGAAGTCAGGATCTTCGGTTCCGGCCTGGCCGACTACGTGGACGTCACCATCGGCGGCCTGCGCGCGGCCTCGCTGGATCCGGAACCGCCCGAGCGACATGACACCGTCATCCGGGCCGTCGTACCAGCCGACCTGCAGCCCGGGCTGATGGACGTTCAGGTCGTTGTCTCCGACGGCCAGGCGGCGACGCTGCCTGCCGCCTTCCAGGTGGTCTAGAGAGTCCCAGCCGGGCTGTATCGCCGGTCAAGGCCGACGATGATCTGGCGGCGCTGGCGGCGCTGGCGGTGCTGGCGGCCGGTAGCTGGCCCCGGCGAGGAACTGGTGCACGAGATGGTCGGTGAACTCGCGGGGCACGGGCTCACCGGTAACAAGCGCCCGGTAGTAAACCGGGCCGACGAGCTGGTCGACCGCGAGATCGACATCAGTGTCGCCGGGCAGCTGGCCGCGCTCGATCGCGCGCAGCAAGGGGACGCGGTCCCGCACCCGCTGCTGGCTGAGGTAGTCGGCGCGGAACCGGGCGGCCAGTTCCGGATCGTGCTGAGCCTGGCCGGCCAGCGCGCGGAACACCGCGCCCGCATCGGACTCGGTCAGGAAACGGGCCAGTCTGCTCAGGTGGATGCGCAGGTCGCCGTCAAGGTCGCCCCGGTCGGGCGGGGTCAGCTGCCCGGCCGCGTCATCGACAAAGGCGTCCATCAGGATGTCGGTCTTGGACGACCACCAGCGGTAGATGGTCTGCTTGGCCACGCCGGCCCGCTGCGCGAGACCCTCAATCGTCACCCCGGCGAAGCCGCGTTCTACCAGCAGGTCGTCGGCCGCCTCGAGCACAGCCTGGCGGGCTCGCTCGCTGCGTCCGTGCCGGTTTCCGTGATGCGCAGCGCCACGATCGGCTCCCGCACTGCCGGCCCCGCTGACGTCCGGACCCGCGGCCCGCTGGGTGTCGTCTCGCATGCATCCTCCCGACCCAGCAGCCTACTCAGTCTTGACCATACGCAACGTTGCGTCTAGTCTAGGCAGCATGCCGAACACATTGTGCACACCGCCGGTCCGCACCGTCCTGGGCCGGCTCTTCGCCGCCGCCGCCGCCGCCCTCGACGACGACGCCGAGCCGCGGCTGAGCCCCGGCCGCTCGTTCGCGACCGCCACCGCGCAGGAGCGGGCCGACGCGCTGGACACCGTTTACATGCCGATCTCCGCGCGGGGCGGTGATCTGCTTTACGCGCTGGTTCGGGCCAGCCGCCCGGAGACTGTCGTCGAGTTCGGCACCTCATTCGGCATCTCCACGTTGTATCTGGCCGCCGCTGTCGCGGACAACGGCACCGGCCGGGTGCTCGGCACCGAGCTGAGCGCAGCCAAGATCACCGCTGCGCAGGCCAACCTGGCCGAGGCTGGTCTCGCCAGCCTGGTCACCCTTCTGGCCGGCGACGCCAGGCAGACCCTTGCAGCCATCCCGGGACCGATCGGACTGGTGCTGCTGGACGGCTGGAAGGACCTGTGCCTGCCGATCCTGCGGCTGCTGGAACCCAGGCTCGCGCCCGGTGCGCTCGTCGTGGCCGACGACATCACCCTGCCTTCCATGGCCGGCTACCTCGGCTACGTCCGCGACCCGGCCAGCGGATACGTCAGCGTCAGCTTCCCGGTGGAGGACGGCATGGAGATCAGCTGCCGCGCCGGGTGAACCGATCAGTCCCGGAGTTGGCGCAGGATGCGGGCGAGGTGAGCGCGGTCTGCCTCGCTGAGCCGGCCAAAGATCCGCTGCGCCTCGGTGCCGCTGGCCGCGCGGATCGCGTCCAGGACGCTGACGCCGTGCTCGGTCACCTCGACCAGCGTGGCCCGCCGGTCGCCGGGATCGGGCCGCCGCGTCACCAGGCCCTGGGCCTGGAGCGCGTCGACGACCTCGGTGGCCGAGCGCGCCGCGATCTGAAGATGATCGGAGAGCTGCGACAGGCGCATCGCCCCGTGGCGCTCCAGTACCCGCAGGGCCCGCAGGTGCGAGGGGGTGATGTCCCAGGGAGCCAGGGTCTGCTGGGACGCCTGGCGCAGCTGGCGCGCGACCGACCTGAAGGCCTCCGACAGCGTCTCGTCACCATTGGCGCCGTCGGGCCGACTCGTCGTGTCGCGATCCCCGGTCACGGGAATAGCGTACCAGCAACTCCTGTTGTAACCTCATATTGAGTTAACCTCAGTAATCGCCCTTACCGGGCCCGCGCATCCGAGCGCGAGCCCGGCTCTAACAAGAATCGAGCAACCACTTGGCGTCACCACCCACGAACCGAGACATCAGTAGCACTGGCCGCACTCGCGGCCCCAAGACGGTCACCGCACAGGAGAGAGCGCAGGCACGCGAGGTGTCCCTGCGCCGCATCGGGCAGCTGTTCGCCCCCTACCGCTGGCAGCTGGCGATCGTCACCGCCATCATCGCCGCATCTTCCGTCGTCGCAGTGGCCTCACCCTTCCTGCTGCGCGCTGTCATCGACACTGCGCTGCCGGACCGGAACGTCCGGCTGCTGGCCTGGCTGGTGGCCGGCATGATCGGCATCGCCGCGGTCACCTCGGCCTTCGGCGTGATCCAGACCTGGATCAGCACCAAGGTCGGCCAGCAGGTCATGCACGGCCTGCGCACCAGCGTCTTCGGCCACCTGCAGCGGCAGTCAATCGCCTTCTTCACCCGCACCCGCAGCGGCGAGGTGCAGTCCCGCATCACCAACGACATCGGCGGGATGGAATCGGTCGTGACCTCGACAGCGACCTCCATTGCCGCCAACCTCACCACCGCGGTCGCCACTTCCGTCGCCATGATCGCCTTGTCGTGGCGGCTGTCTCTCATCTCGCTGGTCGTCATGCCGCCGGCGATCTACCTGAGCCGCAAGGTCGCCCGGATGCGCCGGGCCATCACCACCCAGCAGCAGCGGGAGCTGGCCAACCTCAACGTCAGCATCGAGGAAGGACTGTCGATCAACGCGGTCCAGCTGGCCAAGACGATGGGCACCGGCCCGTCGCTGGCGGCGCGGTTCACTGCCTCCTCTGCGCGCCTGATCGACCTGGAGCTGCGCTCCCAGCTGGCCGGACGCTGGCGGATGGCATCGCTGAGCATCATCTTCGCCGCGATCCCCGCGATCATCTACCTCTCGGCCGGCCTGCCGGTGACCGCCGGAGTGATGACCATCGGCACGCTGGTCGCCTTCACTACCCTGCAGAACGGCCTCTTCCGGCCGCTGACCGGCCTGCTCAGCACCAGCGTCTCGGTGATCAGCTCGCTGGCGCTGTTCGCGCGGATCTTCGAGTACCTCGACCTGCCCGTCGAGATCGACGACCCGGCCCGCCCGGTCGAGATCGACCCCGCCGCGATCACCGGGCACGTCCGCCTCACCGGCGTCAGCTTCACCTACCCCGGCGCCGACCGGCCCGCCGTCACCGGCGTGGACCTGGACGTGCCCGCCGGCGGCACGCTCGCCCTGGTCGGCGAGACCGGATCGGGCAAGACCACCCTCGCCGCACTGATCGCCCGTCTGTACGACCCGACCAGCGGCAGTGTCCGCATCGACGGCATCGACATCCGCGATATGAGACTCGCCGACCTCGCCGCCATCGTGGGCGTGGTCAGCCAGGAGACCTACCTGCTGCACACCACGGTGCGGGAAAACCTGCGCTATGCCAGGCCCGGGGCCACCGACGCCGAGATCGAGGACGCCGCCAGGGCCGCCCAGATCCACGACCTGATCGCCGGGCTGCCCGACGGCTACGACACTATGGTCGGCTCGCGCGGGCACCGTTTCTCCGGCGGCGAGCAGCAGCGCATCGCCATCGCCCGGACACTGCTGCGCAATCCGCGCGTGCTCGTGCTGGACGAGGCCACCAGCGCCCTGGACACCGAAACCGAACGCGCCGTCCAGCAGGCGTTCGACACCCTCGCCCGGGGCCGCACCACCATCACCATCGCCCACCGCCTCTCCACCGTCCGCAATGCCAGCCAGATCGCCGTCCTCGATCACGGCCGGATCATCGAAGCCGGCACCCACAGCAGCCTCCTCGCCAGCCACGGCCGTTACGCAAGCCTCGCGGCCGCGGCCTGATCAAGACCGGCGCAGCGCCAGATCACCTCGCCCCTTCGCAGCTTCTCCACAGCGGCGGCGCTAAGCTGCGCCACTGGCTTGCTGTCTGCGAGACGACGCGCCTGCTCTGGGGAAGGGACC
>Ga0302325_10014966_pt1 | contig 16507 bp, 17 predicted proteins | sample Palsa_T0_2_FD_201948 | JGI IMG/M metagenome (GOLD analysis project Ga0302325, IMG submission 201948) | Peat permafrost microbial communities from Stordalen Mire near Abisko, Sweden - Palsa_T0_2 | ecosystem: Environmental > Terrestrial > Soil > Palsa > Peat permafrost | place: Sweden: Abisko... | reverse complement strand
TTCTTCATGGAGAAAGGTAAAGTGAAATTCATATCGATGATGAGGACCCTGCCATAACTAATTTTCAATTAGACAAAGGACTCATTCAGATTTACAATAGCTTGTTAGACAATATATGCTGGTCAGTGTGTGGCAACTCCCTCCACGGAACCGATCCTACTACCAAGCAAATGGCGCTCGTCGACTTGACTGAGCACATGCCACCACCCACGAAAGCCCTCGAAGCTCCCACATCGCCAACTTCAACCGTGTCTTCAACGGCTGGAACAACTTCGATAGTTAACCAAATCCCTGAGAGCAAGGAAGTAAGCGTGACTGGGCAGATTATCAGTTCGGGGAATTCCATGTCTATGGCCGTACAATCTACCGGAACGCCAGTATTCAGCACTTCAGAATCGGGAGTCAGCTTCTCATCCCTCAACCAAAACGTCGACAACTCCAGCGCCGTCATCCTCCAGAGCGTCGGCCCGGGAGGTGAGGCCACACACGCTAACCTCATGCGCCTTCCCAAATCATCCACGCTAGAGAAGAGTTACTCAACACTCGTGAATACGGGCGATAATGAGAAGCTGAGATTGGTGCTTAATATGGCAGCGCAAGAAACGTATTCTACGCAGGAAAAGGCAGATTTCAGCCTCCCTGCCGTTTTTGACAGGGATACTGAGAGTATTGTGAGCGTGAAGGCGGATCATTTGATTGGGGAGGAAAATTTTAAGATTTTCAAGTCGCAACCAGAGGTGTTGAAGATGCCGGTTAAGAAGAAGGCGATAGGGGCGCCAACGGGAGCTACTTCATAGTGGCCGTGGATGATCTATGACTCTGGGAACAACGTATTTGAGTTTGTGTTTTTCTCGTTAGTACTCCTGAATATCAAGGTTCAGGGTAGTTTACTTTGCATCGTATGATAGGCGGATGGGAAGTTGCTTCATCTGGCTTGTAAGGGCTTTAGGTTATAGGCGTTGAGGGGTAGTGGAGTATTATAGCATTGAGCTAAGATTGGAATAACGGAACTGTTATTGTTAGTATTTATTAGATTGCTTTTCTATGGAATCTTGTATTCTATTTTAAGATAAAGCTAGAGAGAAAAGGGGCAGAGTGAAAATATATTACGGTACGGCGAGTGGGATCTCGCTAAAACGACCCCTGGAATGGCAAATTTTCGGGCTCTGACTTTCAACTATCGCCCCTTTTCTCCTCTTTCATTTTCAACTGATTAACAAGCTGGACAATATCTGCGCTTCCAAACTGTATCTAGCCCTGCTCGGATTCTTCCCATGGTTAACTGAAAGCTCCCATCGGCAAATTGCACTTGCCCTGCTACTGTTCGATCAATGAAAGGTGTAATTTGGAGAGCGAGACGTTTTGAGATGACGTTGATCTCAACTCCTGTATCTGGGAATGAATTTTTTGTACCCGCTTCTTAACAAGAACTTCGCACTTGGTCTTACTGGTATCTTGCGACTAATAGCAAAGAAATACTTTCGAAGCAACACCTTGCCTGGTAGCGATAACTACACCTAGAAAGACGTCTATCCCATGCAAGTTAGTATCCTCCTTCGGGACTTAATCTACCAAAGTCATCTGGCTAGTTAACTTGGATCTTAGTATTAAGATGTCGAGGGCAACAGATACTTAAAACTTTGCTTATCGAATTTGTTACTTATAATATCCTAAGGGCTTTGGCTTATATAGGTATATTAGAGTAAGTGTCAAAGTTGCTAATTGTGATGTTGTTGGTAGACAACAAAGCAATGTGAATATTCAGTGGATTCTAAAGAGTATATTTAGTATAAAATTAATCTCTGCCCCTCTGGAAGGTGCAGGTGAGCATCCTTAAGGCCTATGGTCATTAAATGCTTCTCGTAGGAAACTTGTTTCCAAGAGAAGTAATCCCGCTGCTGCGAGGCATGTACACCAAAAAGGGGTGGGCGAACTAAGCGAGCCTTAGCAAAGTCTTGGTATAAAACTTTAGTTTTGGGTTTAGCTTATCGGATTATTTGTTATTCTATTGCGAAGTTTCACATATGAGGTCGCGCGACGCAACTTTATCGCTTTTCGCAAAAGCTTAGAGATAAGAATAAGAGTGAGAGTAAGTGGGAGAGTAAGTGGGAAAGTATGTTGCAATGAAACGTGGGTGCTGACTCATCAGCCCCCTGTATCTATAGTCCAAATGCTCCCTACGAGCTCCCTCCCTCCTAATCAGACAACCATATGCAACCACACTGCCTCCTCTACTTTGTGATAGAGTAGGAGTAAGGAGTGCGAATAAGAATATAAAGTACATGCTAGTTATATGACTAGTCACGTGTGTTCTCACGTGATACTACGAGAAGCTTGTGATCACTGATCACCCCTATATATATATACAGTAAAATCGCTAAAAGAGGAAACTAATACTACTTAGTCAGTGAATAGATTCTGTTGCGTTTTTATACCAATTAGATTAAGCAGGAATCTTAAAGATCTTAAGGTTTTACTGTTTTCTTGCTTCACTTGATAATATTTCTCTAAATAGCTTTATTTTTACGGATTAAATCGAATCGAATTTTTAAACCTTAATTCGATTCGATTCAAAATTCGACAATTCGATCGGAGCTCTAAGCACAGATGGGAGTCTATATACAATATGATAGACTGCGCATGGTTTAGTCGAGCCTGGGTGGTATAGGAGGCTGGCTGGTCCTCCAGACCTCAGATATTATACGGGAAACGCAATATCGATTGGGATTCATGTTGTAATGTGCTCTTATAGCTCATTGAGCGAGTACTACTCATCTCATACAAATTCGGCATCAAGCAACACGAAATTTCATGCGGATAGGGCAAATGTATGGTCAAATCCGGACAACCTTCAAGCGGAACTACCGGTAGAAGGTGCTCCGAGCAGTACCTAAACGGCATTAAGTTCCCTATGGTCTTTATTGGATATTTTCTATCATGGACGCAATCTCAAGGTAACAGAGCCAAGTGACCGTATTTAGGCTATCATTCTGCTTTGCATATCTTGACCGGAGACCTCATTGTCACTCCTGACTATACGGTTGACATTGCACAATTATATTCAGACAAGCAAGCAATTGGTTAGACTGGACACATGATTTGAATATTCTTTCGTTCGTCGCAGGGTACGAGGACGATGTCACTTGCATCCTGGGTCCTAATATAGGATGAATTCGACGAGTCGGTCATTGTGCAACGTGGAGAACATCTCTTTAGTGGTGGACTGAAAGCCAAAACGGCGCCAAAATTGCTGGAATAACGGCAAACATTTGAAAGTGCAAGAAGTGATATTTGACAACATCAGTTATCACTCAACCACTTTGGGAAGTAAAGGACTTTTGGTAGGGAAATGCAAACCAAAATTCCGAAAAGAGAGGCCGGAGACGCGAAACTGTGTCGAAATGGGTCAGCTTGCTATCCCATAATTTGCATCCAGCTTCAACGTGTATTTATCCGGACGGCCGACGACTTGTAGCATTAGCTGCCACACTGACGGAAGACCCCTCTTCAAGATCACTAAAGGAACTAGAACCTGGCTTTGCGGCGTTTCTCCTCCCATACCTCTCCAACATCAAATCCCAATCCGACCATTCTCCTTTTCTAGAACTGGAAGAACGTGCGGACCCCGCTGCCGCTCAGCAATTTGAAGTCGAGCTGGCCGCTCCGATGATAAATCGATGCTTCATCGTCACGCAAAATGGACACTATGGACTTGCTCTCTCAACTGCGAGAGGAGGAGACTATTCTCGGACTATCCTCGGAGCCAGGGCACAATTCATCGCCAGACCTATTACTGACTTGCCTGGTCACTACGAACTGATTGGAGAGGCCTATATCCATGAGATGATGGAAGGAGAAGTTGTGAAAATGTGCGATGACGGCAAATTTCAGGAACGAGATATCGTTTTTGTTTGATAGGGCTGGCCAGGTGCCCTGCCATGCCCTGCTACTTCATGGACCTGGTCGGTCTTCAAGTGGCAGAAGCCTCTCTGAAATCAACAAACCAAAGTCTTGGAAATCCTCCTCCTTGGTCCCCACAGACTGCCTGAGCATCCCTGAAGAAATTCCCGGGAGAAACGTGTGCGAAGATTTAAGAAGAGGGCTTACAAATTCACTGCGTCACAGAGAGTATGACCGCAGGCAAAGTCGGCGTTGCCCCACAAGCGTTGGCGTTCCCTGTGAATGGTTCACTGCCCAACGCCGACCCAAACTCAAACCCGTATTACGCCTTGTATGTACGTAGTAATGGGATATTTAAGGCTTATTTCAGTATTCGATCATAATAGAATCGTGGTATGTCGTCAATTAGAAGTATGGAGTGAGGTTCGGCGTTGGTGGATGAATAAAGCAAAACCTCCGCGTAGCGATACTCGATATATTGATATCCGCGATTTTAACGATACGATCGTTGGTCTCGCGTGATTTCGCAGTAATTTAACGATATCCTCTTTATAACGAATATCGTTAAAACATCCCTTTATTTTCGTGGAAAATGCTTAACTTCCGGCCGGGGTTTGGGCGTGGGAGGTGCATCTGACGCAACTTAAAAAGAGGATCTAGGGAATAAGCAAAAACCCTCCTTTTCCGGCTTAGATTTATCTTTAGCACCTTGCTTTTAAGCTTAAATAAGTACCTTTTCATAGAGAAGTCTGCTTAGTAAAGCTTACACGTGACACTCAATATAAAGATACCTCGATATATGCGTTAGAAAAAGCGGCTAAAATTAGTATCATTATGTGGAGGTTTTGCTGTACTTCCATGGAGTTTTTCGGTCCTTACCAATCAACCACGCTATCTTGAATCACATGACAAATCCTTCGATATACAAACCCGGCCCTCTTTCCACAAACCTGGAGAGGCAAATCTTAAAATTACCTGGCGTCCAGTGACAATGGTGTCCCTATCCACTGTCCTCTCATCCAATGCACTCATCTCTTCCACTCTGCCACCCGGCCTAGTTGCAGTCTTCGTCGGAGCAACCAGCGGCATCGGTGAAATAACTCTCAAGAAATTCGCGAAGTACACTCTCAAACCACGAGCCTACTTCATTGGCCGTTCTCAAGAAGCTGCAGACCGCATCGCGACTGAGTGCAAGGCGCTTAATTCGGCCGGCGAGTTCATCTTTATAAAAGCAGACATCAGCTTGATACGTGTCGTCGACGAAGTCTGCAATTCAATCAAGGTAAAAGAGAAGATGATAAATCTGTTGTTCCTCAGTGCAGGAGTGCCGAGCATGGATCGCAGTGGTATGATATACCGAATACACACCCTCTAGAAATACCTCCCAGCTGAGTGCGAATTTCAGAAACATCCGAGCATCTCCACTTACTAGCAACACTAAACTACTATTCCCGCCTCCGATTCATCACCAATCTTCTTTCGCTCATCCAGGATGCCTCCGTTCTCCGCCGCGTCGTCACTGTAGGAGGAGGATCCCAGGAGGGGCCTCTCGATGCAACCGATTTCCCGGCCCTCCGTGTCCCACTTTCGAATCTCAAGGGCCATCTCAGCAGCCTGATAACTCTCGGCCTAGAGACGGTAGCGAAGACAGCTCCTGAGGTTAGCTTCGTCCACGATTACCCCGGGACAGTAAGAACGCCGTTTCTGAACTACATGCCTGAGGAGATGCTACAAAATCTCGTATTTGTGCCTGTCGACGAGAGTGGAGAGAGGCATTTGTACTTAGCGACTAGTATGAGGTTTCCAGCTCTGAAAGATGGAAATGATGGCTTACTACTGCGAGATGGAGATGAGCTGGCGGTGGGGACGACTGGGGAGATTGGAAGTGGTATGTACTCGGTTGGGTCGGATTGCGAGAGTGCTTCTCCCGAGGTGCGATATTTGTTGGCTGGGATGAGGGAGAAGGGAATGATGGACGAGATTTGGAAGCATACGGAGGCGGAATTCAAATGCATAACTGGGCTGGGCGAGGGGCTGTAGTTGTAGAGTGGTGGTACTTCAAGCGATACTCCCCCACCTTTCCTTTTGCTCACTGGAGCACTCTTCTTTTGACTCTCGAAGTAGTGATGGTCGAGGAACCCTAATGCAAATTCCTGTTTCATCTCAGCGAGGATAAATGCCGCGCCAAGACCTTCAACTATGTAAAATCATAATCATAAACATTTTCAATTCATCCTAATGAAAGGAGGTATCCCAAATGCTCCTCCAAACACCAAATGTGTACAACAACAATTACCCTGCCGTGTAAGGTTAACCAAACAATACGCCTTTGCACCCTTCAACAATAGAAGGTTACTTCTTGATTGGAGAACTCCTGAAGCTTTCGACGCCAGCCAAATCTAATCGTCACACTTGTTCACGCCACGCCACGCTTTATACCTAATCACCTAATCACTACTACGCTCACGGACTTTTGTTGACTTCTTTGCTGTGCCAATATGTGTATTATGTACCTGCAACTTGTGAGCTTCGGTAGGTAAACGGGAAACATAATCCTTACCTTCGTTGCGAACTTCAAACTCGTCAAGGTCTCGCTCAAATGAGCCTCCAGCGGACTGGCCATCACGAACATGAGAGTCTTCGAATTGCCACCCAACGAGTATTGAAGCAAATACGTCAACTATCAAAACGTTAGACAATACCTAGAGGCTTTCAATTGAGAAATCTCACCTTCGAATTTCTATACGGAATATGGGCACCCTCCTTGCCTTGACCCAAAGCTCCAATGACATCTCCAAGACAGCTTAAACTCTTGTTGATGTTCTGGGTTTCCTTCATCCGGTCTCCCTCAGCACCTGATTGCTTCAGTCTCTCCGAACCAGCCAGATCGACCAAGTTGAGGGTGCCTTCAGAAGTCTCGTTGGTGGTGCTGTTCTTTCCAATGAGTTTCAAAATAAAGACCGAGTGAGACCGCGATGATCGCTCGTTAGATTTGGTAGCTGCAACGCTTCGGTTGTTTGCAGCCTGCTTCAACATCGACTCGACTGTATTTGGTGAGTCTAGATTCACTGTCTTTAGTCCAGTTACAAAAGTCTGTTTCTTCGAGTCGTCATGACGAATCTCGTGCTTCTTTTTGTCGAGGTCTTTCGAGCTTCCCAGCAGATCATGAATCTCCTCGTTGTACACCTCCACAAAACTGCCCTCCATGGTGTAGCTCCACCCCTTTTCCTTTAGGTTGGTTGCAGTCTCGTAAATTTGATGGGTGGCCCGAGGAATCATTCCATCCGCCGAAGACATGGTGTGAGTCTTCCCTGATCCGGTTTGGCCATAACAGAATATGCAAACATTGTATCCATCCAATGCGCTTTGTACAAGTTGGGAAATCTCCTCAAATACCTCTTGGTTCTGGCTTTCAGGCCCAAATACTCGGTCGAAAGTAAAGGAGTGTGTTTTTCTGGTGATTGTTCCCAAGCTGCTCTTTTCCTCCTTCCCAAGGATCTCAAGTTCCTTGGACTCTTTGTCAACATCAGGGTAAGACAGCTTCGCAACCTCTCCTTCTGTGCTGTTATTGAATACTGGCCGAACCCTGCACATGACACGGATATTTCCTTTGAGTTCCTGAACTTGGTTGAAAAGAATGCGACGGAGTGTTTCCTCCTTGATCAACTTCTGCTTTGATACTTCGGCGGACTTCACGGCTTCTTGCAACCTCGCCTCCATTTCCGCAAAGCTGTCGGACTGTGCCTTGCTGCCAGATTCGAGGAAATGGATTCGGGCTCGAAGACTTGCGACGGTGCTTTCTAGTGATTGGATGGTCGAAGATGTTTCAACACCAATCTTTTGGGATGTCGCTTTCAATTCTGCAAGACTCTGCTGCAGATTGCCTTTCAATGTTTGTTCACGATCCAACTCTCCTCTGACATCTTCGAGTTCGCCCCTCATGTTTTGAATCTCACGATCCTTCCTTTGCAGGGTCAAGTCTAAGTTTTGACTTTCTGAAGCAATCTTGGATTCCAGGTCTTGAATTTCCCGAAGCCGGCGGCTCCGTTCCTCCTCAATCTTAGCCTCGTTACGTCGTTCGAGTTCTCGTAATCTGTCGTCAAGCTCCATGACCGACTTGCGTTCAAGCTCGCGTAACTCATCACGATGAAGACGGAGAAGACGGTCAACCTCATCGGTGTTGTCTCGCCGAAGTTGATCAATTTCGTTTCGATAGTTTCTTCTAGCATCGTCGGATTCGATGCGGTGGGCTCTCATCTGATCATCAAGACTTGCAGTCGTGGTTAGTAGTTTCTGCTGAAGTGAATCAGCTTTCAGCTTCATTTCATCCAAATCACTCTGCAGTGTCTTGTTCGAGGAGGAAAGTTGTAGTCTGAGGGTCTCAAGCTCAGCGACTGTCGACAGTCATCTCGTCAGCATCTACCACTCATTTCACTAATTTGGAGGACTAACTTCTTGCTTTGTAAACGGCTACAGCTTCTTCGAGACCGTTGCGCTCCAAGCTGGTGCCTGTCAATGTCTGTTTGAGCTCGGAGTACATAGCCTCCATGTCTTCGAGGCGGCCATGAACGTCCCAAGCTGTAAACGCAGGTATGTTAGAATCTTTTGTCAAATATGGAGTTTTCTGGGGGGATGGTCTAGGAGTTCTGCGAGGCGTAGCAGGGGAAAATGTCCATGCATCCGCCTTGGAAAGCATCGGAATATGAGATGGAGTCTTCGGAGCTACTAAGCTGTCCTCAGGAGACTGATATAGGACGAGTGCATTTTCGTTGCTGTCTATTCTCAAATTCCGCATGCCTGTACTGATAGAAGGATTGCGAGATAACTCTGTTGTCGTTGGTGGTCTCATGATTGAGATCGCTTGATGCTCGCGCGGTTTGCTGGGGCTTACTTCTCCGTCAAGACAAAGCCTACTCAAGGCTTTGCTGACAGAAACCTCCCTGATCTGGGCGATCGACCGCTGAGACCGTAATGAATGCAATGATTGTGGAGTCCGTAGCTTTCTGTTTTGTAGAGTCGAAGTTCCCTGGGTATACGGAAAGGAAGACGGAATTGAATTCAAAGCTTTCATACCCTTTCGTCCTCCTTGACTGATCATGTCTTCCTCCTCGTAATGCTTGTCCATCGATGTTGCCGGGCGAGATTTTGGAAGGACCGAGGCTGGACGTGTTGTAGTAGATTGATGAAAAGACATGGATGTTTGTGGCCGACCGCCTGGCCCAATACTGCTTGAGAAACTGCCATTTGAAGTGTGTCGAGAGGATACAGATGGCGTGCGATATGATGATACGGATGAGGAGAAGGATGGATTTCGACCATGTCCCATAGACGATATAGATTTCTGAGAAGAAGATTAGTTGCCATCCAATTTGATGCGATGATAATGTTCGGTGCCGACCTCCTTAGAGGGTATATTGATGAGGAAACAACCAAGACGGAGCGGCGAGCCATAGCCCGGGGTACGCTTCTTCAATCGGCGGCGGTCCGCCATGGGAAACAATGCGTGTTGTGATGGTAAGGTGAATGATTTATATTTAGGGAAACTTACTCCTGCACAAACGATCGAAGTACCCTTGACGAGAGCGCGCGAGCTTGGTGTGGCAGCTACGATGGACTTGGTCTCTCCTGCTCTTTCTACCAATGTTTTGCGTTTAGGTTCGGGTTCGTTCACTAAATCTATCAGTAGGCTGAGACGAAATGCTCTGTATGCGCTACTTACACGGTCCATTCATCCTATGCTTGAGATTTGGTGCCGCTGGTAACCTCGAGATTTGCTTCGATCGCGCATTGCTTTGTGATTCGGAAATCTCAGAGAGACCCTTGCCAGGAGAAGGAATTCGACTCGGAGGTGCCATTTGAGACTTGCGCATAAACTGAGGTGACCAGTTGTTAATGATTGATACTCGAATCGAAGGAGCTTCATCATACCGAGTTTTCTTCAGGGAAGTCCATCGTGATCCGTAGCAATTGCTACACGCGTAGAAAGACTATTACATGCATCAAAGGCTGTAGATTTCGGGGTGTGCCCAACTGGAAGAAGTCGTCCAAAGTAGGTGATAGAAATTGCTGCGTGGTGATGGAGTCGAATCGGCGTTGAATCTTGAGGTTCTGAACTTTGTTTATTCGTCGGCTGTTGACTTCGCCAAGACTACCACAGCCCGCATAGCAACCATAATACGCTAGCCCTTCAGAGCTAGCGGGTAACCCCCCATGCTCATTCACATGGGAAGCAGGTTGGCACCAGGTGGTCGCAGACAGAGTGACAGAACTAGTGATACAACGAGCCTGACAAAATCCACCGGGCGTACGCAACCTGATATCTGACAGTTCTGCTGGTCGCCTGCTCCTCGATGCGTGCCCACATCGCAGCAAACGAGGTCATGATACGATAGATTTCTTCATTTTGTTCTTGTCCAACCCGCCCCTCTTCTAATAATATCTTTGCGTGCACACCTTCTCGCCATGGAGAAGTACTCGCAGTTTCGCGATCGAGGTTTGTACACCCAACAGTACATGGAGACAGCAAGACATGGGCCCTTGCTGATGCACAACTACAGGATCTGGAATAGCTCCATTCTTCCCCGTCACCTCCACGCCGGCGGGCATCTACCTGCCCGTCCATATCTTCTTATTCCTATTCAAATTGCCCTTTTTCTTCACCGTTACGACGACGTACTTCCTCTTCTTACAATGGTTCCCACTCGGCTCATTGTTGAAGAAAGCAATACTTTGGATGATACTCGGTATACCCGGAATATGGTGGATTGATCTACAAATCGATGGAGTCAAGAAGGGGTCGCTGGCAAAGAAGCACGAGGGTCGTGTGCCACAGCCCTCGAACGTGATCGCGTCCTCTTTTACTTCACCGATCGACTCCCTATACCTTGCAGCTATTTTCGACCCGATATTCACGGTCTCTTACCCCCATACGCGTCAGGTACAATGTATCTCACTCCTCGGTGCAATTCTTCGAGCTTTGTCGAAACCACAGGAACATCCGCCAAAAGGGGTAAAAATGACAGATCTTAAGACCCTTCTTGCTGAGCACCCACAAAGGGTTATCGTGGTCTTTCCAGAATGCACTACAACGAATGGCAAAGGGATCCTACCCCTCAGCCCAAGTCTTCTTACAACTCCTCCCGGAACGAAGATCTTTCCTGTCAATCTTCGATATTCACCACCAGATGTTACCACGCCCGTGCCTGGCCTGTACTTGAGCTTTATCTGGAACCTGCTCTCCAGAACCACACACTGTATTCGAGTACGAATCGCGGAGGTCGTATACAATACGTCCAAACCAACAGATATTGCGGCAGAGAAGAAAGACCGATATCTCACCAACTTCCTAGACACTTTGGGCGAAGACTCGGCGATGACTAGTAGTACCGATACACTGACGAGTCTGAGTGATCAGCCTCCGGAGGTCAATCCGGAAGAGAAAAGAATTTTAGATAAAGTTGGAGAAGCACTTGCGCGACTAGGACGAGTTAAGAGAGTGGGGTTGACTGTGAAGGACAAGGCAGCTTTCATTGATGTATGGTCGAAGAGAAGGCGGTAGATATCATAACTAGATTTATATTTTGTTTTTGATGAACGACTCTGATGGTCGATGGATAGCGATAGCATTGCTTGCGGATTCCCAATCCAAATATTACCCTGACGGCAAGGCATTTTGCCCGAATCTGCTTCAAAGTCCCCTCTCGTTCTATGTGTCGAGGATACTTCATATATATGTTGAGAAACTGCATTTCCTTGACAATACCATGACAATAACTTCGTAGCACCTTGGACTAGCGACGCCAGCTCGACTTATACAAGGCAGCAGTGCCGCGTATTATGATTTCCTCACTATAACTTCTACACATACTTCATCATCACAGGAGTCAGCTACCTTGAGTGAGCAGCGTTTTATCCCTGTCAATGACTTGGAATCTCGTGGACTTGATGATAAGGAGTCCAATAGTTTCTTGAAACTCAAAATATTTGCTAGGTGCTGAACTGCACAAGATGCAGGTTCTCCCTTTCCGCAAGATGTGGCTTTGCTCAGCTTTGGCACACTACCTAAGATATTAAATAGGGGTAACACGTGGGGACATCCAGCGGGGCTGACAGGTCCAAGTTTCAGGGACCCGCTCGGGAAGAGCCGAAAACCTGACGCAGGGCAGGGCGTCGCGACTCAGCTCAGCCTCCATGGTGCTCAAGCTCCAAGAGGCTTGATCAACAAAGCTGACGGGAGCTCCATTGCTCCTTCGTTTTCATCAACCATTTCTCTTCCATTTCTCCTGCCTCGTCTGATTCTATCAAAATTCTCCGTTCCAAAAGTTCATTTGCAAACAAGCAAATCCTGTGTCTCTCTGCATCTGCCAGCAGCATTCCCACTTGATTCCAACAATCAGCATGCCTTTCGAAATACCCTCCGTTCGTTCTCTCACCACCTTTGCCAGTGGCCTCCTGTCTCAGCTTCCATTTGGAAGCGTCAACACTCCCTCGAGAACCTACGTGCCGTTTGGCAATGCACCTAGTTGTCCCATCGACAGCCCACTTTCATGCCACAACAACACTGAGGCTCCTGACAGCTGCTGCTTCATATATCCTGGAGGACAACTCCTCCAGACACAATTCTGGGATACCAGCCCTGCGATCGGGCCAGATGATTCATGGACTTTGCACGGCTTGTGGTATGTTATTTGTCCCCTGCTGGACCCCACCAACCTCAGCTGACGGAACCCCTCTTCACACAGGCCCGATCTCTGCGATGGCTCGTATCCAAGCTTCTGCACCAGTGCACCCACCTACGACAACATAAGCGACATAATATCCGCCTCGCAAAACAGCGACCTCCTTACATTCATGAATTCATACTGGCTCCCGAATTCCGGCTCAGCAGAGAGCTTCTGGGAGCACGAATGGAACAAGCATGGCACATGTATCAACACGCTTTCGCCTAGCTGCTACGGAGATGATTATCAAGTTGGTGACGAAGTTGTGGATTTCTTCGCTAAGGCTGTGGAGACTTTTAAGGTGAGTTTCAGAAGGGTCTAAGCAAGAATGAAGCTAGACTAATGTTGCGAATAGGGCCTCGACACGTACAAAGCTCTTGCTGCAGCAGGAATCTACCCCTCGACTGAACAAACCTACACCTCAGAAGAAATCCAAGCTGCACTTACAACTATCACTGGCAGTGCTGTGGTTCTCGGGTGCAGGGGTGGCAGGTTAGACGAAGCTGTAAGTTGAATCTCTATTTGGAAGATGTCCAAATTAAATATCGAGATGATGACTGACGTTCTCATTCATAGTGGTATTCATTCAATGTTCAAGGTTCCCTCCAAACAGGTCAATTCGTCCCCACCGCTCCAGCAGGAAAAGGCGGACGCGGAACTTGCCCCAGGAAAGGAATTCGATATCTGCCTAAATCGTCCTCTTCAGCGGCGAAGGACTTGTAAGCTCGGGGGTTGAGTGAAGTGGGAAGATGGTCCTCGACTTGTACAACAGACGTTTGCAAACAGAAAGATATGGTCATACCACTAGAACGATGAATGCTCCAAAATCTGGCTTCACATCTGCAAAACCATATTCTGTAGACGGTTTGTCTATAGATGAAGCGTGAAACACTTTGTGAAACCAAGCTACTGCCTGGCTAATAGTGTAAAAACAACTCTGAATGTGGGCGCCGTAACTTCGTAAGTGCATCCATTGCCGTAGCCGAGACTTTGCATGCGCATATCTCAGCATGCCACCATTTAGGCTAAGTTTGTCTCAGGGGCTCGCCAATTTATTAGGTGCCGAAGGAAAATTTAACGTTCTCTTTATGAATTCATGTCAGTTGATATCCCAATCATATTTTCGAAGCCAGTGCTTTGGAGTTGTGTCCCGTATCTCTGTCTGTTGGGTTTCTGCAAAGGAGGTGGATGTCGACCGTCTCCTTGGAGTGCTACTGCGCCACATGTGCCAGCAACGTCGAACGCAGAAGTCTGCTGAATGGATCATTTCGATCACCCTTCTCTTCGCGAAGTCTTTCCCTTTTCTCAATAGGGCATTCTAGTCACCTGTGGCAGTTCTCATACCTATGATCTCACCGTAGATCCTGCTCGAGTCAAGGAGGGAAATGAGTGGCTTCTCAATCCTGGTTAGCTCGTCGCGGGCTCACGTGGTGGCGCGTTTTGACGTTACATTCTGATCAGGCTTCCATCACGCTCGACTGGATTCAACGACCTGGTTATCTTGGATCTTGCGAGTTTGGGCGCCTTCTTTAAGCGTGAGTCTTTAAGTTTCTACGTCTTTCCTCATTTCCCATTACTGGTGTCGGAGAGCTTCTACTTCTCTTCAAATCGAATAGAAAGACAAGATCGAGTCCGCGTTCATCGCTCTCTTGAAACTTAATTCTATCTAGTCTAAGGCATATTGAGTAGAATGGACACGGTATCGGAGCAACTAACGAGAGACGCGTTTAGGAGACGCAACGGCGACTATGAGGATCCTGGGGCCACGAAAATATGGTTTGGTATGCACAAAGGGAAACGCCTCGATAAACTCGACGAAGAGTATCGGAGGGTCATGCTGAGAATTCGGCGTGAAGGGCCGAAAGTTCGTTCAATGATCAAAGACGTTTGCATATCCACTTCCCTTCCCCAAATGCAAAAGGCTGACTTTTATGCGGAGTTCGATGACTTCAAAATCATCCACGACCGTTTCGTCGAGAAACTGGATGAGAAGCAAAGCCCGATGTCTACAATTATATGGTTCGGAAAATATAAGGGGCATGAAATCAGACAACACTACAATGCTTCTCGGCGATGGGAGTGGTTTGTTGCTAAAAACATCGTGTGGAAACCAGATCTCGAGGAAATTGAAGCAAGATTTGAAAAGTGGCTGGAGAAACGACCTGCGAGGAAGACCCATACTTCGAGATCGGCCCCCAATATTATCAATCCCAGGGGGAAGTTGTTGGGTAGATGGGATGATGACGACGATCCACCTCCAACCAATGAATCATACCAGCGAGATTCATTTTGTGTCTCGGAGGATGAGGAGCGGTTAGACGACAACGAGCGTGCAGCCAGCCAGAAAATTGAAGAGTCAAATGGGGTGGAGAGTGAAGCAGGTGATTACGGCGGAAGAAACCTGCCTCCATTAAGGACCGATTCGGCAGGTTCCACTTACAATGGTCAAGAGTCTTCTGCGAGGCATTCAACGCTCGAAAGACTCAAGGAATCTCGGCGGACACATCTAGCCTTACATTTGGAGGCTGAGAAAGAATATACCAGGTCTCTCGCGATCCTAGCCACACGCTCTACCATCTCGAAAAGACAAGCCATTCAGTTCAGAAAGACCACCATCCGCAGCTCCCATAGTTCTGAATTGGACTTAAGTGACAAAGAGAATGGCACCACGCGATTTCCACTCCATCATGGGTTCGCCGCTTCATCTCTCACCAAAGACCCAAACGAGAAGACATCACTCAGTCGCAAAGGGAAATACGTTGCCATGGCAAACCTTTCGCAGCAGGTTTCGCAATCAGAAAGGAATCGCCCCAAGGCTAGCCCGCTAACTAAGAAACCCACCCCTCCTCGGAATAAACGACCACCACCAAAAAGGAAGACTTCATCCGAGCCCGATTCGAACAATGCCACTCCCTCCACGTCTTCTGGAAACAAGCAACAGAGGTGCCTAACCTCTTACTTTCAGCGTTCGTCAGAGGCAGCTCCTCTCCAGGAGTCGAGTTCGGAGGAGAACATCGTTGTTGACCCCGCTCCCAAACGCAGGAAGAGAGGGACTCAGGTCCCAGCAAACGTAGCGGCTTATATCTTACGGTAGCCGCTGCGCTGCGCTCTTTCCATTTTGTCCGCCAGCAGAGTCGCTCCTCCCATATTCGTATTTACTTCCTCGATATGCTCAAAGTTTCCTATGCTGTTTCAATCATGTATCAAGTAACTGTCTCTGTGATATATTTCAAAAAAAAAACACCCTTTGTGTAGCATTTATTAGAATTGCCAGATCTGCGGTAAATCCATTTTAGCAGCTTATATTTCCAGAAACGCAAATCATCGTGTCAAAGATAGCGGTGGGGATGTCTTCGAAGAAATCATGTGTTGCAAGACCTGTTTCCGGGTCCTCGACTCGCAATGAACAATCGAGCCTCAAAGTCCTAATCTTTTTAGAATATTGAAAATAGTGAATGGGATTCAAATTCGAATGCTCCACTTCAAACGGGACATGTACCTGATTAACTTGCTAATCGATTAAATGTCCCATGTTCAGGAGGTCATTTCACAACTGACAAGTACTTTGAGCTTTGGAGAACGTATGAGTATTAACATGACGTTCAAGAAGATCAATTGACCTCACTACGGCATTTCTATCTGAAACATACGACATCTTTATCCTCCCTAGAACTGGAGTCTATCTAAAAAGTCCAATCGGCATCTATCCAACAGACTTGGGCATGGATAAAAATGGAGAGATCCAGAGACTTTAATGGGGGTTATCCATCCATAGTATTCCTGGATGGGTGGATACCCAGGAATTCGTTTGGATGGGTGGATTATCCATGTGTTTAGTCATGTGATCTAATTTAGCCAATCAGAGAGCTCTATTTTTGGGAGCTAGC
>Ga0302325_10014965_pt1 | contig 16508 bp, 16 predicted proteins | sample Palsa_T0_2_FD_201948 | JGI IMG/M metagenome (GOLD analysis project Ga0302325, IMG submission 201948) | Peat permafrost microbial communities from Stordalen Mire near Abisko, Sweden - Palsa_T0_2 | ecosystem: Environmental > Terrestrial > Soil > Palsa > Peat permafrost | place: Sweden: Abisko... | reverse complement strand
CCGGGGTCGCACAGGTCGGCGAGGTTCTCTCGGGTGCTGCGGTGACCGGTGCCGTGGCGGCGGGCCATCGCCTCGGGGCGGCTCTCGTCGAGCAGGGCCCGTCGCCGGGTGAGCACCTCGGCCAACTCGGGCCGGATCCGGTCGGTCGGCGCGACCGGCTGGGCCACCGTCGGTTCGGCGCCATCTCGGGGCTCGATGACCACCAGCCGGTCACCCTTCTCGACGGTGTCCCCGGCGTTGGGCCCAACCTCGCGCACGGTCCCACCGGCGTCGGCCACGACGACGTGCTCCATCTTCATGGACTCGAGCACGGCCAGGGTCTGACCGGCCACGACGACATCGCCGACGGCGACCGGCAGCGAGACCACCGTTCCTTGCAGCGGGGCCGTCGCGACGAGCGGGGCGGGGACGATCTCGGCCACGGACGCTCAGACCACGGCGCAGAGGCCGCCGTCGAGATTGATCGCGGTCCCGCTCACATAGCCGGCCCGGGGCGACAACAAGAACGACACCAGGTCGGCGAACTCCTCGGCCCGGCCGACCCGACCGAGCGGGATGCCCGAGTTCTTGGCCATGTTCTCGTAGAGCTGCTCGACCGGGGTCCCGCTGGCGGCGGCCACCCGATCCCACTGCCCGCTCTCCACCAACCCGATCAGCACCGCGTTGACCCGGACGTCGCGGGAGCCGGCCTCCTTGGACAGCGCCTTGGTCAGCGCCATGCCGGCGGCCCGGGACACCGATGTCGGCATGGAGCCGGCCCCGGGGGTCTTCCCCCCGATCGCGAGCACGTTGACGATGGAGCCCCCGTGCACGCCGAGATGCTCCAGGGTGAGCCGACACAGGCGGGCCGCCGCGTACAGCTTCAGCGAGAGGTCACCGTCGAAGTCCTCGTCGGTGGTGTTGACGAGCGGCTTGGCGGAGCTCTTGCCGGCGTTGTTGACCAGCCCGTCGATCCGACCCCAGCGCTCGAGCGCCGTCTCGACGAACCGGGCGATGTCCTCGGGCCGGGTCACGTCCGCGGCGACGGCGGCGACATCGCCGCCGTCGGCCTCCAGGGCCGCCCTCGTCGCCTCCAGCCGCCCGGCGTCGCGCCCGCAAAAGGCGACCTTGGCCCCCTCGGCGACCAACCGGTGGCACAGCGCACGGCCCAAGCCGTCCGAGCCGCCGGTCACGAGGATCGTCTTGCCACCGAGCTCGAGTTCCATGCCCCCTCCTGGCGCAGCATTCTTCGAGCCCAGGTTCCCCCGGTTCGCACTCCTCGCGCCAGTGACGAGCGCCCGACCGCCCGCCGTTCACTGCGACCGCATCGAGGGGGGCTGTGCGAGGATCGCCCGATGCAGGCACAGATCCGCAGGTACGAGGCCGGGGACGCCCATGGGATCGTCGAGCTGTCGTTGTCGGCATGGGAGCGGGTCTTCGAGTCGCTCGAGGCGGCCCTCGGGTCGCACATCTTCGGACGGCTGCACCCCGATTGGCGATCCGACCAACGCCGAGCAGTCGAGGGCGTGCTGGCGGCCGAGGGGATGGACGTGTGGGTGGCCCACATCGAGGGGCGCATCGCCGGGTTCGTCGCGGTGGCGGTGCACACCGAAAGGAGCATCGGCGAGGTGTTCATGCTGGCCGTCGATCCGGCCGTCCAGAACGACGGCATCGGGACCGAGCTGACCAGTTTCGCCCTCGACCGCATCAGGGCCGCCGGCATGACGGTGGCCATGGTCGAGACCGGAGGAGACGTCGGCCACGCCCCGGCACGGCGTACCTACGAGAAGGCCGGCTTCACGCTCCTCCCGGTGGCCCGGTATTTCAAGGCGCTCTGAGGGGCCGTGCTATCCGCCGTGGCTAGGGCAGGACGAGCGCGGCCAAGCGCCTTGCGGTCACCCGAAGCCCGAAGGTGCCCATGGCGATCAGGTAGGCGACGTGGCCGAGCAGGGACCAGGTGAACAGGTCCAGGTCGAGGCCGCGCAACAGCGCGACCCCCTGGTACAGGGGTGTGCAGCGGACCACCAGCTGCAGCCAACCGGGGTAGACCGCCAACGGGAAGAAGGTCGCCGAGAACAAGAACAGCGGCAGGGCGGCCAGGAAGACGAAGTCGAAGTCCTGCCAGGTGCGCATGAAGGAGGTCGCCGCCATGCCGGCCCCGGCGAAGGCGAAGCTCACGCAGAGGGCACCGGGGAAGCACAGGACCACCCACGGCGTGGCCACGTAGCCGAAACCAGCCATCACGCCGAGGAAGACCCCCGAGTAGAGGGCCCCTCGGACCAGCGCCCACAGCAACTCGCCAACCGCCACGTCGCGCGGGCCGAGCGGGGTGGCCAGCATCGAGTCATAGGTCTTCATGATCTTCAGCTGGAAGAAGATCTTGAAGGTGCTGTCGAAGATGGCCCCGTTCATCGCCGACGCGGCCAAGAGGGCCGGCGCGACGAAGACGGTGTAGGGGAAGACGTGGCCGTCGGTATGGATGGCGCCGACCAGCTTGCTCAGCCCGAGGCCGATCGAGACCAGGTAGAAGAACGGCTCGCAGAACCCCGAGACGATGAACCTCCAGCCGCGCCGGTACACGACGACGTTGCGCTGGAGCACCCTCTTTGCGCGGTGGAGCCCGAGCACCGAGAGCGGGGTGATCCTCGGCACCGAGGGCGAGAGGAGGTCCCGGCGGGCCAGCATGGTGGGGCTCGAGTCCGACGGCGCCATCAGACGACCAGGCGCTTCGCGAACAGCCGCCGGGCGACGACAAACCCGAACCCGGTCAGCGCGACCAGATAGGCCACGTCCCACCCCGCCGACGCCCAGTCCACGCGCCCGAGCACCAGCATGCGGCAGAGATCGACCCCGTGGAACAGGGGGGTGGCGTACGCGACGGGGTGCATCCAGCCGGGCAGCTGACGCAACGGGAAGAAGGTCGCCGAGAGCAAGAACAGCGGGATGAGCCCCATGCGCGAGATGGTGGCGAAGCCCTGGTCGTTCTCCTGGGTCGCCGCGAACGCCGAGATGATGGCGGAGAACGACAACCCGGTGAGGACCGCCACCGGCACCGCCACGATGGCGAGCGGCGAGTGCACGGTACCGAAGGCGGCCATCACGCCGAGATAGGCCACCGCGGTCAGGATCAGCCGGATGGTGACCCACGAGAAGTGCCCGAGGAGGACATCGATCACCCGCAGCGGGGTGGCCAACATGGCGAAGTAGGTACGGATCCACTTGATCGCCGCCATCACCGGGTACATCGAGTCGCTCGCCGCGACCTGCATGGCGCTCGCGGCCAGAAGCCCGGGGGCCACGAAGCTGAGGTATGGCACGTGGTCCACCGAGCCGACGTGCTTGTTGATCAGCGAACCGAGGCTCACCCCCATCGCGGCGAGGTAAAGGACGGGCGCGAGGAAGCTGGTCGTGAGCGACGACCGCCACGTCCGCATGTACGTGTAGAAGTGGTACCGAAGGACGCGCAGGGTCGGCGGCAGGCGTGTCCCCTGCGCCAGGTCCATCCCCCAGGTCTCCATATCGGTCGTCACGACCGAGTCCCCCCAATCAATCGACCAGCGTCCGCCCGGTCAGCGAGAGAAACACATCCTCCAGGCTCGAGCGCCGGACGAGGGAGCTCAGCGGGGTGACCCCCCGGGCACGCACCTCGTCGAGGGCCCGGTCGCCGTCCTCGGAGTACAGGAGCACCCGGTCCGGCAGCACCTCGCTGCGCTCGGCGATCCCCTCCAGCCGCTCGAGCGGCGGGTCGATGCCTCCGAAGCGCAGCTCGAGCACCTCCCGGGTCGAGTAGCGCTCGATCAGGCTGGCCGGGGTGCCGGCCGCCGCGATCCGGCCGTTGTCCATCACAACCAGGCGGTCGCACAACTGCTCGGCCTCGTCCATGTAGTGGGTGGTGATGACGAGGGTCACCCCCTGGCTCTTCAACCGGTACAGGCGGTCCCACAGCAGGTGTCGGGCCTGGGGGTCGAGCCCGGTCGTCGGCTCGTCCAAGATGAGCAGGTCGGGCTCCGAGACCAGGGCGCGGGCGATGGTGAGCCGGCGCTTCATCCCGCCCGACAGCGGTTCCACGGTGTCGCCGGCGCGCTCGGTGAGCTGGGCGAAGTCGAGCAGGCGGCGGGCCCGCTCCAAGATGACCTTCTTGGGCAGGTCGAAGTAGCGCCCGTAGATCAAGAGGTTGTCCAGCACGGTCAGCTGCAGGTCGAGGGTGTCCTCCTGGGCGACAAGGCCGATGCGGCTGCGGATCGCCGGGCCGTCGGTCTCGGGGTCCATGCCGAGCACGCGCAGGGTCCCCCCGGTCTGGGGCGACATGCACGCGATCATCCGCATCGTGGAGGTCTTCCCGGCCCCGTTGGGACCGAGGAAACCAAAGGACTCCCCCGAGGTGATGGCGAAGTCGATGTCGTCGACGGCGACCAGGTCGCCGAATTTCTTGGTCAGGCCGCGCGCCCAGATGACCGGCTCTTCGCCGGTCGCGGCGTCCGGCGCGGGCGCGCCGAGCGAGGAGGTCGAATGCGATTGCACCGCCGGCCACGCTACCGAAAGCTCGCGACCCCTCAGACGGGGGTCGCGGCTCGGGGCTCGGTGATCGACCGATGGCTCTATGGAACGCCCTGGCTCCGGCCGAACCGGGCGACCAGTGTCTCCTGCTCGGCCGTCTCGACCGCCGAGCGGTGATAGTGACCCCGGACCCACGCCACCGCCTCGGCGGGGTCGACGCCCGCCGCGATGGCCAGGCACGCGAGCACGGTGCCGGTCCGGCCCACCCCGCCCCAACAGGCCACCTCGACCAGCTCCCCGGCCCGGACCCGGCGGTACAGGTCGACGATGGCCGCGAAGACCTCCGCCTCGTCGACGGGCACTCCGAAGTCCGGCCAATCGATGACCCGATGGGGCCAGGTGACAAGGGGATCGTCTTCCCAGCGTCCGTCCAGGTACACGGCGAAGTCGGGATCGCGGGGGCGGTCAGAGGGGACCAGGTCGAGCCGGCCCTGGGCCAAGACCAACGTTCCGTCGGGCAGCGTCACCTGCATGCGCCCCACCCTGTCACTCGGCGCCAACCCTTTTTCCACCGCCTGACTCCGACATGATGACGGCCGTGCCCGAAGATCCCGAACGCGCCTGGATCATCGGACTGCCCAAGGCCGAGGTCCACCTCCACCTGGAGGGTTGCGTGCCGGCGCCGGTCGCGGACGGCAACGCCGAACAGCCACCGGCACCGGGGGTCACCTCGCTGGCCGAGCTCTTGTCGCAGCTCGATCGCTCGTGCGGCCGGATCGAGCGGGCCGAGCAGCTCGGCGAGATTGCGCGCCAGGTCAGCCGGCGGGCCGACGCCGCGGGGGCCCGCCACCTCGACGTCATCGTGAACCCGTCGCACTGGCCGCATTGGCGCGACCGGCTGGGCGCGATGGTGGACGCGCTCGACGGGCCCTTCGCCGAGGCCGAGCAGGACGGCGGAGCAACCGTCGGCCTCTGCGTCAGCCTGAGCCGTGCCTCCAGCGCCGCCGCCGCCGATGAGCTGGTGGAGCTGGTCCTGTCGTTCGACCATCCACGGGTGGTGGGCCTCTCCATCGACGGCAACGAGGCCGGGGGCTCCCACAACGAGCGCTTCGCCGGGGCGTTCGCACGGGCCGGACGAGCCGGGCTGCACCGGTGTGCCCATGCCGGCGAGTCGAGCGGGCCCGATGGCGTCCGAGAGGCGGTGGAGCTGCTCGGGGCCGAACGGATCGACCACGGCATCCGGTGCATCGAGGACCCGACCTTGGTCGAGGAGCTGGCCCGACGGGCCGTGCCGCTCGACATCTGCCCGACCTCCAATGTGGTCCTCGGGATCGTCGCCGACCTGGCCTCACACCCCCTCGAGGCGCTCCGTCGGGCCGGCGTCCCGATGTCGCTCAACACCGACGACCCGGTGCTCTACGGGATCGACCTGGTCGGCGAATACGAGCGCTGTGCGATGACCTTCGGGTGGGGTCGAGCCGAGCTCGGCCAGGTCGCCCGGACCTCGATCGAGAGCTCCTTCGCCGACCCCGATCGAAGGACCCGGATGCTCGAAGAACTGGACCGTTACCTGGCTCCCTGAGCGCGCAGGATGTTCATATTCCCCGCTTGACGCGGCGGCGATTCTCGCCCATCCTTCCTGCCAGTCGAGTGGTGGCCCAGGGAACGATCCGTCTCGACGCCCAGCAATCACGGTGCTGACAGGAGGGGACATTGGCCACCACGATCGAGGAGTCGCTGCCGGCGGCCGACCAGGCGTTCCACATCGAGACGCACGGGATCGACTACATCACCCCGGCGGAGCGATGGGCCAGTCCCCGCGACGTCGGCGCGATGTGGGCGGGTGCCAGCGTCCAGATCGAGTACTTCATCTACGGCGCGGTGCTGATGACCTTCGGGTTCTCCTTCGCCCAAGCGTTAAGTCTCATCATCATCGGCAACCTCTCGTACTTCTTGCTCGGCCTGTGCAGCTTGCAGGCGCCTCAGACCGGCACCACGGTGTTCGCGATCAACCGGGCCAGCTACGGGCCCAACGGCTCCCGGCTGATCTCGTTCTTCAACTGGATCACCCAGATCGGCTTCGAGGTCGAAGGGCTGATCCTGATCGTCGGCGCGGCCCTGGTGCTCCAGATCAAGGCGGGCTTCTTGCCCGGCGACCCGGCCAAGGTCATCTTCGTCATCGTGGCCGTCCTCATCCAAGGGGTGCTCCCCTTCCTCGGTCATGCCACGATCGTGAAGACCCTGCGGGCTCTGGTTATCCCCTTCATCATCTTGTTTGCGGTGATGCTCGGCTTCGCCATCCCCCATGCGACCACTCACGGCGTCGCCCATGGGGCCGACTGGCAGACCTACATGGAGGGCCTGGCCTTCACCATCGCGCTCAGCGGCCTCGGGTGGACCGAGTGCGGGAACGACTACACCCGCTACTGCAAGCCCGAGACCTCCAAGAAGGGCATCGTCGGGTGGGTGTTCCTCGGTACAGCGGTCCCCGAGATCCTGATCATGACCCTCGGGGCCGCCGTCGGGACCTTCCTCGTGTCGGTCGGGACCCAGGCCAACGCATTCGTCGCGTTCGCCCACCAATCCTTCATCCCGGCCTGGTTCGTCGTGGTGTTCTTGATCTTCAGCATCATCCAGCTCTTCGCGATCAATAGCCTCGACCTGTACTCGTCGGGCGTGACCCTCCAGGCCATGGGCCTCAAGGTCAGGCGCGACCACGCTGTGATCATCGACTGCGTGATCGCGTTGGGCGTCACCATGTACGCGATCTTCAACACCTCGTTCAACACGTATCTCAAGGACTTCGTCGATGTGGTGATCGTCTGGATCGCCCCGTGGGCGGCCATCTATTTGGTCGACTGGTGGATGCGGAGGTCTCGCTACGTGCCGGCCGAGCTCCAGCGGACCGACAAGGGTGGTCTCTACTACCGCACCGGCGGCATCTACTGGCCGGCCATCATCGCCCAGGTCGTGGGCATGTTCGCCGCCATCTCGGCGCTGTCGGCCACCTTCTCCCTGCCCCACTGGCTGAACGAGGTCACCCACCACACCGCGGACAAGTTCGGCTACGGCGCCGACTTCAGCGTCTACATGGGCATGGCGGTAGGTGGGCTCTTGTACCTCGTCCTCGCCTGGCGGGGCGTCCGGGCCCAGGCGAACGAGCAGGACCGACTCCTGTCGGCGGCCCCGAACAACTAGCGGCGCCCAATCAGCCCGCCGAACCACGCTCTGCCTCGGGCCGGCTGGCCGCGGCCCTAGCCCTCGCGGGTGCTTGACGCGGCCTCGGCCGTGGTCGAGCCGCCCGCGCCCTCCCAGTCCTCGATCAGGCTCCCGTCCGGACCGTGGCGGAACAGCGGGATGGCCCCGAGCGCCCGCACCAGGGCCGCGTCCTCGCCGAGATACGAGCGCCACTGGGCCCCCTCGGTCACCACCGCCCCCACCACCACCGGCTCGGCGCCCACCCGGCGCATGAGGTTCAGCGCGGCCTTGGTCGAGCCGCCGGTCGAGATGACGTCGTCGACGACGGCCACCCGCCGCCCCACCACCGCTTCGAGGCGGGCCCGGTCGAACAGGAGCCGCTGGGAGGTGGCCGTGGTGATCGACCGCACCGGCTCAGCGATGGCATCGGCCAGGTGGATCTTGGGCGTCTTGTGCAAGATCACGTAATCGTCCAGCCCGAGGGCACGGGTCACCTCGATCGCGATCGGGATGCCCATCGTGGCCACCGAAACAACGATCTCGGCGTCGTAGGGAGCCAGCTCGGCCGCCAACTCCCCGCCGGCGATCTCCGCGAACGCGACCCCGAGGTCGACCGAGATCAGCAGTGCGATCGTCAGGTCCTGGGCGATGGGCACGAGCGGGATCTCCAGCTCTTGGGAACCGACCTGCACTTTGTAGGTACCTTGACCCACCGTCACCATGCGACTTTGACCGGAGGACACCGATGACCGCAAACCACCCGCCGCTTGAGCACGCCCGGGCGGTCGAGTTTCTCCAGGTGGCCTTGGAGGAGGCCCGGATCGGGCTGGCCGAGGGGGGAATCCCGATCGGGGCAGCCCTCTTCCACCGGGACGGGACCCTGCTCGGACGGGGCCACAACCGGCGGGTCCAGCAGGACGACGCCTCCGTCCACGGCGAGACCGACGCCTTCCGCAACGCCGGACGGCGGCGCGACTACGCCGACACCGTGATGGTCACCACCCTCTCGCCCTGTTGGTACTGCAGCGGGCTGGTCCGCCAGTTCGGCATCGGGGCGGTGGTCATGGGCGAGTCCGAGAATTTCTCCGGAGGCCACGGCTGGCTGGCCGAGAACGAGGTCGAGGTGATCGATCTGGCCGACGCCGCGTGCATCGAGCTCCTCGGGACCTTCATCTCGAGCCACCACGACCTGTGGTTCGAGGACATCGGCCTCTGAAGCGTCCGCCGACATCTGCCCTTCGTCGGATCGAGGGCCTCCCGTCTCCGCGGCACTCGGGCCGTTTCTTTGCGAAACTGGGTCCAACGTGCGGTGGACGCACGCCTGGTGGGGGCGTTTCTCGAGCTAGAGGGGGAATTCGGGAGGACCGGCTCGGGGACGGCTCACAAGGGTCACATCGTGAACGGGGGGGACGATGAGAGAAGTGACGAACAGCCGCGTGTCGCGTCGCGACGACGCCGGCCGAACGAGCCGGAGCAGTCGGCTCCGACGCCCGGCGGTGGCGATGATCGGGGCGGTGACCGCACTCTCCTTCACCCTGGTCACGAGCGGAGGCAACGGCCTGGCCGCCGCCGCGTCGAGCGGCACGAAGCTGGCCACCTCGGGCCCGGCCGGGGAAGGGCCGTACCCATGGGCCTACCCGGCATCGGGCAACATCAAGGCGGGCACCGGGAAGACGGCGAGCGGCCAGACCTGCACACCCTCGACGCCGCAGTTCGCGTCGCCGTACGCGGATCCGTGCATTCCCAAGTTCACCGGGAACAACGGCGGTGCCACCTCCCGTGGGGTGACGGCCACCACCATCACGCTCGCCGAGCGCCAGTTCCCGAGCACCGCCAACGAGCAGGAGTTGGCCGCCGACGCAAGTGCGGCCGGAGATGCGCTGCCGTCGGTCACCGACCAGGTGGAGCAGGTCTTCTTGAACTACTTCAACAAGGTCTATGACCTCTACGGGCGCCAGGTGGTCCTGCGACCGTTCGCCGCGACCGGCAACAGCACCAGCGAGGCCCTCAACGAGGGGCAGGCCCAGGCCTGCGCCGACGCCGCCACCATCGCCGATATGCCGGCCTTCGGAGAGGCCGGTCTCCCCTACGACTACCAGCTCCCGGGGACGGGGCCCTTCTCGCAATGCGCGGCCAACGACAAGGTCGTCGAATTCGACGGTGACTTGTACTACGACGAAGGCACCTTCGAGAGCCAGAACCCCTACGTCTGGTCCACCACCCAGGACTGCACGCGGGTGAGCTCGCTCACCTCCGAGGTGGAGGGGACGCTGCTGGCCGGGAAAAAGGCGATCTACGCGGGCGATCCGACCCTTGCGTCCAAGACGCGGAAGTTCGCCACCTACGTGCCGAACCTTCCCCCGTATATCAACTGCACGAAACGGAGCATCAATCTGCTCGAGACCAAGTACCACGTGCCGGCGTCGCAGATCGCGCCGACATTCCTGTACAACCTGGACATCTCGACGTTCGCCCAGTCGGCCCAGCAGGCCGTCGTCCAGTTCAAGGCGGCCGGGGTGACCACCGTGGTGTTGGCGTGTGACCCCTTCTCGGCCGGGATCATCACAAAGGCGGCGGCGGCGCAGAACTACCACCCCGAGTGGTTCATCATCGGTACCGGGCTGACCGATCAGGATCAGTACGTGCAATCCGAGGACGACCCGTCCGAGATCCAGGGACACCTGTTCGGGATGAGCGAGCTCTCACCGGCAGAGGACACCTACGGGCCGACGTCCCTCGCCGGCAAGCTGTACCAGAAGCTGACCGGACACCAGATTCCGGCCGGGACCGACGGCAATTACTCGCAGCTGGTCGAGATCTTCGACATGTTGCAGGCGGCTGGACCCGACCTGACCCCGCAGAACCTGGCTCGCGGCACCCACGCGCTGCCGCAGTTCGGGGCACCCGACTATGAGTATGGGAACTGGACCTTCAACATCGGCACCAACGGCGACCCCGGCGGGGGTGACCACACCGCGTCGAACACGGCCCGCTTCGTCTACTGGAACGGCACCGAGACCTCGCCGCTGAACGGGAAGCAGGGCACCTACGTGGCCATCTTCGGAGGCAAGCGCTTCGCGCTCGGCCAATGGCCAAAGTCGCTGCCCAAGCTGTTCACCGCCCCGGGGAGCGGGGCGACCGCCAGCTCCGGATAGCGGGTCACCGTTCATCGAGGTCGACGAATCGTGGTCACCCTCTGCTCATCCTCGAGGGCAATTTATTTGGACGTTCAACATTAGAGGGCTAGAGTCGCGGGCGGCGCCCCCGGCTCTGGACGGGCGATCAAACCCCTGCGGTACGTGAGCCCGATTCCCCCTCGTCCCTCGACAAGCAGACAAAGGAGTTACGTGAAAGCCATAGGTCACTACATCGATGGTCGCCATGTGAGTGGCCGATCCGGACGTACCTCATCTGTCTTCGATCCGAATACCGGTGACGTACAAGCCGAAGTCGACCTCGCCTCCGTCGAGGAGGTCCGGGCCGCGACCGCGTCTGCGGCGGCCGCACAACCGGGATGGGCATCGGTGAACCCGCAACGCCGGGCCCGCGTGCTGCGACGGTTCCTGGACCTGGTGGAACAGGAGATCGACGATCTGGCCCGGCTGCTCTCGAGCGAGCACGGCAAGACCATCGAGGACGCGAAGGGCGACATCCAGCGTGGTCTCGAGGTGGTGGAGTTCGCGACCGGCATTCCTCACCTCCTCAAGGGCGAATACACCGACAGCGCCGGCGCAGGGATCGACGTCTACTCGATGCGCCAGCCGCTCGGCGTGGCAGCGGGGATCACACCCTTCAACTTCCCGGCCATGATCCCGCTATGGAAGGCGGCACCGGCAATCGCCTGCGGCAACGCCTTCGTGCTCAAACCGTCCGAACGGGACCCCTCGGTGCCGCTACGCCTCGCTGAGCTGTTCACCGAGGCCGGTCTGCCCGACGGGATCCTCAACGTCGTGAACGGTGATCGCATCGCAGTCGACGCCATCCTGGATGACCCGCACGTCGCTGCGGTGGGGTTCGTCGGGTCATCGGCCATCGCCCAGCATGTGTACGAGACGGCCACGGCGAACGGGAAACGGGCCCAATGCTTCGGTGGGGCCAAGAACCACGCCGTGGTCCTACCCGACGCCGACCTGGACGAGGTCGTCGATGCGCTGATCGGCGCCGGGTACGGCTCGGCCGGCGAGCGTTGCATGGCGATCTCCGTAGCCGTCCCTGTCGGCCAGGCCACCGCCGACGCGTTGGTGGAGAAGCTGGCCGCTCGAGTTAGAGCGTTGCGTATTGGACACTCGGCCGCGCCGAATGTCGACTACGGGCCGCTGGTCGGTGCCGACGCGCTGGCCCGGGTGGAGTCGTACATCGCCTCCGGGGTGGACGAGGGTGCCGAGCTGGTGGTCGACGGTCGCGGCGTAAAGGTCGACGGCTACGAGTCGGGATTCTTTGTCGGTGGCTGCTTGTTCGACCGGGTGACGCCGGACATGCGGATCTACCAGGAGGAGATCTTCGGCCCGGTGCTCTCGGTGGTGCGCGCGGCCGACTACGAGGACGCGCTTCGCCTGCCCTCCGAGCACGAATACGGCAACGGTGTCGCGATCTTCACCCGCGACGGCGATGCGGCGCGAGACTTCGCCAACCGCGTGCAAGTCGGGATGGTCGGCGTCAACGTGCCGATCCCGGTCCCGGTCGCCTATCACACCTTCGGCGGATGGAAGCGGTCCGGGTTTGGCGACCTCAACCAGCATGGTCCGGACTCGATCCGCTTCTACACCCGGACCAAGACCGTGACCTCACGCTGGCCGAGTGGCGTGCGCGACGAGGGCGCGAGCTTCGTGATACCGACCATGACATGACGGCGACGGTCGTCACCCGCGACGGCTCGCCGAGTCTCGAGTTGAGCCACGAGCAGGACGAGCTCCGACGAATCGTCGCCGAGTTCGCAAACCGCGAGTTGGCCCCGCACGCGGTCAGGTGGGACGAAGAGCAGCACTTTCCCGTCGACGTGCTCCGGCTTGCGGCGACCCTCGGGCTCGGGGGTGTGTGGGTTGCCGAGGACGTCGGGGGTTCCGGCCTGTCCCGGCTGGATGCGGTGGTCGTGTTCGAGGCGCTGGCCACCGGCTGTCCGTCGATCGCGGCCTACGTGTCGATTCACAACATGGTGGCGGGGATGGTCGACCGATTCGGCAACAAGGACCAGCGGCGAAGGCATCTGCCTGCGCTGTGCTCGATGGAGCACCTGGCCAGCTATTGCCTCACCGAGCCCGATGCCGGCTCGGATGCGGCAGCACTCCGGACCACCGCCCGGCGTGACGGGACCCATTACGTGCTGGACGGTGTGAAGCAGTTCGTCTCGGGCGCCGGGACGTCTGACCTCTATGTCGTGATGGCCCGCACCGGCGGGAGTGGCGCATCGGGCATCACCGCCTTTCTGGTCGAGCGGGACACCGACGGTCTCTCCTTCGGTGCCAACGAGAAGAAGATGGGGTGGCGAGCGCAACCCACCCGGCAGGTGATCCTGGATGGCGTCAGGGTCCCGGTCGGCGCCCGGTTGGGACCCGAAGGGACCGGTTTCAAGGTGGCCATGACCGGGCTCGACGGTGGCCGGCTGAACATCGGCGCCTGCTCGATCGGCGGCGCCAGCACGGCGCTGGCCCGCGCCCGTACCCATCTGCTCGAGCGGCAGGCCTTCGGCAGACCGCTGGCCGACCAGCAGGCGCTGCGGTTCCAGCTCGCCGACATGATCACCGAGCTTGAGGCGTCCCGGCTCATGATCCGTCGAGCCGCCGCCGCCCTCGACGCCGGTGCCCCCGACGCCACCCGCTGGTGCGCCATGGCCAAGCGGTTTGCCACCGACGCCGGGTTCCTCGTCGCCAACCAGGCCCTTCAGCTCCACGGCGGTTATGGGTATCTGACCGAGACCGGCATCGAGAAGATCGTCCGCGACCTACGAGTCCACCAAATCCTGGAAGGAACCAACGAGATCATGCGCCTCATCGTTTCCCGCGACTTCCTGGCGGCGCCGGCATGACGGCCCCCGCTGACCCCGCCGTCCTGGCCACCGTCGACGGTCAGGCCGGTCGCATCACGCTGAACCGGCCGGACACGCTCAACGCCTTGACGCTGGAGATGGTCCAGTTGATCGACGCCGCCCTCGACCGGTTCGAGCGCGATGATGATGTGGTGACCGTCGTCATCGACGGAGCCGGCGAGCGAGCCCTGTGTGCCGGTGGTGACATCCGTTCGATCTACGAGGCTGCGTTGGCCGGTGATCCTTCACCTCGGACGTTCTGGGACAAGGAATACCGGCTCGACGCACGAATCGCCCGATTTTCCAAGCCGATCGTGGTCGTGATGGACGGCATCGTCATGGGCGGCGGAGTTGGCATTTCCGCCCACGCCAGCCACCGGGTGGTGACCGAGCGCTCGGTCGTCGCCATGCCCGAGGTCGGCATCGGCTTTGCCCCCGACGTCGGCGGCACCTGGTTGCTCTCTCGCGCCACCGGCCAGCTGGGCACCCACGTCGCCCTGACCACCGAACGCCTCGGCGCCGCTGACGCCATCGCCTGTGGGCTCGCCGACCACTTCGTCAGCGTCGAAAACCTCCCGGCGCTGTTCGTCGCTCTCCGCTCTGCCGAAGCCGACCATGCCGTCGCCACCACGGCATCTGATCCGCCGTCAGCCCGATTGGCGGACTCACGCCAGTGGATCGACCGGTGCTATTCGGCGGACTCGGCCGAGGAGATCGTTGCCCGACTGCGAGCCTCTGGCGACGAAGCATCCAAAGCCGCCGACGAGATCGTCTCCAAGTCTCCTACCGCCATCAAGGTCGCCCTTCGGGCCTTGCAACAGGCCCGCGGGCTGCCCAGCTTGGAGCGCTGTCTGGAGATGGAGTACCGCATCTCCACGACATTCCTCGACACTCCCGATTTCGTCGAAGGGGTGCGGGCGGCGGTCATCGACAAGGACCGCTCCCCCCGCTGGAACCCTTCCCGCCTCGAGGAGGTCGGCGACGTCGACCGGTTCTTCGCTCCCCGATTCGACGACCTTCACCTCGCCACCATGGAGAGCGCACGATGACCACCGGAGATCGCTCGATTGCATTCTTCGGCCTCGGGAACATGGGCCTCCCCATGGCCGCGAACCTGCTCTCGGCCGGATACGCAGTCCGCGGCTACGACCCCGTCCCGACGGCCGCCGCGTCAGCTCGGGCGGCCGGTTTGGAGGTGGCCGAAACCCCTGCGGAAGCGACCATCGGAGCCGATGCCGTCATCACGATGCTCCCCTCGGGCCAGCACGTGCTCGATGCGTACCAGCGTGGAGCCGGGATCATCGACACTGTCGCCAACGGCACCTTGGTGGTCGACTGCTCGACCATCGACATCGCCGATGCCCGCGCCCTCCACGAGCTCGCCGGCGGCGCCGGATTGCCATCGCTCGACGCTCCGGTCTCCGGTGGCGTGGTCGGAGCGACGGCCGGCACGCTGACCTTCATGGTCGGCGGGGCCCCCGAGGCGCTCGAGGCAGCCGAGCCGATCTTCGCTGCCATGGGTAAGCGCACCGTGCACTGCGGGGACGCCGGAGCCGGGCAGGCGGCCAAGATGTGTAACAACATGATCCTGGCCGCGTCGATGATTGCCGTCGCCGAGGCCTTCGTCTTGGCCGAGGCTCTCGACCTGTCCCCACAGGCGCTCTACGACGTGGTCTCCACCTCTTCCGGTCAGTGCTGGGCGGTCACCGCCAACTGCCCGGTGCCGGGTCCGGTGCCCACCAGTCCGGCCAACCGGGACTTCCAGGGCGGATTTGCCACGTCGCTCATGGCGAAGGACCTCCGCCTGGCTGCCTCGGCGGCTGCTGGGGGCGAAGTCGACATCGCCATCGGGCGAACCGCGCTCGCCATCTACGAGGACCTCGTCACAACGGTGCCCGACCGGGACTTCTCGGTCGTCATCGATGCCATCCGCCGGCGTTCCGGCACGACCGAAGGAACCGGAACGGCATGACCGACGCCACGTCCGAGTACACCACGATCCTCCTAGAGCGCCGTGAACGCGTCGGCATCGTCACGCTCAACCGACCCGAGGCGCTCAATGCCCTCAACCTCGAGATGATGCGCGAGGTCACCACGGCCTGTGCCGAGCTCGATCGTGACCAGGGCATCGGTTGCATCCTGCTGACCGGATCGGCCAAGGCCTTCGCCGCCGGCGCCGACATCAAAGAGATGCGGCCACACAGCTACCACGAGATGTACGAGGCCGACTGGTTTGCCGGATGGGACGCGCTCACCCAGGTACGTACTCCGCTGATTGCCGCCGTGGCCGGTTATGCCCTTGGTGGAGGCTGCGAACTCGCCATGTTGTGCGACACCATCCTCGCCGCCGACACCGCTCAGTTTGGTCAGCCCGAAGTCAAGCTCGGGGTGATGCCGGGCATCGGCGGCTCACAACGCCTCACTCGCCTGGTGGGCAAGGCCAAGGCCATGGATCTCTGCCTCACCGGTCGAATGATGGACGCCACGGAGGCGGAGCGGGCCGGCCTGGTCACCCGCGTCGTGCCTGCCGCCGAGCTCCTTGATGAGGCTCTCGCTCTGGCGAACACAATCGCCTCGATGTCGAAGCCTGTGACGATGATGATCACCGAGAGCATCGACCGGGCCTACGAGACCACCTTGACCGAGGGCGTCCGGTTCGAGCGCCGCGTCTTCCACGCCACCTTCGCCACGAACGACCAGAAGGAAGGCATGACCGCCTTCATCGACAAGCGGCCACCGCAGTTCACCCACGATTGAGGCCCGAAGAGAGAGCTCGGTCGATCTAGGGTCGGTGCGATGAAAGACCAGGCCC
>Ga0302325_10014963_pt1 | contig 16508 bp, 13 predicted proteins | sample Palsa_T0_2_FD_201948 | JGI IMG/M metagenome (GOLD analysis project Ga0302325, IMG submission 201948) | Peat permafrost microbial communities from Stordalen Mire near Abisko, Sweden - Palsa_T0_2 | ecosystem: Environmental > Terrestrial > Soil > Palsa > Peat permafrost | place: Sweden: Abisko... | reverse complement strand
CGTGTTCCCCCTCGAAACCGGGGGGGGCCCCCGCCCCCCCGCGCCCCGCCCCCCCACCACCAGGCTGGCAAGGAGTTCCCCCTCGCCAAGACGGCACTGCTTCCCAGGTGACGACCCTTCTGGAGAATGTGAACCACGAGGACCAGATGGCAGGGCCAGGTTTCCCGCCGTTAGTCAGGGCCGTGCTTGCCGGGCCGGCGCCCACGAACCCCGGCAATCACCAACGCGATCCTGCGCGGTGAATGGGAGTTCGATAAGAGGCCTGAACAATGGGAATCGACATTCGCGCGCCCAGGCCCACAGGAGCCCGGTCCGCTAGACCTTGCCCGAATGATGCCAGCTTTACTGGCGTTTTCGCGGATAGCTGAGGCGTTAACTTCATTCTCGAAGAGAGCGAGCTGCTTCTCATCGGCAAAGGAGATTTCATGAATATGCATTCTGTGGGTTTCATCGGGCTGGGCGTCATGGGTGAGCCAATGGCCCAGAATCTGCTCCGGGCGGAGACACCGCTGCTGGTGTGGAACCGGACGCCGGCCAAGGCGCGGGCACTGGAAGCGGCGGGCGCCGCGGTAGCCCCGGACACGGCCGCGGTCTTCGCGCGGTCCGAGGTGGTCATCTTGATGGTCACTGACGGCGAGGCGGCGGACGCGGTGCTGGGGCGGGGAACGCCGGAGTTCGCCGCCCGGGTGTCCGGGCGGACGATCGTGCACATGAGCAACACCCCGCCGGAGTACTCGCAGGACCTGGAGTCCGATGTCCGGGCCGTCGGCGGCTGTTATGTCGAGGCCCCGGTCTTGGGGTCGCGGCTGCCGGCCGAGGCAGGGGAGCTGGTCGCGATGCTGGCGGGTGACCAGGATGCGGTCGAGGCGGTGCGCCCGCTGCTAGCGCCGGTGTGCCGGGAGATGATCTTCTGCGGGCCGGTGCCCAGCGGCCATGTCATGAAACTGTCGACCAACGTCTGCCTGGTCTCGGTGCTGGCTGGCCTGGCCGAGGCGGTTGAGTTCGCCCGCCGGTACGGCGTAGACATGGCCAAGTTCGTCCAGATCCTGGGGACGAGCCAGATGTCCAGCCCGATACTGCGGGTGAAGGCACTTAAGATGGCCGACGAGGACTTCAGCGTCCAGGGTTCCATCGCCCTCCTCCAGACGAGCACCGAGCTGACCACGGCGGCCGCTGCGGCCGCGGGCATCGCCACGCCGCTGCTGGATGCGTCGCGCGAGCTGCTCGGCGAGGCGATAGACCTCGGGCTCGGCGACGCAGACGTCGCGGCACTGGTCAAGGTCTTCCAGGCCCGCAGCGAACGCGGCCGGACTTCGCCTGCACGTCGCCCGGCGCCGTGACGACACAGCAGCGGACGATAACGGGTACGAGCGCGGAGCTAGCCGAGTACCCGCTCCCGGGCGTTCATCGCGGCGGTGCCGAGAGCTCGCCCGCCTAGCGGCTGAGCATTCATGCCTGCGGATGGTGATTGCTGGCGGAGGCCGGGATGCCGAACACGCGCTCGGCATTGGCGTGACTGATCTTTGACCGCTGCGAGCCGGTGAGGTCGGCGGCGCTCAGGAACCGGGCCTCGGCTGCACTGTCCTCGTAGGGGAAGTCAGTGGCGAAGAGGATGCTGTCCTCACCGAGGCATCGGAGGCAGAACGCGAGTACGTCCGGGTCCTCGATGCCGCTCGTCGTCACGGCGAAGTTGCGGCGCAGGTACTCGCTGGGCGTTAGCTCCAGCTTGACCATGCCGAGAGCCTTCCCCGCCGCCTCATATGTCCAGGCGTACCTGTTGTCCGTTCGCCGTGTCCAGAATGGCAGGCCTTCGCCCAGGTGCCCCAGGACTACTTTGAGCGTTGGGTGACGGTCGAACGCCCCGCTGAGGATGAGGCGCAGCGCGTGCACCCCGGCCTCGGCCTGGAATCCCCAGACGGCGGCGATCATGCCGTAGTCCATGTACGGGCCCCGCATCTGCGGGCTGGGGAAACGGGGGTGCAGGTACAGGGGCGCGCCAGCCGACTCGGCGGCTTCCAGGATCGGCTCGAATTCGGGTTCGTCCAGGTAGTGCCCGCGCGTGTGGGAATTGATCATGATGCCGTTAAGGCCGAGGGGTCCCATGATGCGGTCAATCTCCTGAGCGGCCTGCTTGGGATCTTGAGGCGCGATGGTGCCGAGCCCGGCGAAGCGCTCGGGCCAGCGCCTGATGATTTCGACGAGGCCGTCGTTGAAGTCGCGGGCGAGCGGCACCGCCGACTTCTCGTCGTACGGCTGCACGCCGGGCGGGTTGAGGCTGAGCAGGGTCATGTCGATACCGCAGGCCTCCATCTCCTGCAGGCGCGCGTCGAAGTTGGTGAGCTTGCTGCGCAGCGGGTCCGTGTTTTCCAGCCCCCGCATGAGCCTCATCTCTGGCTGGTCGCCGGTCCACACGTCCAGGCCGTGCGCGACTTCAAGATAGGCGGACGTGGCGAAATGCTCTTCGACGGCTATTACGCGCTGGCCGTTTATCATTGATTTTCCTTTCCTGTGATGTATTGGATGCTGGGATGCGGGGGCTTGGCGCCCGGACCGAGTTCAGTACGGTTCGATGGGCGCCCAGCCCTTGATCGCGAAGCTGTCGCCCCGTTCCGCGACCTCGAAGGCGCTGTGCCCGCTGACGTGGGCCGGCAGTACGAGCGCGTGGACGTCCGCGGCCCAGCCGAGCAGTCGGCGGCGCGTCGTGCGGGCCTCGGCCGGGTTCTGGCAGAAGCAGCTGTTGTAGTCCGGGTAAAGGACCTGCAGCGGGGTGTGCAGGATGTCGCCGGCGAACAGCGCCCGGTGACCGCCCGAGGCGAGCTTGACGACGCTGGATCCGGGGGTGTGCCCGGGAGCGGTTTCCAGCCGCAGGTTCGCGTCGATGGTGTGACTGCCCTCCCACAGTTGCACCTGGCCTGCTGCGTGCACCGGCGCGAGGCTGTCGTCGAAGGAGTTCTCGTCGACGCTGCCGGCGATGTCGGGGTTGTTCGCCGGATCCCAGAACTCGAAATCCGTCTTGGTCATCAGGTGCGTCGCGTTCGGGAACGTGGGCACCCAGGTGCCGTCGACTAGGCGGGTGTTCCCGCCGATGTGGTCGGCGTGCAGATGGGTGTTGACCACGAGATCGACGTCCTCTGGACGCACTCCGGCGCGCGCGAGGTTGCCGAGGTAGTCCAGGTGCAGGTGGTCCCAGAAGCCGATGCCGGGCCGGGTCTTGTCGTTGCCGATGCCGGTGTCGATCAGGATGGTCCGCCCGCCGCTGCGCAGCAGCCAGGTCTGGAAGGCGCCCCGAACCATGCCGCCGTCGGCGTCCAGATGGTCGGGCACCAGCGTCTCGCGGTTTTCCCGCCAGGCTTCTTCGGGCATTTCCGGGAAGAACTGGTCCGGGGGCATGATCGGGCCGTGCATCTCCTCGATCCGGGTGATGGTGACATCGCCGATCTTGAGCTCGTTCATGAGCGGTTCCTCGCTGTTTTCGGGCCCCCGGGAACCTCTTGCGCACCCACGCGGGCGAGCGCGGCCTCGGCGACCTCGGCGTCTTGCAGAGGAGTACCGCCCGCAATACCCAGACCGCCGGCGTGAGTGTCGTCGAACCGGATCGGTGAGCCCCCGTGGATGTTGGTCAGCCGGCCGCCGGTGGCCACCGCCAGCGGAAGGGCGAGATCCTCGGCTATCCAGCCGGTCGGGCGGCGGGTGGATGCGGCAGTGTTCGCCTTGGCGCGGCTGGTGTCCGCGCTGTGCGGCGTGGCGCCGTCTGACCGGGCGAAGGCGACCAGGGACATGGATGTGTCGACCACGCAGGCCGAGACGGGAACCCCGATGCGGTCGCCTTCGGCGATCGCGGCGTGGATGAGGTCCAGGGCAGCCGACACGGTGATGACGGCCTGCTGGCGGGTGACGGGCATGACGGTCCTTTCGAGTTCGCGGGGATGCTTCTTCTCGCCGGTGCCAGGTCACACCCCCAACCGGACGCGAAGGGCCGCCTGGTAGCGGGCACGGCGCCGGGTGATGTACTGGGTTCGGGCTGCGCGGCAAGCACGTGCCTGGTGCCGCGACCGGTGTGCCTGCGATGGATGCCGGTCCGGAGGCGTACTGCATGGCTACCCGGACGAGTTGCGTCTCCTCGGGGCCTTGCGGCCGGGCGGCGCGCAACTGCTTTCTGTCCGCAGAGGCGACTGCCGGGCTATCGGTGACGGCGCGGTAGTCACGGGATTAGGTGGTTTACATAGTCCGGGGAACTGCGCGGGCGCGTGTTTTACGCATCGGCGACGGGCGTGAACGGCTCTGTGTTGGCCCAGACAACGCCGTAAGGGCTGCGCTGCTGCTCGCTACGCTCGAATGAGACGAGCGCGTCGTCCCCGGACAGTTCGTCGACGGCCTCCAGGCTGGGGCAGAACAACTGCGCGACCGCCGACGCGACGAACACCGGAGCGTACGCGTCGTTGGGCAGTGGCAGGTGCTTGCGGGTCTCTACACGGGTGCAAAGGCCCGACTTCAAGCTGATGTCGGCCACCGTGGCCAGGAAATTGTCCTGCTCAGCCTGGGTGCGGCCCTCGCCAAACGAGAAAATCAGCGTGTGGACGATCATGAAGACTCCCGCCTTCCGTATGGTGGCCTAGTGCCCGGAGCGGGCCGGCGGCCTGCGGATGTGTCGCGCACCGGGCTGGTGCTGATCGCGCCGCTTGTGCACTTGCTCCCATGCTCAGGCGCGGGCGGGACGGCGGCCAGTGGCAGGGCTGCCGGAAGTACTCAGGATCCTGCCTCGCGAGCGTCGGGCGGGCGGCGCTGCCAGGCGGATGGCGGCCAGCAGCGCGGGGAACCCAACACCTGCCACCACATGCGAAGACGGCCCGCTAGCTGCGATTTCTCGCAGTTGGCGGGCCGTTCTGCGTGATCCTGGCGCTGTCGCGGTTCAGGAGTCGCCTTCCTCGTCCGGGAATGGCTCATCGCTCCATCGCCACCAGGCGTCTGCACCCTCGATGTGAAGAAGGAACTCTGGTACCGGCTGACCGTCCGGCGCCACCAGGCTCACCGCCTCGCGGACCCGGCGATACGCGGCCTCCCATCGTTCAGGCTCCACATCCATAACCTCCGCCCACCGGAACTCGTCATCGAACAGCGGCCGGACCTCCGCGAACCCGGCCGCGGGCCGGACCTCGGCGCTGAGCCACGGGAAGTCCCCGCCGGTCACCACGAGCTCGGCGAGGAGCTCATCGCCGCGGACGAGCAGCCACGCGCGCTCGGCTTCACTCATCGGCGTATCGTGTCATTTCCTTCGCGACAGTGGGCGACGAATCAGCCCCGGGATCGGCTCGTGCCAGGAGCCGAAGAGCCTGACCAATTCGGCGAGTTCATCGCCGGCCCGCCCGCCCGGCCGGGCCCGCCGGGCCGGGCCCGGCGGGTGCGGCCGCGTAGCAGTAGACGCGTCGGCATCCAGGTCACCCGCCGTGCTGACGACCCGCGCCGCCGCCGACCCGATCGGCCGATCCGTCCCGTCGGCCTCTGCCGACGTCACCCCGGTGCTCAGGAAATCATCCCGCCGGGAAGGCGGGCCGCCAGCGCCTCGACCACGGCCGTCCGGGGCAGCAGGATCACCGGTTCCCCGAACCGGCCGGAGATCATCCGGCCGGTGGTGCTGCGCATGAGCCACCGGCCGTCGGACCGGCGGATGCCCACTTCCTGCGGAACTGCCAGGCCGCGGAGCCCGTCCCCGGCACCGATCGCATCCGGTGCCCGCCGCGCCCTCGCAGACGGTCACGTCCCAGTCGGCCAGGCGCAGCCCTAGCGGGTAATGGTCCCTTGCCTGGTCACGGTGCCCGTCCGCGAGGCGTTACCCGGCCGCATCATATTGCGCAGCGCGACGGTGGATGCCTGCAGCCGGTGCCGCTGGGCGGTGACCTCGGCCGCTTCCCGGGCCAGGGTGGCCCACGGCTCGGCCGCCGGGTCAACCCGGGACTCGAGCTCGGACTGCCAGGCGGACGGCTGCCCGCCGCCGGGCGGCGGCAGGAACTGGACCGGGACCGGCCCGTCGCCCTGCCGGTAGAACTGCAGTGAGGCGGTCTCCAGGTCGTCGTTGACCAGCACCGCGACGCCGCCCTGAACCGGCGCGGGCGTCGCCGTGTCCACCACCCAGCCGCCGGTGTTGGCGACGCTGACCGCCGACGGGAAGCCGGCCACCGCCCGGCGCTCAGTGAACGGCTTGTGGGTGTGCCCGTAGACGAAGCTGAACTCCTCGGGGACGTCGCCCCATTCCTGCCGCAACTGGTTCCGGACCGGGCCCTCCAGGTATTCCTGCAGCCCGGCCTGGCCGGCCGCGGACAGCGTCACCGTCGGGTTGCCGCGCTCGCTGCGGGCCACCCGGTTCGCCTCGCGCTTGAAGATGCTGTTCAGCAGCAGGCTTTCGGCCGGGTGGAGCCAGGATTTGCCCTTGCCCTTGGCCAGCAGCGACGAGATCAGGTTGCGCACGAACGCATCGACGTCCTGCGTGCTGACCAAGTCGGCGTAGATCATCCCCACGTCCGTGCCGACCTGGCCAGACCGTCCGAGGGTGGACCAGAAGAAGTCGATCCAGGCGAAGTTCTCCTCCTCGAGGCGCTCGATGTCGGTGGGGGGTTCCTGGCCCTGACCGGGGTAAAGGATGCCGCGCAGCCGGGACATCAGCGTGTAGATCGACTCGGTGAAGTGCCCGTGGCTGACCACGAGGGAACGGCGTCCGTCCGCGGTCCGCAGAGCCAGGTTCGGGTAGGACATCCTGACTTCGATCCTGGCGTCGTCGCCTGCCTGTACCCGGGTCAGCCCGGTGAGCAGCGCCGAGGTTGCGGTGGGACGCTCGTCGCTCGCGATCAGCTTGGTGGTGTGCCAGGGAGCGATGAGCGGGGCCTGGGCCGGCTGGGCGCAGGCATAGGTCACGTACTGGCTCTCCCGCGCGATCTCCCACTCGTGGTGGTCGTGATTGCCCGGCACGTAGTGCATCACCCGGTCGAACACCGGCGGCCCCTCATCGAACGCGAGGTGCGCGAACAGCCGGAACACCATCGCCGAGGCCTCGTCCGGTGACAGGGCGAGGTCGAGGATGTCACCCGCCAGGATCAGCGTCGGCGGCTGGTCCTGTTCGCGGGCGAGCTGGCGCAGCCCGTTGACCAGTCCGGTCAGCACCGGGCTGGGCCGTTGGGTGTCCGTCGAGAAGCCGGTGTCGGTTCCGCTCGGCGGGCGCTCGCTGAGCGAGGTCAGTACGCTGTTCTCGGCCCCGAAGTGCAGGTCGGAAACGATTACATAACGGATATCGGTCATGGTGTCGCCCTCCCGTGGCCGGCTGTCTCCGCTCGCCGTGCTCCCGCCGGGTAGCCCCAGCGCCTGAATCTTCCCACCGGACGCCCTGAATCTTCCCACTGGACGCCACGCGGCGCGGCCGCAATATCGCGAAGCTGCAGTCGGCGCGGGCGCGGCAGCAGCGCCTTAGCCCGTATCAGGCTGTCCGGTCAGCCCGGCGCCAGGCGTTCGAAGGTGTCCAGGAGCAGAGTGAGGCAGGACTCGAACGAGCTCATGCCCGCGTGCTCCACCACCGTCGGCCCGAGCGCGGCGAGGTTCGGGTACCGGGCCGCGTCGACGTCGCCGTAGGCGTCCTGCCAGCGCTGCATGTCCGCCTCCCGCTGCTGCTCCGGCCGGGAGAGGAAGTCGGCGTCGACGGCGGTGAAGGCCAGGATGAAGTCGCCGAAGCTGCGGTAGAGCCGCACCGCGTGCTCCCCCTGGAACCCGGCCGCCCGCAGTTGGCCGAGCACCAGGTCGATAATCCGGGTCTCGTTCTCGCCGCCGGTCACCCGGGACGCGACCGCGATCGCCACCTTCGGATGCGCGAGGTAAGCCTGGTAGGTGCAGTGGGCCAGGGAGCGCAGGTTCTCCTTCCAGTCCGGGGCGGGCTGATAGCTCGCCAGCGCCTGGCCGATCAGCCGGTCCGCCACCGCCAGCATCAGCGCGTCCATGCTGGCGAAGTAGCGGTAAACGGCGGTCGGGTCGCAGCCGAGCGCGGCGCCGAGGCGGCGCACCGACAGCTCGGCCGCGCCGTGCTCGCTGACCAGGGTCATCGCGGTATCGGCGATCAAGTCGGCCGAGAGCATCGCGCCGGACCTGGTCCGTGTGTTGCGGGTCCGTTTCGCGATCACCCGGTCCCGGGCGGCCGGTTCCGCGTGACTTCCGGCCGGGCCGCTCGCGGTCTGGCCGGACGCCTTGGCCGTCGGCAGGTTGTCCGCCACTGTCGCCCTCGCTCTCGTCAAGCGCTCATTCAACCACGCGTTTCGCGGGCCGGACGCGTGGTGGCGAGTGGCTCGACGGCGTCCGGCCGGGCAAGAAAAAGTTACGTCAACACTGTTGACGGATGAACCTGAAGGCCGCACGATGTACGAAACTACTGCGCGGCCCTCTTCGGCGAAGGACATGCGATGAACGAAAGCCCAGATCAGGCACCGGACTCGTCCGCACGTCAAGCCACCGACGGTGCGCCGCAACGGCTGCGCCCGAGTGTGGGGATAGCCGGGACGGCGGTGATCGCCATGGCGAACACCGCTCCCACCCTCAGCATCGGGATCGGTCTCGGGCTGATCAGCCTCGATACCGGGGCGGCGGTCGCGGCGATGATCCTGCTGGCGGTGCTGCCGATCCTCGGGATCGCGGTCGCCTTCAGCCGGCTCAACCGGTCCGAGCGCAACCTCGGCGCGAGCTACACCTGGGTCGGCCGCACGCTGAGCCCGTGGCTGGGCTTCCAGTGCGGCTGGGTGAACCTGGCCGGCACCACGATCTACCTGGCCTACGGCAGCCAGGTGTGCGGGTCGCTGGTGCTCACCTTCGCTAACGAGTGCCACTGGCACAGCGTCTTCGGTCTTGCCCTGAATCCGACCTCCATCGCCCTGACCACCGTGGTCGGACTGGTAGTGCTGATCGGCCTGACCTGCCTCGCGCTGCGCGGGGCGGGCGCGGTCGCGCGGCTGCAGACGCCGCTGATCACCTTCGAGTACCTGGTGCTGATCGGCTTCTGCGGCTACGCGGCGGCCCGCGGCACCCACCCGGTCGAGCTGTCGTGGTTCAACCCGTTCACCGCGCCCTCGGCCAAGCTGGCCGCCACCGGCATCATCTTGTGCGTCTACTGCTTCTGGGGCTGGGACAGCGCCTTCACCCTCACCGAGGAGACCCGTAACCCGCGCGACGCGGCCCGCGCTGGATTCGGCTCGATCTTCCTCATGCTCGGCATGTTCCTGCTGGCCGCCATCGCCTTCGAGCGCTACTTCTCGCTGCCGGCCATCGGCGCCAACGGCGCCCAGCTGCTGCCGTTCCTCGGCACCGCCATCGCCAGGCAGCCGCTGGCGGCGCTGCCGCTGCTGGCCATGCTCTTCTCCTCGGTCGCGTCCCTGCAGACCGGCGTGGTCCCGAACGCGCGGGCGGCGCTGGCGATGGGCCGCGACGGCACCCTCGGCCGCATCTGGATGCGGGTCAGCCCTCAGTACGGCACCCCCGCCGTCGGCAGCCTGCTCATCGCCGGCATCGCCGCCCTGATCGCCGTGCTCGGCATCGGGATCGGCACGCTCAACCAGTTCGTGCTGGCGATGGCGACTTCGGTCGGGATTCTCGTGTCCGGGTACTACGGCCTGGCCGGACTGGCCTGCGCCTGGCGCTTCCGCGGCGAACTGCGAGCCGGGGCGCGCTCGGCGCTCGCCGCCGTGGTGATCCCCGCCGTCAGCGCGCTGATCCTGCTCGGGCTGGGCGCGTTCCTGGCCGTCAGCAACTGGCAGCAGAGCCCCGGCTTCGCCTGGAGCGCGCTGAACGGCCGGTTCCTCACGCTGGTGCCGGCCACCGTGGTCGCGACCGGGATCGCGGTATCGGCCTGGGCCAAGTGGGGACGCCACTCGCGTTACTTCACCGCAGGCGGCTCCATCATCGGCGACATCCCGGACGCAACCCCGGACCGGTTCAGCCCGGCCGACGCCGCTCTGGCGGCGGAGTGAAGCGCATGATGACCGGCACCCCCCAGGCCGAGCTGCTCTTCGACAACGGGCCGGTGTTCGCCGCCGACGGCGCGTCCGGGCCGGTCCGCCAGCCGGTAGCGGTCGGGGACGGCCGGATCCTCGCGGTCGGCCGGGGGGCCCGGGACCTGGCCGGCCCGCGGACCGAGCGGATCGACCTGGCCGGGCGGCTGCTCGCCCCCGGCTTCCAGGACTCGCACATCCACGCGGTCTTCGGCGGGCTTGAACTGGGCCGGTGCGATCTCAGCGCGCTCAAGAGCGTGCAGGAGTACCTGACGACAGTCGGCGACTACGCCCGCGACCACCCGGAGGACCCGTGGATCTCGGGCGGCGGCTGGTGGCTTGAGTCGTTCCCGGCCGGTCTGCCGACCGCGGCCGCCCTCGACGCCGTGGTCCCGGACCGGCCCGTGTTCCTGCCCAACCGGGATCACCACGGCGCCTGGGTCAACAGTCGCGCCCTGGAACTGGCCGGGATCACCCGGGACACCCCGGACCCGGTCAGCGGCCGGATCGAGCGCGACGCCCGGGGCGAGCCGACCGGAATGCTCCAGGAGGGCGCGATCAGCCTAGTTGAATCGCTGCTGCCCGCCCCCTCGGCGGGCGAACTGGACGCGGCTTTCAACCGGGCCCAGACGCTGCTCCACTCCCTCGGCATTACCGGCTGGCAGGACGCGATGGTCGGCGCCGGCCTCGGCGGCCCTGACAACTTCGATGCCTACCGGCGCGCGGCCGAGTCGGGACGGCTCACTGCCCGGGTACGCGGCGCCCTGTGGTGGGAACGCGACCGCGGCGACGAGCAGATCGAGGGCTTCGAGGAACGCCGGAAGGCCGGCCGGGCCGCGGGCAACGGCCGGTTCGACCCCGGCACCGTCAAGATCATGCAGGACGGCATCATCGAGAACCGAACGGCCGCCCTGAACTCGCCATACTTCCAACCCTGCGCGTGCGGCCCCCACGGCCCCGGAGACGGCGCTCAGCCCGGCGGCAGCACCAGCGGCCTGAGCTTCATCGACCCGGGCAAGCTCGGCGGGTACGTGGCCGAACTCGACCGCCGCGGCTTCCAGGTGCACTTCCACGCGCTCGGGGACCGAGCCGTGCGCGAGGCGCTCGACGCCATCCAGGCGGCGCTGGCCGCGAACGGTCAGCTCGGCAACCGGCACCACCTCGCTCACCTGCAAGTCGTGCACCCGCGGGACGTGGCGCGGTTCGCCGCCGTCGGCGCCACCGCCAACATCCAGCCGCTGTGGGCGTGCCACGAACCGCAGATGGACCAGCTGGCCATCCCGCTGCTAGGGCCGCAACGGGCGCAGTGGCAGTACCCGTTCCGGTCGCTCGCCGCCGCCGGCGCCGGGATCGCCGCCGGCAGTGACTGGCCGGTCAGCAGTCCCGATCCCATCCAGGGCATGCACGTGGCGGTCAACCGGGTCGCGCCTGGCGGACGGGATGAGCCGCTCGTCCCGGAAGAACGGCTGGCGCTGTCGGCCGCCCTGATGGCCTACACCGCCGGCACGGCCCGCATCAACCACGCCGACCAGACCGGCCGTATCGCCGTCGGCCTGCGAGCCGACCTGGCGCTGCTCGACCGGGACCCGTTCGCCGGGCCGCCGGAGGCGATCTACCAGACTCGAGTCGCCGCCACGTTCGTCGACGGCCTGGAGGTATTCCGGGCGTAGCCGTTCATTGGACCCTGTAGTCCAGGTGGGACCCGCGCTCTCTCGCCGAGGTCGCGCTGGCCAGCGGCCGCACCGTTCCGGTGCCCGGCGCGAGTCAACCGATCGGTGGATACGGGGATCAGCCGGATCGGGCCGGATCACCGCCCGATGTCTGTTTCCTCCGCGGGCCGCAGCGGCGAGGCTTGCCGCATGACGGGAGTAGCAGTGGAAACGCAGGCGGCCCGGGCCGTGAACCTGAGCAAGATATACGGGACCGGCGCTGCGGCCGTGCGGGCGCTCGACGACGTTAGCGTGTCCTTCGAACGCGGCCGGTTCACCGCTGTCATGGGGCCGTCCGGCTCGGGAAAGTCGACGCTGATGCAGTGCATGGCAGGCCTGGACCGGGCAACCTCGGGAACGGCGTACGTAGGCGGGGAGGACATCGGGAAACTGGACGACGCTGGGCTGACCCGGCTGCGCCGCGACCGGATCGGATTCGTCTTCCAGTACTTCAACCTGGTGCCGACGCTGACGGCGGGAGAGAACATCACGCTGCCCATTGCGCTCGCGGGCCGCAAGGCCGACGAGGAATGGGTCGGCTACCTCGCCAAGCAGCTGGGCATCGCCGACCGGCTCACGCACCGTCCCCGTGAACTCTCGGGCGGCCAGCAGCAGCGCGTCGCCTGTGCCCGGGCGCTGGTCAACAAGCCGGACCTGGTCTTCGCGGACGAGCCCACGGGGAACCTGGACTCCAACGCCGCGACCGACCTCCTGGAGTTCCTGCGGAGGTCGGTCGGCGAATTCGGCCAGTCGATCGTCATGGTGACGCATGATCCGCGCAGCGCCGCCTACGCGGACCGGGTCGTCTTCCTCGCCGACGGGGCTGTGGTGAGCGAACTGGGGCAACCGACGGCTGACTCGGTCCTCGAGCGGATGCGGACGCTGGGGGGCTGAGATGCGCAAGGTAACCCTGCGGGGACTGTTCGCCCACAAGCTACGGCTGGCGCTGACCGCGCTCGCGATCGTGCTGGGCGTCACCTTCATCTCCGGCACCTTCGTGCTCACCGACACGCTCAACAACACCTTCTCCAGCCTGTTCACCAGCGTCTACAGCAAGATCGACTTCCAGGTGCGCGGCGTGGCGCAGTTCGGCAGCGGCGAGAGCGCCACCCGCAACCCGCTGCCGGAATCCGTCCTCGCGCGCGTGCAGAACGTGCCCGGCGTCGCCGGGGCGTACGGGCAGGTCGAGGGTTACGCCCAGTTCGTCGCGCGGGACGGCAAGCCGGTCTCGTCGACCGTCGGCACGATCGGCCTCGGGTGGGACACCAACCGGCAGATCTCCAGCCTGCACCTCATCAGCGGTAATCCGCCGACGACCAGTGACGACGTCGTCATGGACGCGGCGACGGCAAAGAACTACGGGTTCAGCGTCGGCCAGCGCGTGCGGATACTCACCGCCGGCTCACAGAGCGCGCAGACGTTCACCATCACCGGGATCGCCCAGTTCGGGACGGCCGACAACCTCGCGGGCGCGACCCTGGCCGCCTTCACGCTACCGACCGCGCAGCGTCTGGTCGGGGAGACCGGGCAGTTCGACTTCATCGACGTCATCGCCAAGCCGGGGGCCGACAAGGCGGCCGTGCAGCGGTCCATCGCGCGGGCCCTGCCGTCGGACGCCGAGGTCGTGACCGGGCAGACGATCATCAACGAGGAGCAGACGACGGTGAGCCAGGCGCTGTCGTCCCTCAACACGGTGCTCCTCATCTTCGCGCTGATCTCGCTCTTCGTCGGCGCGTTCACCATCTTCAACACGTTCTCGATCATCGTCGGCCAGCGGACGAGGGAGCTGGCCCTGCTGCGGGTCGTCGGCGCGAGCCGGGGGCAGGTGCTGCGCTCGGTGCTGAGCGAGGCGGCGATCGTGGGGTTCGTCTCGTCCGCCGTCGGCGTCGGCCTCGGCGTGGCCGCCGCCATCGGGCTGAGGGCGCTGCTCGGGGGCTTCGGCGCATCGCTGCCGTCAGGGTCGCTGACGTTCGAGCCGCGTACCGCGATCGTCGGGCTGGCCGTCGGCACGGTCGTTACGGTCGTCTCGGCGATCGGCCCGGCGCGGAACGCCGTGCGGATCCCGCCGGTCGCGGCGCTCACCGACCGCGCGACCGACGCTGCCGGGACCGGTCCGAGCAGGCGACGCCTCATTTCCGGCACGGCGCTCGCCGTCCTCGGGGTGGCGCTGCTCGGCCTCGGGCTGTCGAAGCCCGTCGTCGCGCTGGTCGGCGCCGGCGCCGTCTGCATCTTCGTCGGCGTCGCGATGCTCGCGCCGGCGATCGCCCGGCCGCTGTCGGACCTCATCGGGCGGCCGCTGGCCGCGCTGCTTGGCACGCCTGGCTGGCTCGGACGGGAGAACTCCATGCGCAGCCCGAGCCGCACCGCGCAGACCGCCTCGGCGCTCATGGTCGGGCTCGCCCTCGTCTCCGCGATGGCGGTATTCGGCGCGTCGTACTCGGAGTCCGCCACCAGCAGCGTGGACCAGGCGATCAGCGCCGACCTGCTGGTCTCGGCCAACGGGAGCGGGCAGCTCATCGACTCGGTGCCGGCGGCGGTCGCCGCCGTGCCCGGGGTCACCGCGACCAACACCGTCTACCGGGACCAGTTCGAGTTCAGGTCCACGCTCACCACGCTCACCGGGGTGACCGCCCGGAACCTGGCCGACACGGTGACGGTGCGGATGGCATCCGGTTCCACCACCGCGCTGGCCCGGGGCGAGCTGCTGATCGACTCCACCACCGCGACGAAAGACAGCCTGGCGGTGGGCGACACGGTGCCGATCCGGTTCGCGTACACCGGACCGACCACGATCAGGATCGGCGGGATCTACCAGTCCAACGCCCTGATCGGGAGTTACCTGGTCGGCGCCCCGTACTTCCTCGCCCACTTCAGGCAGGAGTCCCCGGCGGCGGTCCTGGCGCGCACCAGCGGCGTCCCCGGCGTCGACGCGGCCGTCAGCCGCGCGCTGGCGCCGTACGCGGACGTGCAGGTGCAGACCAGGGAGCAGTTCCAGCAGTCGGAGATAGCGCAGGTCAACCAGCTCCTCGGCCTCGTCTACGCGCTGCTGGCGCTGGCCGTGCTGATCGCGCTGATCGGGATCGTGAACACGCTCATGCTGTCGGTGCTCGAGCGGACCCGCGAGATCGGACTACTGCGGGCGGTCGGGATGCGGCGGCCTCAGGTCCGGACGATGATCCGGTCCGAGGCGGTCATCCTGGCGACCTTCGGCGCGGTGATCGGGATCGTCATCGGGACCCTGATGGGGCTGGCGCTGGTCTCGTCGCTGCGGCAGCAGGGCCTCACCGAGACTTCCGTTCCCTGGCTCCGGCTGGTGGAGTTCCTCATCCTGGCGGCGATCCTGGGCCTGGTGGCCGCGAGCTGGCCCGCCCGGCGCGCGGCGCGGCTCGACGTCCTCACCGCCATTGCGGCGGAGTGAGCAGTGACGGGGACGACGGGACCGTTCGATACTGATCCTGGCGTTTTCACTGGGGGAGCGTGCAGGACAGGAGGCAGCAATGAGCGGTGACCCGCGCACCCGGCTGGTCCGGTGGCAGCAGACCCCGCCCGGGCTGGCGGTGACCGCCAGCCTGCCGTTTGCGCTGCTCATCGTCCTGGCCGCGATCGCCATCCCGTGGCGTACGGCACCCGGCGCCACCGTCGGAGTCGGCGTGTCGCTGTGCGCGCTCACCGCCGGGTGGATGCTGTTCATGTGGAGACTGCGCCCAACGGGGCGGACTCGGGTGACGCACGTGGTCGTGTTCGTCGTCGGGCTGCAGGTGATCACGGTGACCCTGGTGATCTGGGAGGCCCTCGCGCTCGGGAGCGGGTGGTTCGGGTTCCTCGTCGCCGTCTGCTTCGCCTACACCCGGACGCTTCCGCGCCTGAGCTGGCAGCTGGCTGGCGCCTCCGGGGCCGCGTTCATCGGTGCCTGCGCGCAGACCGCTGGCATCAACAGCTCAGAGCTCTTCCACGTGACGGTCGGCGTCGTCGCGCTCACCGTGGATCTGCTCCTCATGGGCAGCCTCATGTGGCTCCTGTGGGAGCACGACCAGCAGGCCGCACGCAATCAGCAGGCCCTGACGGAACTGGGCGCGGCGAACCGGCGGCTCGAGGCGACGATCGCGGAGAACGAGGGTTTGCACCAGCAACTGGTCGCCCGCGCGCGCGAGGCGGGGATGCTCGACGAACGGCAGCGGATGGCGCGGGAGATCCACGACACGCTGGCCCAGGGTCTCACCGGGATCGTCACCCAGCTGCAGGCGGCCGATCGGGCAACGCAGCGGTCCCCAGCCGATCCAACCCGGAGTGAACGTAGTATTGCAATGTTAGATAACACTGCTAGACTATGGGCATGTCGCCCAGACCAGCTCCAGACCTCGACCTGAGACGCGATCAGGTCATTCGCGCAGCCCGTGACCTCGCCGAGTCCGACGGCTGGGCCGCCGTCACGATGCGCCGCCTGGCCGGAGAGCTCGGCGTCACCCAGCCGGTGCTCTACTCGGCCTTCGCCAGCCGCCAGGCGCTCATCGACGCGGTGGCGCTCAACGGCTTCGATGACCTCGCCGCGGCGCTTGAGGCGGCGGACGCCGAGCCGATGGCGCGGATGCGCGCCTACCTCGACTTCGCCGCCGCGCACGCCCGGGTCTACGAGGCGATGTTCTCGCTGCCCTCGGGCCTGGCCTTCGCGGTCGATGACACCCCAGAACCGCTCCAGCGGGCGTTCCGTGGCATCCGCGTAGCATTCCCCGATGCCGACGGCACCCGGGCGGAGATCGCCTGGTCAACCTGGCACGGCCTGGCCACCCTC
>Ga0302325_10014961_pt1 | contig 16509 bp, 12 predicted proteins | sample Palsa_T0_2_FD_201948 | JGI IMG/M metagenome (GOLD analysis project Ga0302325, IMG submission 201948) | Peat permafrost microbial communities from Stordalen Mire near Abisko, Sweden - Palsa_T0_2 | ecosystem: Environmental > Terrestrial > Soil > Palsa > Peat permafrost | place: Sweden: Abisko... | reverse complement strand
AACCATTAAGACGTTGGGCGAGCACGGTAGAAGAATCGTTCTGGGCGAATCCAGGAGAACTCAAGTCCGCCTTCCGAAAAGCCGATTTTGTGGGCGATTTGACCGTTTTCGACATCGGCGGCAGCAAATACCGCCTGATCACATTCGTTGATTACCGCCGCCAGATTGTCTACATCAAGCATATTCTCACGCATAAGCAATACGACAAAGGAGACTGGAAAAATGAGCACCATCGCCGCGCAAGTTGACATGAGGCGATATGGCCGCCTATTGGCTAAGGCCGCCCCAACTGTCATTCGAAGCGAGGAAGAGAACGACCGAATGCTCGGCATCGTCGAATCCCTGATGGCTAAGGGAGAAGATAACCTCTCACCCGAGGAGGACGCGCTGCTCGACCTGCTTGTCGATCTAATCCGCGCTTTCGAGGCTAAAGCGTATCCCATCCCCAAGAGTGCTCCCCCTGAGTTGCTCGAATTCTTGCTCGAACAGTGGGGTCTAAAGCCGAGCGATCTCTGGCCTGTCGTCGGATCCAAAAGCCGCGTCTCGGAGATTTTAGCGGGGAAGCGCTCCATCAGTAAAGAGCAGGCTAAGAAGCTCGCGGAATTCTTCCATGTCCGGGCCGATCTGTTTATCTGAGGCTGGAAGTATCATCGCCGACATCGATGTGGAGCGTAATGGACGCCGGCTGGCGAAAGCAGTCCCTACAGTAATCCGACGCGAGGAAGAAACGACCGGATGCTTTGGCATCGTCGAATCTCTTAGGCTAAGGGAGAAGATAACCTGTCACCCGACAGGCGTATCCCATCCCCGAGGCGTAGACATCTTCAGCGCGAATTGGGCAGCGGTAGGCAGCGGGCGTAAGGAAACACAGCGCAGAAGATAGCAATAGAAAGTGCCGCATCATCGAATCCACGTCCCCCATAGCTACGCTGGTTCAAGTAGAGCGTCAGCATGGTTTTGGGGATTTTGAGGCGTACACACAAAGCGAAACGCCAGAACGACAAAAAAAGGTTCCAAGTGATTCAAGCTCCAGCTTAGCTCGTCACCGGCATGCACGGTACTGAGCATTGCGTTTCGGAGCGCGGTGCGCTTAGCCTTTAAACTCCCCGAAAACCGTTTTTGCCGGCTTCCGGATTAACGCCTCCAGGCGCGCCGCAGCTATTTCTCCCAAACGGGACCGTTCGCTCGTAACGGCCTTTTCCTCACCTGAAAAGGCCTCCGCTTGCGCGAATTCCATTCCAGGGTCAATGGTCCTGGCCTGCTACTTCGCTCACTTGCCAGCCGGTTTTTCCTGCCCGTTCGGCTCTTCGGCTCCGCCGCCAGCCGCTGGTTTGCCCCAGCTTCCGGCTGCATCCGCGCCTCAAACCCGTTGCTTTCTTACCCGGCCTGCTTTGCCGGTTGTGCTGCCAGTCCCCGCTCCCCTTCAGGAGTTTTCGCTCCCTCCGGATCGAAGCTTCAATTGGCTTCGCAACCGTTCGGTCCGCCTTCCGGAATCGCCCGATCTTCGTTCGCTCCCCGCAGCCTTTCCGTTGAAAGATTCGGCTGCGGATCACCGTTCCCGATCCGCTACGTCTCCGTAGACTCGCTGTCCCTCAAACCTCTTGGAACCTTCCTCACTATGATCCTAAGAACCTTTCCCGTCAACGCCTTTTTCTCAAGTTGCCGGCCATTTCAACAACTTCTTTTTGCCGTGTTTAGAATTGGTTACAGCGATACTCCGGTGAATCGCCTGTGTATAAAACAAGGAGGGTATGTCTTGTCACTTGGCGTTTGGGGCGCTTTCCTGCACCAGCCTTAGGATCATGCCATTGTCGGTGGCCATCCACTGATGTTGGCTATCGGGGATCGCCAGCATGGTGCGCAGCCCCGTCGCGCGGTAATCCACCGGCATGCTCTGCCACGTTTGATAGTCGCGGCTGGTAAAGACTACTACCTTGCTGGGAATGATGTCGCGAACGCGTCCCGGTTCCTCAATGCCGGCAAGGTATGCCGTACCATCGGGCTCCAACCAGATGTCCGAGATGCCGACCTTATTGTCTTTATAGACGCTCACGCTGCGGCCGGTACGCCAATCGAGCTGGTAGACTTCGCTCGGAAGATCCGATAGCTCGGAGTACTCAACCAAGCCGAGGCCTTTGCCGTCCGGTGACAGCCGGAATCGCGAGGTCTGGCCGAAAAATGATCCATTCCCTGGGCGCCAGGTTTTGCCGCCGTCGTTGGTCGCGAGCGAGTAGCTGAGGTGCGGCACATCGTGCATGCGCAGCGTGGCCTGCGGGTCGAGCCAATCCGGAAAAAGCGGGGCGAAGCGGCGGGGCGGATTGTTGGTTCCAACCGCCAGGGCCATTTTCGGAGTGGCGAATCCGACCCACATGTAAGCGCTGTAGAGGGGGTCGCCCGGCTGATCGGCTGCGGCCGCCACGGGCGCCCACGTTTCGCCGCCGTCGTGGGTGGTGAGCACAAGTTTTTTGACGCCCACCGCGATGCCATCTTTCGGAGTGGAGAAGCAGACGCGCAGGATCTCGCCCGGAACCTTGGGCAGCTTCGTCCAATTCTTGCCGGCCTCGGTGGTGCGCCACAGTCCTTTGACGGTGACCATCCAGCCGATGCTGTCGTCGAGGAAGAACAGCGAGATAGGCGTTTCCTTGAGCGGCACGAGCTGCCAGTGGCCGCCGCCATCGGAGGTAATAACGGACATAGGCTCTTCACGCTTGCCCTCGGCGATGTAGCCGACGGCTATGCCGTATTGGGCAGACGGGAAAGCGAAATCGTTGATGGTGAGCGAGGTTTTTTGCTGATCGTAGAAATATTGGATCTTCCAGCGCTGGGCCGGCGCGGGTAGAACGGCAGCGGACAGCGCGAGACAGGCAATAACGGGGAAGGCGTAACGAGACACGGGTATCCTTATTGTTTCATAGAGGAGGGGAGTTGACTCAGGTGTCCAATTGGTGAATGCTTGAACGCTCGCCATTCTGCCCGCGGCTTGGCTGAATATCCGCGACGATCCTGCTCTTCTAATGGCATCGAACACAACTTGGATCGATAGTGATGTAGCAGCGCAGGCCGCGGACCCGTGCCACTGATTTGATATACTTCCACCCATGTTGATGCGGCGCCGAACGGTTCTTCGCTGGGCTGCCAACCTGGCTGGCGCATTACGCCTTTCCGGCGTCAGGGTCTGGGCGCAGGCCGCTAACTTTCCCGCTGACCAGGATGATACCTTGCGTGCGCTGGCGGTCGTAGTCTTGCCTGCGGAACTCGGCGCGGCCGGCGTCGATCAAACCGCCGAGGCCTTTGTGCGTTGGGTGCGCGGCTACCGCGCCGGCGCCGAAATGGATCACGGGTATGGCGTAACGCGGCTACGCGCCAAGGGATCTTCGCCCGCTCCGGGCTATCTGCGGCAGTTGGCGGAACTTCGCGCTGCGCTGCTTTCGGCCGACATGGATTCCAAACGCCAGGTCGTGACGGCGGCTCTCGAGCAAGCCAGAATTAACGATCTGCCGCGCACGCCCGACGGCCGCCATATCGCTGCCGACCTGATGGCCTTCTACTTTCGTTCGAGTGATGCCAACGATCTCTGCTATCGCGCCGCCATCGGGCGCGATCTGTGCCGCGGTCTCGATGGCTCCGAACAGGCGCCCGCGCCGCTCAAAGGACGCGCCTGATGCCACGCTACGAATCGGACGTCTGCATTATCGGCAGCGGAATCACCGCGGCCATGTTGGCGCTCAAGCTCTCCGAACTGCGGCCGAATTTATCCATCACGGTGGTCGAGGCGGGTAAACGGCTTTTCGATACCGAGAACCGCATGGCTTACCGCCAGCGCAGCATCGATTACGCCGAGAATGCCTGGCCGGGCGACTTCATCGAGGACCAGGCCGCGCAGGGCGTCATCTCGCGCACCATGGCCGTGGGCGGGTCGGCGCTGCATTGGGGCGGCACCTGCAACCGATTTTCCGAGGAAGACCTGCGGCTGAAATCGATGTTCGGCCTCTATACCGATTGGCCCCTCGCATGGGCGGAGCTCGAAAAGTTCTACTGCGAGGCGGAGCGGCGCCTGGGCGTCTCGGGCGAGCCGAGCCCGTTCGTGGAAGACCGCCGCTCCGAGCCGTATCCCATGGCGGCCATGGCGATGACGCACAACCTGATCGAGCTGAAGAAGTGGGCCGACCAGAGCGGCATTCCTTTTCAGACTACGCCGCAGGCCAAGAACACCGAGCCGTATGACGGCCGCGCCAAATGCATCCGCTGCAATACCTGCGCCATCTGTCCCACCGGCGCGCGCTACTCGCCTGACTATACTTTTCGCCGCCTGCTGCAGCGCAAGAACTTTGCGCTGCACGACCAGACGCTGGTGCGCAAACTGGTGATCGACGACGGAAAATCAACGGTGGCGGCGGCCGAAGCCGTGAATTACCAGAAGCCGGACGAGACGGTGGAATACCGCGCACCGGTATTCGCGTTGACATCCGGTTACTGCTGGAGCCCGCATTTGCTGTTGCTTTCGCGATCGCCCCGATTTCCCAACGGCCTCGCCAACAGTTCCGGCCTGGTGGGCCGCTACATGTGTGGGCACGCGTTTCAGAGCGCCATGATCGAGATCGACGCTAAGATTTATCCGGGCATGAACGAACAGCACGGTCTCATTTCGCGCCAGTTTTTCCGCGTGAAAGATCGGGAAAAATTCGTGCGGCACGATTTGCGCGTGTGGGAGAGCGCCACCGGACACGAGCCGCGGATGCGCGGCGCCGATGGACGAATCCTGCTCGGCGATGGTTTGTTGGCGGATTGGCGCCAGCGCGCGCAACGCGGTACGGCGCGTGTCCGCGGATACTATGACGTGCACCCCGACCGCGACAGTTCGTTGACGCTCGACGCTTCCGCCAAGAACCGGTTTGGCGACCCGCTGCCCAAGATTGAGCATCGTTTGGATGCTGCCACGCAGGCGCGCCGCGACTTTACCCGCGAACACTTCCAGCAGCTGTTTCAGAACCTGGCAAAGACCGGCAACGGCAAGGTGTTGAATACCGGGGCGGGGAATTATCTGGACCATCCGGCCGGCGGATGCCGCATGGGCAGCGACCCGGCGTCGAGCGTCTGCGATAGCTTTGGGCAGACGCACGACCACGAAAACCTGTTCGTGGCAGGCTCGCCCACGTTGCCGAACGCGGGATGCACCAACGGCACGCTGACGTTCGTCGCGCTGACACTCCGATCCGCCGAACGCCTGGCCGCCCGGTTCGCCCAGGGATGAGGCTGCCAATTCACCGCGGAGGCGCAGAGAACGCTGAGAAGGCGCGGAGCAGAATCAATGAGCGCCGAAAGAACGCTACTCCGCGTTGCCTCCGCATCTCCGCGCCTCCGCGGTGAGGAGTAAAATGACGCATGGCTCGACTTTTTGCCGCCGCACTTTTCTGCACCGCCGCTTTCGCTCAGGATTGGCCGTTCTATGGCGGCGATCAAGGCGGCTCGAAATATTCGCCGCTCGACCAGATCAATCGCTCCAACGTCAGCAAGCTCAAAATGGCCTGGGAGTGGAAGACCGGCGAAGCGCCGCTGGCCGAGTTCAAAACCACGCCCGGGAATTTCGAGGTGACGCCGATCATGATCGGCGGCGTGCTCTATTTGAGTACGCCCTACAATCGCGTGGTAGCTCTCGATGCCAAGAGCGGACGTGAGTTATGGTCCTACGATCCGAAAGCCTACGCGGATGGCCAACCGCCGAACGGCACCGGGTTTGTACATCGCGGCGTGGCGGCTTGGCGCGACGCGAAGACCGGGAAGCTGCGCATCCTCATGAACAGCCGCTACCGGCTCATCGAGCTGGACGCGGAAACCGGTAAGCCGGTGAGCGAATTCGGTGATAACGGAGTCACTAACCTGGTGGCGGATCTGCGCTGGGAGACCAATCCGAAACACTACACCAACACATCGCCGCCGGTGGTCTATAAGGACCTGGTGATTCTCGGCAACGGCGTGGGTGACCGTCTGGTCTACAAGCAGGACCCGCCGGGCGACGTGCGCGCCTTCAACGCGCACACCGGGAAGCTGGCGTGGACCTTCCATACGGTTCCGATGGCCGGCGAATTTGGCGCCGATACGTGGGGCAACGGTTCGGAGAAAATCACCGGACACACTAATGTGTGGTCGCCGATGACGCTCGATGAATCGCGCGGCCTACTCTACTTGCCGGTGAGCACGCCGAGCAACGATTTCTATGGCGGCGCGCGGCCCGGCGCGAACCTGTTCGGGGAGTCGCTGGTGTGTCTCGACGCCGCTACCGGCAAGCGCAAGTGGCATTACCAACTGGTGCATCACGGACTCTGGGACTACGATCTGCCCGGGCCGCCGGAGTTAGTTACCCTGCATGTCAATGGCAAGAAAATCGACGCCGTGGTGCAACTTACTAAGACGGGATGGGCCTTCGTATTCGACCGAGTCACGGGTAAACCTGTTTGGCCCATTGAAGAGAGAGCTGTTCCTTCAAGCACCGTGCCGGGCGAACGCGCGTGGCCCACGCAGCCTTTCCCTACCAAGCCGCCGGCGTTTGAGCAGCAAGGCGTGACGCTTGACGACGCATTCGACCTGACGCCCGAATTGAAGGCCGAGGCGCAGGCAACCATGCAAAAATTCCGCATCGGGCCGCTGTTCACACCCCCCAGTCTTGAGGGCACGCTGATGCGTCCGGGGAACATCGGCGGGGCGAACTGGGCCGGCGGGGCCATCGATCCGGAGACAGGCATACTGTATGTGAAGTCGACCAACATGCCAACGGTGGCGCGCGTAGTGAAGGCCAGGCATACGGATGAAGTTGACGCCGACTATGTGATGGATAGCGGAGTGGGCGCGTCTTTTCATAACGGTCTTCCGCTCTTCAAGCCGCCCTACGGCCATCTGACCGCCATCGATCTGAATCGGGGCGAGATCGCCTGGCAGGTGGCGTTCGGCGACAATGCGCGGCTGCGCAACAATGCGGCCTTAAAGGATGTGAAGCTACCGGACAAGTTCGGGGTGGAAGGCGCGCCCGGCGCCATTGTCACCAAGGGCGGTGTAATCTTCGTCGGCGGCGGGGATACTTCCTTACATGCTGTGGATATTGCGAACGGCGCCGACTTATGGACGTATGCACTGGGCCGGCGCGCTACGGCTACGCCCATGACATACAGGTCCAAGTCAGGGCGTCAGTTTGTAGCGATCGCGTCGGGGACGGGAAGAGACGCAACACTGACTGTGTTTGCGTTGGAATAATGAGCTCGCTATGGGAGGCAGCCAATCGTGGCTGGGAAAAGAACCGGCGACAAGATCGCCGGCGCTACAAAGGGTCTAACGCGCTAGCGAAACTGCCAGCAGGATGCCCCGCTGCGTGCCGCGCCAGGAATCGCGAGTGTCGAAGGTTTCGTCAAGCGAATGCGCGCCGGACCCTCCTCCGCCGCCGCCGATGGTGATGGCGGGGATGCCCATATTCATCGGCACGTTCGAATCCGTCGAGCCCTCGCGCAGAGCTTCGTTGATATTCATGGCGCGCGAAACGGCCAGCGCGGTTTGCACAATCGGGCTGGTCTCGGGTGTTTGTCCGGCCGGGCGCACGCCCACCAACTCGGCGGAAACGCTCACCGGTCCTCGGTTGTTCCAACGCTTGTTTTCTTCCTCCACGGCCTGTTTCACGGCCGCGTTGAACTTGGTATCGAGCGCCTTGAGTGACGCGGGGTCGGCGGAGCGCATATCCACTTCCATCCAAGCCTCAAACGGAATGGCGTTCACCGACGTGCCGCCGCCGACGCGTCCCACGTTGAACGTGGTCTTCGGCTGCGTGGGCACTTCGAAAGCATCGATCTTGGCGATGGCGCGGCCCATGGCTTGAATCGGGTTTGCCATGCCGAAGGCGCCGAAGCTATGGCCGCCGGGCCCCTTGAATGTGACCCGGTAGCGATTGCTGCCCACGCCGGTATTGGTGATGCCGAGGCCCAAGCCATCGACGGAGGTGAATTTATCGATCTGGCCTTTCAGCGTTTCGCCGAACAATTGCTTCATGCCGCGCAGGTCGCCAAGTCCCTCTTCGCCCACGTCGGCCACGAAGGTGATTGTGCCGGGGGTTTCCACGTGCGCTTCGTTGAGCGCGCGGATGACGCCGAGCATCATGGCGAGGCCGCGGCAATCGTCGCCGATTCCGGGGCCTTTCAGGACAGTGCCCTCCACTTTGACGTGGACGTCGGTCCCCTCGGGAAAAACCGTATCGAGATGCGCGGCGAAGACCAGATTCGGATGCGCGGCTTTGCCGGGCCTGACGCCGATCACATTGCCGGCCGCATCGATGCGCACATCGCGCAAGCCGAGCCCCTCGAAGAGTCGCTTCAATTCCTTGCCGCGCACTTCCTCGTGGAACGGCGGCGCGGGGATCTGACAGATGGCGATCTCCTGTTCGATAGCTGCTGGCTCATTGCGTTTGGCGGCATCGAGTGCGGCGCGGACGGCCGGATCGTTGATTAATTCGGCCGGCGTCTGCGCCAGCGCTGCGCCGGCGCCCAGAGCGGCGGCCAGACAGAAGTATTGTGAGAATCGCATCACTGTATTTTAGGCCATGCGGAGCTGCATCGGCGTTCAGCCAAGCTATAATAAGCGCTATGTTCTTCCGCCGCGAACGCCCGAAAACCGTCACCTTCTCCGATCGTCTGGACAATCTCCGCAAAACGGGCTTCACGGTAGCTTCCCTACCCGGCGGCGCCTATCGCATCGGCCGGGGCGCGTGCGCGGTCGACGTGAAAGAAAGCAACGCCTGCGTGGATATCAGCGGCCGCGCCGGTATCCTCATGGGATCCGAGATTGGGGTGCTGGTGGATGGCGGCTATCAGAAATGGTTCCAGACGCCGACCGGCAAGAAAAAGCCCGCGCTCGCCGACGACCTAAAAGCGCTCCACGAATTCGAGGAAGATTTGAAGCAGGCGCTGGGTCAGGTCAGCCTTTACAACGAGTCGCTGGGCACGGTTTCCACTCTCTATCTATACGACCGTGTGAAAGACCGAGACGCCGGGGTTCCGAAGCGGGCCTGGGAGAACTGAGGCGGTTTTTTCGATGCGGAGCACGCAGAGGGGCATGCGGAGAAAACATTATCATTGTTCTCTCTGCGCCAATAACACTATGCCCTTTCCAACTAAGATGTGCTTCCGCGCGCTGGTTGCCCTCATCGGCCTGACCTGCCTGAACGCCTCCGCGCAGATGTCACAGCCCCTCTTAGGGGAAAACGCCACGAAAATTTCGGATCACGTATGGGCAATCATGGGGTTCCCGAACGTCGCCATCGTGATTGGCGATCGCGCCACCCTGGTTGTGGATACAGGCCTCGGGCCTCGCAACGGCGCTACGGTTGCGCGCACCGTGGCTAAGCTCTCAGGGAATCAGAAGCTCTTCCTCACTACTACGCATTTCCATCCGGAGCATGCCGCCGGCGAAGCGGGTTTTCCGCCGAACACAATTCTGATCCGCAACGCGGTCCAGCAGCTGGAGATGGAACAGCACGGAGCGGAGATGATCGAGAGGTTCAGTAACATGTCGGCGCAGAACAAGGAGTTGCTTGCGGGCGTCAAGCCGCGCTCGGCCGATATAGTCTTCGATACGGAGGCCAAGATCGATCTGGGAGGCGTGACGGCTAGGCTCTTGTGGTTTGGCGGGGCGCACACGAAGGGCGATGAGTTGATCTTTGTCGAACCCGACGGCACGCTGGTTTCAGGCGATGTCGTCCAGAATAAGATTGTTCCCAACATCGCCGGCGATGGCGGTACGCCCGCGAGTTGGATCGCCGTTCTCGACAAGATTTCGGCGCTCCCCGTACGGCGCGTTCTTCCCGACCACAGCGAACCCGGCGATGGGTCTCTGGTCGCGAAGGAGCGTGCTTTCATAGACGACATCCGAACACGAGCGCTGGCGCTGAAACATCAGGGCGTTTCGGTCGACGACGCCGGGAAGCAACTGGGCGCAGAGTTCAAAACGAAGTATTCGGACTGGCCCGCCATGAATGTGACCAATTTCGTCCGAAGCATCTACGCCGAGTAAATCGGCGCCGGCGGCGGATTGCCGATCCTATGCCCTTTTGATGAGCCGGATCAGGAACAGCAAGGCTATCGCCCCGATGGTGGCTGTGATCAGGGTCCCAATCAAGCCGCCGGCATAGATTCCCAGGATTCCGAGAAGCCAGCCGCCTAAGAAGGCTCCAATCACGCCAATGACCAGATCTCCGACCAAGCCGTAGCCGCTACCCTTCATGAACTGCCCGGCAAGCCAGCCGGCGGCAATACCGATCAGGAGAAACCACAAGAGATGCATGTCGTCTACCTTCCGTGTGAGCCGCTCGATTGCCCAGCAGGGCGCGAACTCGTCGAATCATGATGACCGAAAAGGAAGGAGGGCGCAAGAGCCAAAACGCAGCATCGCCAGCCGCAACTGGCAGTGGTTATGTGGGGACGCAGAGCCGCGGACGAGGTAGCAGTTGGAGGAAGCCGGAGAATCGGGGAGCGAGCCGCTAGACCTTGTCGGGGCCCGCTTCGTCGGCGCCGGAGCTCAAAGCTTTTTTGAATCCGCGAATACCTTCGCCGAGTCCTTTTCCCAGTTCAGGCAGCTTCGTCGGGCCGAACATCAAGAGCGCGATCCCTAGTACCACCAGCAAATGTTGAGGTTGCAGTAAATCGTGTAACATATTACTCCTAACACCAGTCTAGCAGCATGGTTGCGCCGCTGGGAGATCAATCCCTGCTATTCCTCAAAATTGCTCCCTGAGGATGGTGCTGGGGAAGCACCCTCGCCCCCGAGCCAAGGGCGCTTCCCGGACCTAGTTCCCGCCGCCGCCGCGGCCAGGCCGTATCGGAGCGGGCGGAGCGCCGGTGGTTTTCAACGGGGCTACGCCGCTGCCTCCTACGCTCTGGTTGTAGGCCGGAATCTCTTTATCTATCAGATTCTTGTATTCCACCTGAACTGCCTGAAGTTGGCGCTCTTCGTCGAGTACCAGGGAAACGTCGGTTTCCGTGACGCCGTAATCGCCACTGCCAGCGACATCGCCGCCCCCGCCGCCGATTTCGCCGTTCAGCCAGACCAAGGTGAGATAGAGCTTATCTTGTTCGGGGAAGTATTTGTCGTCGCTCAACATCTCGGATTCCGTAACCAGCTTCAGCTCCACTGCCTTCATCTTCTGGTCGATCGCATCCATGGCTTTCAAAAGATCGGCCTTGCCCTGGGCAGTTTTATGCTGATCTTCAATCTGCTTGCGCATCCACTCCAGCTGGTTGGTCATGTCCGACACGACGCCGATGTCGTCACGCACTTTCAATTGGAGCCTGACGGAAGCCTGAATGTCCGCTTCACTGCCGTGCGCATCGGGCGGCAGCACGATACGCAGCGGCCGCGTGTAAGTTAGGCCATCGACTGTCATCTTGAGGGTATAATCGCCCGGCGCGGCAAACGGCCCGGTCTCGGCCTGGGCAATGCCCCAATGCGAAATGGGCCGGGTATCCTGTCCCTGGAACCGCGGCTCTTCCCAGATGTGAGGATTCTCCGGCGGCGTGGTGCGCAGCGCCACCAGCCGCGGCGGCGGATAGCGCATGTCCCAGGCGATCCGGTTCAGCCCGGAATGGCCCGTGACAGGCGGCAGTTTCGACACCAGCGCCCCCTTGGAATCGCTCACTTCGAATTCAATCGGACTCTTGGGAACCGCGGCCAGCTTGAAAGTGATCTGCGCGCGGCCCCCGCGCGGTTCGCGGAACGCGTTACGCGGCGCGGCCAGCGCCACCGTATCGGTAAAAGTTGGCTCCATCATGCCCTGTTCGAGCGGCGTGATGTCGTCCATGATGTAAAAGCCTCTGCCATAAGTGGAAACCACGATGTCATGCGCCGCCTTCTGAACCACAATCCAGGAAACGGGCGCGGCGGGCAGTCCCTCATTCAAGTGCTTCCAGTTCTGGCCGTCGTTGAGCGAGTAATAGAGCGCGTTGCCGGTGCCGACGAAGAGCATGCCCTTCTTGTTGGGGTTTTCGGCGATGACGCGGGCATAGGCCAGAGGGCTATGCGTGGGCAGGTCGCCGCTGATTTTGGTCCAGGTCTTGCCGAAGTCGGCGGTCTTATAGACCCACGGATCGCGGTTATCGGCCAAGTGGAAATCGACGCAGATGTATGCCGTCGCCGGGTCGAAATGCGAGGGTTCAATCTTCGCAATTACGCCCATAGGCGGCAGATCGGGGATGTTCTTGGTGACGTCGGTCCAGTGCGGCGCGGCTGCCAGGGAGTCGCGCGTATACCAGACTTTGCCGTCGTTGGTGCCGGCCCAAAGCAGACCGCGTTGGATTTCGGAAGGCGCGATGGCAAAGACCACCTCGCCGTAGAATTGGCCCAGGTTATCGCCGACGATGCCGCCTGACGAGATGATATATTTCGGATCCCGGTTGGAAAGGTCCTCGCTGATTACAGTCCAGGTTTGACCGCCGCTGGTGGTCCGAAAAACCACCTGGCAGCCGTAATAGACGGCGTTGTGATCGAACGGATCGACGGCCAGCGGCGCCGTCCAATGGCAGCGGTACTTAGCCTTGTTGGGTTCGGAATCGAGCGTGTGCAGCCACGGACTGACCGAGCGCGCCACCTTAGTCCTGGCGTCGTACCGGGACACTTCATTGGCATAGCAGGAAGCCCAGACGATATCGGTATTGGTCAAATCCGGCAGCGTAAAACCGGATTCGCACCCGCCCAGATTGTGCTCCCAGGCCCCTACCCCGGCGCCCCCGCCGCGGCCACCGCCGCCACCCCCGCCGCCGCGTCCGCGTCCGCCGTTGGTCTGGCCAGGCACGTTGTTGCCCGCTTCCTGCGTCGTGCTGAGACCGCGCATGGTGCCGTCGTCCTGCATATTGCCGTAGATCTTGTACGGGTAGTCGTTATCCACGGCCACGTGATACATCTGGCCGATCGGCAGGGTGACGCGGTTCGACGTGGCGCCGTGATCGGTGGTCATGAACATGCCGCCGTCGTGAGTGAGCAGGATCCGGTTCGGGTCTCCCGGATCGATCCAGATATCGTGGTTGTCGCCGCCCCACCCGAGCGTGGTGAAGCTCTTGCCGCCGTCCTTTGAAATCCAGAAGCTGCTGTTGGAGACGAACACTTCGTCGGGGTTCTTGGGGTTCACGGCGAGCTTGATGTAGTAACCGGCGCGGCCGTTGAGTTCGCGCTGCCAACTGCCGTTGGTCCAGTTGACGCCGCCGTCGTCGGAGCGCCAGATGGAGCCCTGATCAGCGGTCTGAAGCAGCGCGTAGACGCGCTTGGAATTGGATGGCGCCGGGGCCACGTCGACCTTTCCAACATCCTTTGTGGGAAGGCCATGGCCCACGATCTTGTTCCAGTGTGCGCCGGCGTCATGGGTGACGAATACGCCGCTGCCCGGGCCGCCGCTTAACATGGCATAGGTGTGCATTTCTACCTGCCACATGCCGGCGAAGAGGGTCTCCGGGTCGTTGGCGTCGATGTTCAACCCGGAGCAGCCCGTGTTGGTATCGGCGAAGAGCGAACGGGTCCAATTCTGCCCGCCGTCGGTGGTTTTATACACGCCGCGCTCCTCCTGCGGACCGGTGGTGCGGCCCAGCGCGCAGACGTATACGATGTTCGGGTTGGTGGGATGCACGATGATGCGGCCGATGCGTCCGGTTTCGTCGAGCCCCATGTGCTGCCAGGTGGCCCCGGCGTCCATTGATTTGTAGATGCCGTTCCCCATCATGTCGCTATCACGGATGGCCCAGGCTTCACCGGTGCCGGCCCAGACCTGTTTGGGGTCGGATGTGGAAACCGCGAGCGCGCCGATGGCCTGTACCGGCTGGCTATCGAAAATGGGCCCCCAGGTAGCGCCGCTGTCGATGGATTTCCAGACGCCGCCCGAAGCCGCGCCGGCATAGTAGACGGTGCGGTCGCTGGGCACCCCCGCGGCCGCGGCGATGCGGTTGCCTACGGCCGGCCCCATGAATCGGAAGGCGAGATTCTGTGAGATGGCGGGCCCGCCGCGTCCGCCGCGCTGCCCGAAGGCAGGGGCTGCTAGCAAAGCCAGCGTCAAGGAAAAACCCCAGACAAGGGATCGGAAACCGTTGTGGCAGAACGCGGAAACTCGTGGCATAAAATATCTCGGTTCTTTGGAGTCTATACCTTGCGGAGGCAGTACTGCAAGCGGATTGCACGCAACAGAGGCAGCATTCGGCAGCGGGGTAGGCAATCTTGCCTGTAACCGCCTCTCGGTCGCCTTTGGGGGCCTCGATAAAGCGGGAGGTCTTGCCGCCGGTTCTTTTCCAATGCACGCCGGCGCCTTTACATACGATTTTTATCGTTGACATACGTTTCTATTCGTAGTACTGTCGCTTCAGATGCCCAAGCGACCGTCTCTGCCCCTTCCCACTGACGCCGAAATTGACATCCTCGCCGCGCTCTGGCGTCTTGGACCCGCCACCGTGCGTGAAGTCCATGAAGACCTCCGCAAGGATAGCGGCTACACCACCACGCTCAAGCAGATGCAGCTGATGACGGAGAAAGGCCTGCTCATCCGCAGTGAGCGATTCCGGTCGCACGTCTACGAATCCGTGGTTCCCAAGGAGCAAACGCAGAAACAGATCGCCGCCGATTTGTTGAAGCGAGCATTCGACGGATCGGCCGCGAGCCTGGTGATGGGCGCTCTCTCGGCGCAGCCCGCTTCGAGCGAGGAGCTAGCCTATATCCGCAAAATGCTGGAGACGTTTGCGAAAGAGAAAGGACGGTCGCGGTGAACGGCACTCAATTCCTCGCCTCCCAGCCGTGGGTGGAACGCCTGGGCTGGACATTGCTCCACTTCCTCTGGCAGGGCATAGTAATCGCAGCTTTGCACGCCGTTGCGCCCAGATGGCTTGCGAGGGCGTCCGGCCCCAATACGCGGTATGTCTTGGCATGCGCAGCGCTGGCTGCGATGATGGCCGCGCCGGTGTTCACATGGAGCTTGATGCGGCCATCGGACCCGGCTCTGGTCTCTACTCATTTCGCGGATCGTGTTCCTTTTGCCGCTTCCACAACCGCCGCGCCAGTAATCCTCGCTGATACAGTCTTCCGCGCACGCTCCGCGCAATTCCTGCCATGGGTGGTCGCAGCCTGGCTCGCGGGCGCGATCGTATTCTGGATACGTTTGATGGCCGGCTGTATTGTGGCGGCGCGCGTACGATCCAAGCAGGTCCGTCCGGCGCCGCCTGAGTGGCAGCAGACGCTCAACCGCCTCAAAGCCCGCCTCGGCGTCGCTCGTCCCGTTCGCTTACTGATCTCGGCGTTGGTTCAAACCCCGGCAGTAGTCGGCTGGCTGAAACCCGTAGTGCTCGTGCCCATCGGAGCGCTTGCCGGTTTGCCGTCCGAACAGGTTGAAGCGCTCTTGATTCACGAACTGGCGCACATCCGCCGGAACGATTATCTGGTCAACATTCTGCAAAGCGTCGCCGAAGCGCTGCTGTTCTACCATCCCGCGGTTTGGTGGGTGTCGGGATACATTCGCGCCGAGCGCGAAATGTGCTGCGACAACGTGGCCGTCTCGCTCACTGGCGATGTGTTCGCCTACGCGAGCGCTCTAGCGGAACTCGAAGCGTCGCGCCCAGCCCATCTTCATGCCGCTATCGCCGCCAATGGCGGTTCGCTGACGGAACGGATCGGACGCCTGCTGGGCCAATCGCGGCCGGTATCGCGAACGCTCCCAGGGCCGGGCGTCATTGTGAGCGCGGTCCTTCTGGTGGCGACAGCTTACGCCGTCTCCGGCCAGTCAACCGATTCGCCGCGATTCGATGTGGCATCGATCAAGCTCGATACTTCCGCGCCGCCCCGCCACATCGTCCGGCCGTTGCCCGGCGGCCTGCATGCCGAGAACGCTTCCGTCCGCATGCTCATGCAGAATGCGTTTGCCCTTCAGTCTTTCCAAATCTCGGGAGGGCCGGAATGGGTTAACTCCGACGGCTACAACATCGAGGCGAAGGCGCAGGGCAGCGTTAACCGGAACCAAGTGTTCCTCATGCTGCGGTCGCTCCTCGATGACAGGTTCAAATTGAAGGCCCATCGCGAAACGAAAGAGCTTCCGGTCTATGCGCTGACCGCGGCAAAAAGCGGCCTCAAGCTGGAACCGCCGAAGGAAGGAGGCTGCGTTACTCCCGACCCGAACGCGCCGGGGCCGCCGCCTTCCGTCCCCTGCGGCCGCGTCATAATTACGATCGACAAAACCGGGCTGGGGATGCACGGGAGCAAGGTGCCGATAGCGGAGTTGACAGGAACTCTCTCAACGGTAATGGGCAGCGCAGTCATCGACAAGACCGGGTTCACTGGAGAATTCGATTTCCGTCTGGATTTTGCCGCCGATCAATCAGTGGCGGGACTTACAGGTCCTTTGGGCCCAGCTGTTTCCGGCGCGGAATCGCCCGGCCCTGCCGGGCCGCCGTCCATCTTCAACGCTCTCCAGGAACAACTCGGCCTGCGCCTTGAATCGACGAAGGGTCCGGTCGAGGTCCT
>Ga0302325_10014960_pt1 | contig 16509 bp, 16 predicted proteins | sample Palsa_T0_2_FD_201948 | JGI IMG/M metagenome (GOLD analysis project Ga0302325, IMG submission 201948) | Peat permafrost microbial communities from Stordalen Mire near Abisko, Sweden - Palsa_T0_2 | ecosystem: Environmental > Terrestrial > Soil > Palsa > Peat permafrost | place: Sweden: Abisko... | reverse complement strand
GGCCTGGCGGACCAGCTCGGCGAGCAGGGCCGCACAGTCAGGCTGCACCCGCACAGTGCGATCGCCGACGTTTACCCGGAGCGAACGCGTGCGCCCGACGATGTCGTCTTTTTCGGCCAGCGCTATCGAAGTCTTCCGGAGGATACAGATGCCTGACACCACCCATGAACCGCTGGTGCTCGTCGATGCTGACGGGCCGGTACTGACCGTCACAATCAACAGGCCAGAGAAGCGGAACGCCACCAACGCCGAGGTGCTCTGCCGGCTATACGACGCCTGGGTGCGCCTGGACGAGGATGACTCGCTTCGGGTTGCTATCCTCACCGGCGAGGGCACCACTTTCTGTGCCGGCATGGATCTGGCCGAGATTCTTCGTCTGCGTGAAGGGATCCGCGACAACGAGTGGATCAGCCGGCTGCAGGACGACCCGGGTATCTCGCTGCGGGCCTTTTTGAAGAGCTACCGCCCGACCAAGCCCATAATCCTCGCCGCCGAGGGCTTTGCCCGGGCTGGCGGTACCGAAATCCTCCAGGGCACCGATATTCGCATCGCCGGCGAGAGCGCGGTGTTCGGGGTGACCGAGGTGCAGCGGGGGCTGTTCCCCATGGCTGGCTCTGCCGTGCGACTACGGCGCCAGATTTCCTACGCCGTGGCCGCCGAGATGCTTCTCACTGGCGAAGACATCCCCGCTCGTCGGGCCTACGAGCTCGGGCTGATCAACCATGTGGTCCCCGACGGACAAGCACTATCCAGAGCCCGGGAGATCGCCAGTCGCATCGCTCGCAACGGCCCATTGGCCGTCAAGGCCATCCTGGCGACGCTCCGCCAGACCGAATGCCTACCCGAGGACCAGGCATTCATCATCGAGCAGAAGCTAGGAATGGCTGTCATGGGGTCGAAGGACGCAGCCGAAGGCCCTCGCGCCTTCCTCGAAAAGCGAGAACCGAATTTCGCCGGGGAATGAGTAGAGAACCAAATTTGGATTCGACGTTCCCGGACTTCCGGGTTTGCCCTGCGGCCAACGCCGATTCAGGGCGACTGAGAAGTACCGGCTCAAAGGCTCTAGACGGTTTAGAAGGGGCTCAAACCCCGAAGGTCGACTGCAGTTGTCGAGATCAATGGTGAATCTCGAGATCAAGGTTGAATGGGTCACGCACGGCGAGGCCGTTTACGCGATGGGAGAATGTGGGGAAAGGGTCGCGCCTTCAGGAAAGCTTGCTGTTCTATTTCAGGTCGTTGAGTGCGGTGATGATGTCGCTCACCTCGGTGCGGGCGGTGTAGTCGGGCTGGACGTCGACGAAGCGCACGGTGCGATCCTGATCCACGACGAGCACCGTGGGTCGCGGCAACCGGACTGCGCCCTCGGCGTTGACCTTTGTCAGGTCGAGACCCAATTTGCGCTGAGCGGCGAGGACGTCGTCAGTCTGCTCGAACGCGATGCCGAGCCGATCGGCCAGACGGCTGCCCGGGTCGGAGAGGACGGTGAATTCCAATGCGGCCTTCTCGACGGTGGAAAGGGACTCGTCCGGTGGCTGCGGACTGATGGCCACCAGCCTGGCACCGAAGGCATCCAACTGGGGGAGGAGTTCTTGCTGATAGGTGCGCAGGGCAAGATTGCAGTACGGGCACCAGCCACCCCGGTAGAACATGATCACCGCAGGGCCACTCTCGACGATCTGGTCGAGGCTGACCGGCGTGCCGTTGGCGTCCTCGAGGGTGAACGGCTCGAGAACGTCGCCGGCCTTGATGCTGTCGACCGGGATTCCTTCGTCGAGGAAGTCTTGAATGCTTCGATCGAAGACCTCAAGGACCTCGGCGGGGAGGTGCTCGGCTGCGGCGGCCTTTAGTTGTTCGGACTGTTCACTGATGGTCAGGGACATCGGTCCTCCAGTTTTGGTTAGGTCAGACGATGGTTGGACTGAGTAGTCCAGTTACACTTGAGCACGGCGTGGCTGGACTGTCAAGTCCAATTGTCGAGATACTGGAGGACCATGGGAGCGCAGCCGAGCACCGACAGGGGACGCCTTACCCGCCAACGCATTGTGGCAGCGGCGACCGAGGCGGTTGCCGAGATGGGCGCGCTCGGGGCGAGCCTGGACGAAGTTGGCGCCCGGGCCACTGCCTCGCGCAGTCAGCTCTACCACTACTTCGACGACAAAAACGACCTCTTGCTGGCGGTCGCCGAAGCCACCAGCGGGTCCGTCCTCGACGGCCAACGCGAACTTTTTGACAGCCTCGACACCTGGGCCGGATTCGTCCGATGGGCCGATGCGCTCGTCGCCCTGCAAGAGGAGCGGGGCGGCCAGGGAGGCTGCCCGATTGCCAATCTCCTCGGCCAGCTCGGTGAGCGTGACGACGGGATCCGGGCGGTACTTGCGTCAGGGTTCGACCGCTGGGAGGCGAATATCCGCGCCGGGCTCGCGGCCATGGTCTCTTCGGGCGAGCTCCGGCCCGATGCAGACGCCGAATGGCTCGCCTCCTCGACGCTTGCCAGCGTCCAAGGCGGCCTCGTTCTCTCTCAGGCGCGCCGAGATCCGCTCGCCCTGCGCCGTGCTCTCGACGGCGCCCTCGCGCTGATCGGGAGCTACCGTCCGATCGGTTGAAGGCCCGAGCGTTGGCGGACGAGGCGCCCCGTCAGACTCTCGATCTGACCATCCGTTTGTCCATCTATTCAGTAAGGCCTGGTCGTACCGTGCAGATGGAATGGACGACCCGACCTATCTGAACTGGGTGAACGCGACGGGTCCGAACGCCGTAGACGAGTCTGATCGCTCTCTCAAGGTGGCGACACTGGTTCGAATCCCGTTGGGGCTGCAATGCAATTGTTTGTAAGAGTTGGGTCGTGACCTACCTGGAGGTAGTCCCTGCCTAAACGCTATGCGAGAGAGTTTCGACGCGACATCTGCGAACGCCTGGTCGCCGGCGAACGGGTCAGCAAAGTCTCGAGTGAGACTGGCGTCTCCCAAGCGACCCTTCATCGGTGGAGGGAGCAGACCCTCATCGATGCCGACCTCAAGGAGGGCACCAAGAACGTCGAGGTCGACGAGCTGGCCCAGGCACGCCGCACCGTTGAGGAGCTCGAGGCCGAGCTGGCGGCGGTCAAAGCGGCCAGCGCCCTGTTCAACGGGGAGGAGCCCGTAAGCCCAAAAGGCGGTACCAGGTTGTACATCACGGCCTTTGTTCTGGACAAGGGCGAATCTGTCAACAGCCTGATCGCAGATCCACCTTCTGGAGCGCCGGTCCCCCCGATCCTCCCGCCTCAGGACGGATTAGTTTCCCGAGGCGTTTGCTGGAGATGTCCCGCGCAAGGAGGCCGAGTTCATGGCGGATTCCCAGGTCCCATGGGGAGTCGAGGCGCTGGCCGGCGTCGTGACCGATCCGGCCTGGAGGACCAAGCCGAATTGGTATCTCCTCGTCACCGACGACCACATGATCCCTCTTCCTGCACAGCGGATGATGTCGGAGAGGGCCGGCTCCACCGTGGCAGAGATCCCCGGTAGCCATGCGATCTATGTGTCGCAACCTGCGGCGGTGGCCTCGCTGATCGTGCAGGCGTCGAACGCCTGAGGTGCCATCAACGAACCGACCGCTGACGGATGGGAGGACCTCGGTGGTCGGCAGGAGTCGTTCCTGCTGGCCACGAATGGTCCGGGGTGGGCCGCTAAGGCGTGTCACGAGACCGGCAGCGGTAGGAGACACACACCCTGAACTCCGCCCGATATCGAGGACGGCAAACCGTTAGTTGGGGAATGAATCACTCTCTCCGTGGCGGAGTGTTCGCCCGCGACAGTCCCGAACGATCACAGAAAGATCGTGCTGGTGTCACCGTAGATCCATGCCTCCTTGGGTAAGGACCTAGGGAAGCCATCCACCTTGCGACCGCTGCGTTGCAAATAGCGCGGATGCGAAGGGACTTGCTCATGTCGATCACGGACACCCGCGCTGCGTTTTCCCCCGAGGGTGATGGCCACGTCAGCCGTGAGATGTTGGAGCAGCTCGACCAGGCCCCAACGTCGCGTGAGCACTGGAAGATCATGTTCATCTCCGGAATGGGATTCTTCACCGATGCCTACGATCTCTTCGTCATCGGCATCGTGGCGACTCTTGTCACCGCGCAGTGGCACATCAGCGGTACTCAGAAATCGTTGCTCACTTCGCTGGCGCTTCTCTCCTCGGCGGCAGGAGCTATCGCCTTCGGTCGGATCGCAGATCGTCTGGGCCGTAAGAAGATTTATGGATATGAGGTTCTCGTTCTAGCTTTGGGTGCGATTGCCTGCGCGTTCTCGCCTGGCATTTGGTGGCTGATCGGTTTCCGGGCCATCTTGGGGTTCGGAATTGGCGGGGACTATCCCGTGAGCGCCACAATCATGAGCGAGTACGCCAACAAGTCCAATCGTGGCCGCATGGTCTCTCTCGTGTTCGCAATGCAAGGTCTCGGCTTGATCGTCGGTCCATTGCTGGCCATCATCCTTCTCTCGAGCGGCATGTCCGATAATTTGGTGTGGCGATTGCTCTTGGCCTTCGGTGCGATTCCCGCTCTCTCGGTGTTCTATTTACGCCGTCAGCTCAACGAGACCCCTCGGTTCCAGCTAGCCCAGATTGAACGCAAAGAGGCGGATGAGAAGGCCAAGAGGGAGGGAAAGGCGATCGGAATGCGAGCCGTGCTGGCTGACCGCCGACTCCTACGTTGGCTGATCGGGGCGTCGGTGGCCTGGTTCCTCTTCGACCTCGTCTACTACGGCAACACCATCTCTACGCCGATCATCGTCAAGCTGGTTGCCCCTCATGCCTCTTTGATTACCCAGACGGCGTACATTCTGGGAATTTTCGGTGTGTTCGCCTTCCCGGCGTATTTCCTCGCCGCCTTTACCATCGACCACATTGGCCGACGATGGATGCAGTTCGGCGGCTTCATCATGATCGCGCTCGCCTTCTTCGGATTGTGGCTCGTTCCTGGTGCAACCACGACTGTGGTGCCCTTCATCCTACTGTTTGGGGCAACCTACTTCTTCGCTGAGTTCGGACCAAACACCACCACGTTTGTCTACCCGGCCGAAATCTTCCCAGTCCGAGTGCGAACGTCGAGTCACGGCATCGCAGCCGCATCGGGCAAGATCGGTGCTTTCGTCGGGACGTACGCTCTCACAGCGCTATTGCCTCGGATCGGCCTCGGAAGCACCAGTGCGCTGGTCGGCGGCGTGGCCGCGGTCGGAGCGGTGGTAACCATCACATTGCTCCCCGAACCCAAGGGTCAGAGCCTCGAAGAAATAACCGAGGAAGGGAACGAGCCCCAACCGACGAGCGTCTCCGTGCTTGCATTGGCCCATAGCCGAGGTATTCGTCCGCCTTCCGCATGAGTTATTGCTATTGCGACATAGCAACGAGGGCTCCTAAATTCGACCACGGTTGAATCCACTCTGGACTGGTCGTCGAACGCATGGCTATAAGCAATGGGCTCCCGCTCCCGTCAAACCGCATGTGAAAGGGTGTTCAACCGAAGTATGTATCCGGTGGTGTTAGTTGAGTCGATGATTCAGCCGAAGATGAATCCAGGTGTGATTGGGACATCTCTGAACGAGCGGCCTGAGTGGGAAATGAGCGAAGGTGGAGTTATCGGGTGATGCCTCGCAAGCGATGGTGCAAAGATCCACGCCTTGAGAATGGCGAGAGCGTCGCGGACTCCTAGCGAAGAGTGCGAACTCTGAGAAACCGTGTGTGAAGTCGGCCCGGGATCCCCAAAGGGCTACGCACTCACCTCGGCCAGACGGTTGTAGGACGATTTGGTGGTTACTGGACGAGGGTGGGCGGGTCCGAGCACCGTTCGCTCAGGCGAGTCTCCGACGATGTCAGCAGCTGTAGAGGTCGTGCTGGCTGGGCTCGTCCCACCTTGCTGGTTGGGCATCGTCTGGTGGGTGGGGACGCTCGGGTCTGCACCTCCTGTCTCGGTGTCCTGGTTCTCCAGGGAGCATGACCCAGTGATCTGTTGAGCTGGCAGCGTCGGCGCGGGCAGGGCTGGTATGGCCGTCGTGTACCTTCCGGCGAAGAGTGCTGAGGTGAGGTCTCCGACAGTCCTTCTCCGCCAGGCGGAGACGTTGGGAACTTCAACGCCAAAGCGCTCGCCCACCAGCTGCAGTTGCGACGTGTGATCGAAGGTCTGCGTGGCGATATGACCGCCTCGGCTGAAGGGCGATATGACCAGGCATGGCACGCGCACGCCGAGACCGAGAGGCCCCTTGATGCCAAGGTCATCGGACGAGTTGTCGGGCTCGAGGGTCGAAGAAGTCGCAGCGGTCAGGTATTCACCGGCGGTTCCGGCCGGCGCAGTGGGGGGAGGCACGTGGTCGAACCAGCCGTCATTCTCGTCGTACATCAAGAACAATGCAGTTTTTGCCCATACCGCAGGGTTGGCGGTCAGGGCGTCGAGAACCAGAGAGGTGAAATACATGCCGTTGTCCGGTGACGACGATGGGTGTTCGTCGAATCCGAGCGGCGGGATGATCCACGACACGCTCGGCAGCGCGCTCGAGTTGATGTCGGTGACGAAGTCGTTGGGGAACGTCGGCAGGAAAGCCTTTTGATAGAGAGGCGACGCTGGGTTGCGAAAGGCAGTGAAATAGGGCAAGACATGGTCGCTGGCGACCATCACCTCAGGATTGGTCGTCGGGTTGTAAAGGGCTGGATCCCAGGTCGGATACGCGGCCAATGGCGCGTATTTGGCTGCCAGGTCGGTGTTGGAGGGGTGATAGACCTTCCACGGGACGCCGGCGTCTTGGAGAACCTCTTGCATGGTCGACCACGTGCAGTTCCAAAGAGTGTCCGGGGTCGCGTTTGTGTCGGTGACCGGTCCTCCGTTGGTGCCGGCGGGGTCGATGGTGCCGCTGTTCGCCATAAGCCGATTGGGGTGGGTCGGCCCGAGGATCGAGGCGTGATAGCCGTCGCAGAGGGTAAAGGCATCGGCCAGGGCGTAGTAGAACGCGAGATCGGTTCGGTCGTAGTAACCCATCGTCATGGCGCCGTTGGCTCCCTCGTACGTCGACGAGGTGTGCACTTTCACGTAACTGTCCATCTTCCCGCCGTTCCAACACAAATGCTGCGGTCCCCAATCGTGCGTGAGGTCATCGGTGCACTCGTAGCCGCCGGTTGAGGAAAGGTGGAAGGGCAACAACACGTTGGGTGGTGACAGCGAGGAGGCACCCGGGTAAGCCTGAGCGAACACGCCCAGAGACCTCTTCGGGTGATCGTCAAAACCCCGACCCTTGGGGTAGGCGCCGAAATAGTGGTCGTAGGATCGGTTCTCCATCATCAAGAACACGATGTGCTCTACGGCGCCGAGGTCGGACCCTGCGGCCGTTGTCCCAGCCGCCAGCCGGACCAGATCCGCACCCTTCGAGCCGCGAGCGAGTGCCGCCGCTGGTCCCCCGACCGCCATCGCGGCGCCAGCTAAGCCCAGCGACGCCAGCAATTGGCGACGGCTCAGGCGCGGATCGAAACCGGAATGGGCCATTTGGTGTTTCTCCTCGCGTCAGACAGTTTTGGCGCTGCGCATCACCACCAGTGGTGCAATAACCCTCAACGGTTCGGCTGAAACGCCCGACGACGAGTGATCACCAAACGTTTGTTCCTGTGTCACAGACTCCGTCCACTCACGCCGGAAAAAGGGGGGGGCAGAGGCGCTCGGACGCCTCCTTGCAACGTTTTATCCGACGACGATCTTGTCGAGCCCGTACCTCCGATGCATTGAGACCGTTACCCCATTGGCCAGCCGCCTCGGCCTGCAGATTGATCGCACGAAACGCCTGGCTCCGAGTGCGGGGAGATCAGTCGAAGCACTCCTCCTTCAGTTTCGGAAGATCGCGAGGTGCCGTTGTGCTCTGCACACACGGAGAGATCATGAGCTATCTGCAAGAGCAGCTTCGCCAACGAATCCGGACCTTTTCGGAGACGATCCGCCGCATGCGTAGGGGTTAATGTGGCTTGAGCATCAAGGACATCGCATAGCGCACACTCGATACGACCCGTGGGGCGGACCAGGGTCGACGTGACGTCAGTCCGAGATATCCGTGGTGACGGCTAGATTGTTCTCGACCCTTCGAATGTCGGGGCGTGAGGTGGACGCCTGCGTGAGACGACGTCACGAGTCAATAGAGGTTCCGCCACTTCAGGCTGAGGTCACGACCTCAGCGGGAAATGAGCCAGCCATTCACAACCACGGGGAACGACTGCTCGCTCAGGGTCATTCCGCTCGGGTCGCTGGCCTCGCCGCTTGCCACGAGCTTCTGAACGTGCAGAGCTTGCCCAACGAAGGTGACCTTCTTGCCCTGATGGTCGACGCAGCGCAGCACCCCTAGCTCGGGCATCGCCTGCAGTTCAGCGGCGGCCAGCGATGCGCCAGTGAGCCCATTTCGGCTCGCCTGTTTTCTGTCCATGATCTCGTATTCGATGGCTCGTACAGCGCCTGGTTGCACTTCGTCTCCTCCAACGGCCCAACGGTCGGCACGATAGACGAGGTCGGGATATGACGTCCACGTGAACCCCCCTCCTGGTCACGAGGTTGAGGGGCGGAATTCATCTTCGAGACACTTCTCCGTCGCCCCGGCTCCGCGAGCCGTTCACCTGTGCTCCTTAGCCTGGGCGGCGGTGGAGCAGTCGCATGGACACACACGCTGGTCGGGGCGGGGTCCCATCCGTGGAGCTCCAGGCTCACGTGGGGGTTTGGCGCCCCGCGTTCCCGGGCTTCGACGAGGGCGCCCCCTGCCCTCCTCACAGATGTCTGCCCTTCGTCGGCAATTTGGGACTTTCGCGGATGGTAGGGGCCAGAGCGCAACCGACCTTGGGGGCTTTCGTAAGGAGAGCAAATGAGCACGTTGGACGTTAACGAAGGACGAACGGGTCAGCCCTGGGGGGAACCGCAAGATGCCCACATGACGAAGCGTTCTCGCCTGCTGCCGCTGGTCGGTGCGTCCAACTTTCGTGACCTGGGGGGCTATCCCACGATCGATGGCGGCTTCACTCGTTGGGGCAAATTGTTCCGGAGCGACACCCTTCACGAACTGACCGAAGATGACGTCGCTATCCTGCGCGACATAGGCCTCAAGAGCATCGTCGACCTCCGTACATCGACCGAGGTCGAACTGTCCGGTCGCGGTCCCCTCGGGACAGAGGCGGCCGATTACTTCCATCTGTCGGTCATCGACGAGGACGGCGGTGAGGCCCGCGGCCTACCGGCGCCGATCGATGAAAGCCTTGCCAACCGGTACCTGTGGTACCTCGACGTCGGCCGCGAGGCCCTGGCCCATGCGCTCAAAGTCCTGGGCGACGCATCGAACTATCCACTTGTCTTTCACTGTGCCGCCGGCAAGGACCGCACCGGTGTCCTTGCGGCGCTTGTCCTCGACATCGTCGGAGTCGAACGCCAGGCGATCGTCGAGGACTACGTCCTGACCGCCAGCCGACTGGAGGCGATTTTGGCGCGGCTTTTGCGCAACCAGTCTGAAGGAGGACTGGGTTATGAGATCCCAGCGAGCGCTCTGACAATCGAAGCCGCGACCATGGAGGGATTCCTCGACGGAGTTGATCAACGCCACGGGGGAGCACGTCAATGGGCGTTGGCGTCCGGCGTTCCCTACGACACCGTCGAGGCACTGTCGAGCGTGCTTGTGTCGACCGACGAAAAGTAACGGCGCTGCCGCCACTCGAGTCAACCGCTTGAGGATTTCACGTCGAGTTCAGATAGCTGCTTCGAATGGCCCCTGACAGTGAGGACGCAGTAGTTCGCGCCACATAGGTGCCAGATATTGGAGTTTGACGGTATTCCGGACAGCAGCCGCCTCGGTGCTAGTTCCGGATCCTTTCGAACACGAGATTGGGAGTCTCGATCTGGGGCATGTGCCCGGTGGCTGGCAGCACCTCGAAGCGCGCCCCGTGGATGGCGGCCGCATACGCCTGTCCGTAGGCGGGCTTGACAATCTGATCGCTCTCGCCCCACAGCACCAGGGTCGGAATGGTGATGCCGCCGAGGCGATCGAGCAGCGATGGGTCGACCATTGCCGGAGAGCCGGCATAGACGGCCAAGGTTTCGCCGTTGGCGGACATGATTGCCTTTTGGGCGTCGGGGATGGTTGCGGGATCGACGCGGAAGGGCGTCGGGTCGTGGAACGAGAGTGCCTGGATCTCTGGCACGGATAGGCCGGAGACGTCGGCGACGGGGTGGCCCTCTACTTCGACGCCCACCGCATCGAGCAGCACGATGCTGCTCACGCGCGGTGAGTGCAGCAGGGCCATCTCGGCGGCGATCCAGCCGCCGACGGAGTTCCCGATGACCGTCACGCCCTCGAGTCCGACGTCGTCGAGCAAGCCGACGTAGAGGGCGGCCAGCCCGGCCACGCTGTGCAAGCCGTTTGGTCGCGGTGTGCCCCCGAAGCCCGGATGCGTGGGCGTGAGTACCCGGGGACTGTCCTTCTCGGCCAGGAGTTGAGCGAACGCGGCGACCGATTGTGGGCCTGCGCCGCCGTGCAGCAACAAAAAGGGCTGCCCATCTCCTCGCTCTTCTATGGTCAGCTCAACGGGCCCGAAACCGGCGACGTTGAGGGTCTTCGTGATTGACACGGCATTCGTGGTCATCTGGATCCTCCTTGCTGCAGACGATGTGACTCGTGGGGCGACTATTTGTGCGTTCAAGAATCGGGCTCACTGCCGCTTGGTCCCTGGCCGGTTTGCGCCATCGACGCTTCGGGGAATTAGCAACTCTCGGGGTCACGGTTGATAGTAGACCGCCCTACTACAGCGATGGATTGGTTGGACGAGGTGGAAACTGGGTGGACGGATCAGCACTTCACCGGACTGGAGCAGACCTCCAGGACCAAAACCCCCACCTTGCCAAGGTGGGAATCGCGGGTTCGTCGGTCCAGGCGCCAACGTGAGAAAATGGCGATCGACGTGATCTGCACCAGAACCTCGTCTACAGCGACGGACGGAATGGGGAGGTCGACCAACGAAAGAGCATGCCCTGCTCGGTCACCAGTGAGCGAAGCTCTAGTGAGCTTGTGGGAAATGAGTCAGTCACGGTTCATGCCTCGTCTCTATTCATTTCCCATATTTCGATGTTCGTCCGTTGCTGCATGCGCGATCGAGACTCACGTGGCGCCGAGGCTCTCGACGAGGGATAAGAGGACGCTGTGAACCTCCTCGAAGGGTTCCACGCTCCGTTCTGCTCGACAGATAGCAACTGCACCCTCTGTGGCTGCAATGACAGTCACGGCGAGCGATCGGGCTGACTTGCTGTCCATGCCGCCGGTTTCACAAAGGTCAGTGAGCAGTTCCGTCCAGGTTCGAAAGATGGTGCCGGCGTGATCGAGGAGGTCGTCGTCATTGGCCGCCACGGTGACCGCGACAACCGCGCATCCGGCAGTGAGCCGGGAATAGTCCAAGAGGCCCCGCCACAGAGCGAGAAAGCGCTCGATGACCACCGCGGCTGGTTGTCCCCGAGTAGCTTCCATCGCGGCGAGTCCTCGTTGGCTGGCCAGGTCGAGCGCCGCATGGAGGAGTTCGGGCTTCCCACCGGGGAAATGGTGATACACCGATCCGCGCGGCGAGTCAGTGGATTCGAGCACCTCGGCAAAGGAAGTCCCTTCAACGCCCTTGGTGGCGAGGAGACGCACGGCGCCCTCCACCATCCGGCTTCGGACAGCGCCCCTCGGCGCTCTGCCGACACTTGAACTGCCTTCATTTTCAGCCATGAGAACTGCCTCGACTCTAACTATGCAAGAGATCATAGTCGTGGTAGCATCTATGTATGGAGTCATACATAGTTAGGAACCGCTCATGCCGATGATCGACGTCTACGCCGCCACGGGCACCTTTCAAGAGCCGCACCAGCTGGCCTCTGACCTGGCTCGGACCCTGATGACCATTGAAGGTGTTCCGGACATCCCGATGTTCCGCCAGAACACGGCGGGCTTCGTGCACGAGATGGATGGTCCCGCTCTTTCCAATGTGGATGGCGACAGTACGTATGTGCGGGTCCAAGTTCTGACCAACGCCGGGGCCCTCGACCGCGACAAGCAGCTCGCCGTCGTCAGCCAATTCACCGAACTGGTGGCGGCAGCCGCTGATGATCCCACCTTGTCCGATCGCACCTGGGTGCTACTGACCGAGGCCGTTGAGGGAGGTTGGGGCCTCGGTGGCCATGCCAACACCAACGAAGAACTGGTGGCGGCGGCCAGAGCGCAGATTGCCGAACTGTCGGCTCGGAAGGCAGAAGCGAAAAGGGACTCATGACCACCGAACTAACCCAATTCACCATCAGCGAAGTCTTGCCGGCTTACTGGCAAGTCAGCTTCAGCAATCCTCCCATCAACCTCCAAGACCCAGACACCATCCTCGAACTCCAAGAATTGGTCGGCATGTTCGAGTCCGATGATGCGCTTCGCGTTGTGGTGCTCGAAAGCGCTGATCCAAATTTCTTCATCAACCACTACGACGTCTCGCGGGCTGCCGAAACACCCGTCGCTCCAGGTCCGACCGGCCTCCCGACCTTCATTGACGCAACCATGCGTCTTGCGACGACTTCAGTCGTGACGATTGCCAAAATCCGTGGCCGTAACAGAGGGGGAGGAGCCGAGGCGGCGCTCGCATTCGACCTACGATTCGCCAGCCGAGAGAAGGCCGTGTTCGGGCAACCAGAGGTGGGCGCGGGCATGTTTCCCGGCGGCGGTGCACTTGAGCGACTCCCATTGCTCGTGGGGCGGGCCCGCGCATTGGAAATCATCCTCGGGAGCGACGACTTCGACGCCGATACGGCAGCGCTGTATGGCTGGATCAATCGCGCTCTACCCGACGACGAACTGGACGGCTTCGTCGACACACTCGCCCGTCGGATTGCCTCCTTCGACAAGGCGGCCCTCGCCGAGGCCAAGCGTCTGGTGAACCGGCGGACTCTCCCTCAAGCAGGGGACCTCATCGAGACTCAGGAGAGCTTTCTCGCGGCCTTTGCGTGGCCCTCTCTGCAGGAGCGAGGTGCCCGACTCCGGCGACGAGCCGCTGAAGTTGGGCCCGAATTTGAGCTTCGTTTTGGGCACTACCTCGTTGATCTCGGCGACCAGTGATTAGCGGCAGCCTCGGGGTCGGCTCGCCGTGGGGGACGTGAACCGACCTGCCGACTAGTTTCAATCGGACTGGTTCGAGTCGAGTTCGAAGTACGGTCTCCGAATGTTGAGCGATGACAACGGTAGTGGCGGAAGCGAGTCGGCCGGAAACGTTCAAGGCCCCGTGCCAGAAGCGGAACTTATCCCGGCGGCCACGGTGATCCCCGTGCGGCGGAGTCCGACCGGTATGGAGGTACTGCTGCTCCAGCGCAACTCCCGGGGCCAGTTCGGGAACATGTGGGTCTTCCCGGGCGGTCGGGTTGACCCTGATGATGCTGGCTCGGTCGTCGGCGACGATGCTGATGTCGAGATGGGGGCAGCCCGGCTTGCGGCCGTCCGCGAAGCTGCTGAAGAGGCCTTGCTCGACCTTGACCCATCTGGGCTGGTGCCCTTCTCATTCTGGGTCCCCCCGCTGGGTGCCGTGAAGCGCTTCGCCACCTGGTTCTTTTTAATCGAGGTGCCGAGTAACGGGGAAGCCGTGGTGGTCGACCAGCTGGAGATCCGCCAGTCCGAGTGGCTGACACCGGCCACAGCGATCGACCGCGTCAACGCCGCCCAGATGGACATGGTGCCTCCCACGTTTGCGACCCTGTGGTGGCTGAGGGACCAGACCGACCCGCAAGCGGCAATAGCCGCCGCTCGGTCACGGGTACCGGAACGATTTGCCACCCGTATGCGCAAGCACGGCAGTGTGATGACGGCCCTGTGGGAAGGCGATATCGCCTACGACGACGGGGATTTGGATCAGGTTGGTCCCCGTCGACGGCTGGTCATGGAGCCGGGCTCATGGCGGATCGAAATGAATTCCTAACTGGCGCCGGCAGTGAGCCAACACATCGGTCGAGGATGACTCAAATCGATCAAGATGAAATATCTTATTTTTCTCGATCGCATCGGTCACAGCGCCTTAGACCAATTGTCCATCCAAATTGCTCAACTATGTAGCTACATTTGGTCCATCTGGTCGTGACCTACCTGGAGGTAGTCCATGCCCAAGCGGTATGCGAGAGAGTTTCGGCGCGACATCTGCGAACGCCTGGTCGCCGGCGAACGGGTGAAACCGAAGAGCTGGCGCCACGGTCAACGAAGTGGAGATGCGTCTCGTAGCAGCGTGAAATCATTGAGGGCCACTCATCATGAATTGCGCCGGAATACGCCATCCAGGCTTGCCGACCATGAGCGTGGCCGCAGGGATGTCCACGACAGGAGCAGTGAAGGTCTGGTCAAGTCAGCGGCGGCCCCCCAGGCGCTGGGAGGCTCTGGCCCGATTTCCTGGCACTCAAGGTCGTTCTGAACATCTGTGCCGCGCCCGCCATCGGGAAGCAGAAGCCCTTCCCGACCGGAACCCCGGTCTACGGCCGGGTTCTGCGATGCGTGACCCAGTGTCCTGAACACGATGGAGCACGGGATGCCGTTCCATGTTCGACATGTGGGATCGGAACGACGCGGTGGTCGATGGGCGGCTCGAAGCAGGAGAGCCCCCGGGCAGCGTCGGACGGATCTGCTTCGGTTCACGACGCAGCGGGCTCTTCGCTCTAAACCGGCACGAGCCCCGAACCGACGACAAGGGGATGATCGCTTCGACAGCGAGCGCAGCCTCGGTGCCTTCGATGCCGGCAAGCACGAGGTAGGTGAGCCCGTTTGCCGTGCCCACCTCGAAGTCGTGACCCCCAAGGGCCATGTAGCGCTCCAGGGTTACCGGGCTGCCGGCAGCGAGGGCAAATCGTTCGGCCATTGTCTCGTTCTCGTCGTTGATGGGCGACGCAATTACCGCGAAACAACGAAACTTGTGATGCGGTAGTGCTGTTTTTGAGGATCGCCCATAAGACTGGAAGTGACGACTATCCCTAAATGAGGAGTTGCCGGCAGCAGGAATTGCGACTGGGTCAAAATCGTCGCTGCCGGTCGAGTGGACATCTATGACGACAATTGGGCAGAACCAGCCACATGAAGAGGATTCCCGATCTGAGACTGGGTCGGACACCGGTAGCCGCCCGGTGGCTCCGAGCACTCCTGGCGCCGGCCGGATAAAGGTTTGGGTCTATTACAACCCCATGACGGGAGAGGCGACCCTCTACGACAGCGAGCCGCCTCTGCGCTTCGGACGCCGACAAGGTGACGCGGACTTTGTTGAGGTGGATGAGGCTTTAGTCAAGGAGTACGCCACAACCAAAGAACTCTGGTATGGAGTCCATGCGAAGTTCGTGGCCGCGGTCAAGGCAGCACACAGTCGCAAACTGATTGACTGGGAATAGGAACGGGCCCTGGTCGATGGAGCGCAACGAACCTCGGCGTCCGGGCCAGCCTCTCCACGCCTCGCTCCGCTCTTTGCCCGCGGAGCCGACTCCGGTTGGCAATGGACGGGGTGGCACGGTCGAATCCCCGGGCGTTGACCTGGCTCTCATGATTTCCATGCTCCCAGACATGGTGTTCGTGCTAGACGCCGAAGGTCTTTTGGTTTACGTAAACGAGGCGGGGTCGACGATCTTTGGCATGGACAGTTCCCCCTACCTGGGTTGGTCGATGCTCGATTTCATACACCCCGACGATGCCATGCTCGCTCTCTCTTCCCTCGAGACGGTACGAACCAAACAAGTGGGCACACCCATCGAGGTCCGCCTCGCCGTACCCGGGACTCAGTGGCGGTGGTTCGAGGTGATCGGCCGGGACTGCCTCACCGTCGACGGAATCAACGGGGTGTTGGTGGGAGCCCGTGATCTTACGCAACGACGTATGTGGGAAATCGCGGCCAATGACATGACTCGGTTTCAGCAGATTCTCCACCACGCCGCGGCCATCGTGCTCAGCTTGGACGCTGAGGGAGCAGTCACTGCCGTAAATGGTGCTCTCAACCGACTACTAGGCCTAGACCCTTCGCTCGCTATTGGCAGCCATCTCGGCGCCCAGGCCATGCCCGGATACCATCGCCAGCTGAGCGACGCCATCGCCAAGGCCACCGCCACGGGATCGGCGTCGGTCGAGATTCCCATGCGTCATGCCAAATCGGGCATCGCCGTACCGATACGTTTCGAGATCGTCAATCTGCTCGATGACCCGGTCGTCAAGAGTTTCATTGTCACCGGCCAGGACATGAGCGAACTCGATGCCGCCCGGCGTCGTCTCGAACACTTGGCCAGCCACGATGTTCTCACGGGACTGTGCAACCGTTCGTTGTTGGCCGATCGACTGTCGAGCCTGGTTGAGGCGCGTCGACCCCTCGCGTTGCTCTATGCCGATCTTGATGAGTTCAAACCGGTCAACGATGCACACGGCCACGACGTCGGTGATGAGGTTCTACGTTCGGTCGCTCTGCGCCTCAGCGAAGGGGTCAGCGAAGGAGACCTGGTGGCCCGCGTTGGTGGCGACG
>Ga0302325_10014959_pt1 | contig 16510 bp, 9 predicted proteins | sample Palsa_T0_2_FD_201948 | JGI IMG/M metagenome (GOLD analysis project Ga0302325, IMG submission 201948) | Peat permafrost microbial communities from Stordalen Mire near Abisko, Sweden - Palsa_T0_2 | ecosystem: Environmental > Terrestrial > Soil > Palsa > Peat permafrost | place: Sweden: Abisko... | reverse complement strand
AATCCCCGTAGGGGCCGTTGGTCGATCCTAGTTCGCCGGACGGATCGGCGATTTGGTCGCCCACGTTTACCGTCTCGGTGAACACATACGGCGGATTGTATCCGCTGGCGAAATTGGTCAAGGTGAAATTGTCCGGGTTCCACGCATCCAGGTTTGTCACCTCGGAACCGGCGAACAGGGCGTTGTTCTGCAACCCTTGCGCCAGCACGGAAAAGACCCGCTCGAACCGCACGTTGCCTTGGGCGTTGAACCGGAGCAACGCGCGTTGGGCGGGGTAATCCTCGGTCAACCAGGTGTAAAATTCATCCGTGGTGGAAAGCCACGCGCGGATTTGATCCAGAGGATCCTGGTAATCTATGGTGGGGGCTTCCGCCGCATCCAGAGGCACTGCGGTCAGTGAAGCCTGCTGCTGATTGGTGGCCGCCGGACGGAGATAGAAGCTATAGGCTGACGGGTCGCTCGGCCAGACCAGCGTGTAGTTGTCATAAAGATAAGGCCATTGCAGCCCGGCCACGCCGCTGTCCAGCCAGTAAAGGAGAAGTTCGTTCGGCGCGGTCGTGGCTTTGTCGGCATAGTATGTCGAGCCATTCTGGAAGTAATACTGGGTGCCCAAATTGGCACTGACCTGCGACGTCGAAGGGGTGAGGCTGCCTCCCAGTGTGGGATCTTGATAGGGCGTGAGCACATCGCCCAAATTGTTGGTCAAATCCAACGTGGCCGGTGCTTGAGCCACATCCACAATTTCAAAGCCAAGAAACTGGCTCGTCTGATTCCCGTTGGGCACGCCGTCCAGTTCGGCGAAAACACGGCCGGTCGCATTGTAGGCGCGAATAACCCCGCTTTGATTGTCGTACCAGAGGGTTTGGGTAGGAAGGTTGGTTGAACCCGGGTTCGGATAGGGCGAAGCGACGGAAGGAGGAACGGAAGCGTTGTAAATCACGTTCATGGCGCCAATCCGGCCGGCCGGAACTTGCACGAGATAGCCGCTGTTGATGAACGCGCCCTCTGTCCAATACATATTCTGCGGATTCTTGACCGGGCTGACGGACACCAGATAGTTGGCGGTATAGAGCAGCGAGATGGAATTGTCGGAATTGGTGATATAGTTTGGGATTCCACCCACGGCCAACTGATTGGTGTAAGGCGGAAGGTTGGTGCCGGCGAAACGCGCGGCGGTGATCCAAGTGACGGAAATCGGGCCGGATCGCGTGGCAAAGATCATGCCGGCGTTGGTGCTGTAATAGAAGGCGGCATTGGTGGAGCTGCTGTTAGTGTAGCCGCCAAACGGATAGGGCTGCGCCAGCCAATACGACGAAGGGGCGATATTGGTCAAAACCGATCCGTTGTAAGCGCTAACTGGCGGCGTGATGACGCTGCCGAAATAATAGTTAATGTTCTGGGCGATGTAAGGCGCGCCTACCATGGCCCGACGCAGGATAAAAGTGGTGCCGCCGGATGTGCCCGCGGGCAACTGCATATTGGTCGCTACCGCCAGGGAAAAGCTGTTCGTTCCTTGCAGGTACGGGTTGTTCGTCTTCAGCAGCGAATTGTTCGTGGTGGCTGTAATGGAACCGAAGTTCATGAACGAAGCAAACTGGTGAATCGTCGGCGTGTTGCCCAGGCCGGAAGAATCCACCGTCGGTTGCTGGCCGTCGGAACCAATGTTGGTATTGACAGTGGTGGAAATGGGCACCCCGCGCTCGGATTGGAGGTTGAACGTCGTGGCGTTTTCGGTGATTTGCACGGCCGTGATCTGGGCCAAAAGCGGCTCAGATCCGGCTAGCAGGCCCACAAGACACAACCCCATGCAAATCTTCTTTTTCATAACGTTGCAAAAACTCTGCTGGCGCATCCGGTTGGTCATGGGTTTGGTTCCGGCGTCAACCGGAGCCGACATTTCATCGCACCAGGCTGGCAGAAATCAACGAGGTCCGTGCCTGCGCCGTCGCGCCCTCCTGCGGCGCCGTCTGTGTGGCGACGTGAGCGCCTCTGCCCGTCTGAGCGAGCTGCGCCACGACTTTCTTCAACTCGGCCACCTCCTGTTCCAGAGCATCCACCCGCGCGGCTTTTTGCTCCAGATCGGCCAGGCGCGATTCCTGTTTTTCCACTTTCTCCATCCTTTTGGCCAGCTCCTGCGTGGCCGACACGTTGAGAATCGAAATCGCATCATAGTCCAAGGCGCGGAAGTCATCCACCTCGCGGCCAAAGACAATGACCTGGTCTCCTTCGGGCTTGAAGGCGGTGCGGAACTTATCCTTGGCCACTTCAAGGACTTCGTAAACGCCCGCGCTTTTTTCCGCGATCAACTTGACGCGCTCGCCTTTTTTCAGGTCTGTCGCCAGGGCCACCCATCCGTCCTTGCAAAGGGCCTTTTTGTAGATGTCGGGCACCACACCGGTCTGCCTGGTAATGGCATCGGGGAAGACCGTCTCGACCTCCTGGGCAATGAGTCCCTTTTTATGTTTGTCGCCGTATTGAACGGTGTCGATATAATTAAAGTCCGTCACTCCCAGTTGGTTTAACTTATCCAGATCCTGCCTTGAATCGGACTTGACAAAGTCCTTTTTGATTCTTTTGTCTGAGGTAACATACATTCCATATTCAGAAAGTATTCCAGCGGTTGCAAGAATTCCAATGGCGTTGCTATGAACACCGGACCCGGCTATGCCGGAACCGCTCGTAAACGCATACCAAAATCCTCCGCCAATATTTGTGTATAAGTAGCCATTCACTTGCAACGGAACTGAAGGTGTCGTCGTCCCGACCCCAATGTATCCATTGGGGGTTATGGCCATTGCAAGGTTCGTAGCGTAAGTAGGAGAAGACCCGGAAGTAATGAGCAAGCTGCCAGGTATATCGCCATTGGCAGTCCCAGCCACGATGAAGTTCCAGTCAATAGTGCCGCCCGATGTGTTTTCCAGATCGAACCATGTGCCGACGTCGGAAGAAGAACTAAGTATCTCGGCTGGAAAATCGGCCGTGTCCACATGCAGCGGAGCATCTGGAGAACTTGTTCCGACGCCAACGAAACCTTCGGTGGTGACAGTGAACCGCCCGCCAGCAAAGTTCGGGGCATCTATGTTAAACGCGCCCAACGAGGACTGATGAAAACCGCTTGCGCTATTGAGATAAACGCCTCCATTAAGATCGGCTATCCCCTCCAGAGTGGTTGTCCCGTCCACTTGGGCAGTGCCATTGACCTCCAAAGTCGCCCCAGGCAATGAGGTGCCGATGCCGACATTGCCGCCGCCTTTGATGCGCATGTACTCTGTGAAATTGGTGCTGGAGCCGACTCCAAAAGCAATGGATGAACCAGAAATATCGGCATGAATTTGCAGCAGGGCTGGCTCAATGCCCAAGCCAAAGTTGTTGCCGGACTGGCCCCATAGGCTGATTTTATCCCCAAGCGTGTTGGCAAAATTCAAGGGAAAGCCCGGCGTGCTGGTGCCTATGCCAATGTTGCCGTTATTGTAATAAAGATTGCTGCTGCTGACCTGCCAGAGACCAATGTTTGTGCCCAAATTGCCGGGTGTAATGGTGTTGGTGCCGGTCACGTTGAGCGCGTTGACGGCCAGGAGCGAATACGGGGCGGCCACCAATTGCAAGCGCGGCAGAATGGTGACAGAGGCGCCATTAACACCAATGCCCAAAACGGTCATCTCCACGTAGCGTGGCGTCGAGAGACTGGCGAACACGCTGGGCATGGAGCCATGCGGTTCTGTCTGATAACTAGTTCCCTGGCCCAGCAGCACGCTAAAATATCCATTATCAACCGTCACGGTCTGGAGTTCGGCGAAAAGATCGTCGGCTCCCCCAACTGTCCCGCCGGTCGCCAAATCCCAGATGCGAAAGACGACGTCGTAAGCTTTTGGCCCGGTGTTGGTGCTGCCTAAGGCATTGCCGCTGCCGTCCGTCAGATAGCCTTGGTAGGACATGTACTGGGTCTGCGCGCGGCCAATCACCGGCACGAGCGCGATGGCTAGCAGGAGCAACCGCAAATGGCGGCACATGACGGGGACAATCATTGACGGTTTCTTGTTCATGGCATTCCTTTTGGTTCTATTCTGGTTGGCAGAGATGAGGTTGGAAATCACATTCATGGGCGGTTCGAGTTTACTGGCTGGTTAGGTTCGAAACGGCGCTAATTTGGGTCAATGAAAAATATCCTATCGTGTGGTAGTTCTTGGTGAAGCCGCCGAAACCTGTTAGGGAGAGGGATTCATTGTAAACTCCGGAAAGTTTGGTGTTGGCGGAAGTGATGCTGATAAAATCATTCGTATTAGGCATCAGGGACAGGCTGATAACACGGGTAATCACGTAAGACTCGCTGCCCATAGGCAATTCATGCGGGGGCGACTCCATGTCCAGGTTATTGTGGTCGGGATGGTAAGTATGCAGGAATGGGTTGGCTGCCTGATCGTCGTAATTTTCAACAATCGGCACGCTGGTCAGGACAGCGCCCTGGGCCAGCGGCCCGCCACTAAAGGCCCAAGGCGTGTTGGTGGCCGACCAAGGCAAATGCGTGGCCGTGATGCGTCGGGCGGTGCTCAATTGGTTGGGATCCAGCGAGTTTTGCGTGGTGGAAACGACGATGTTGGTGTTTGGGTTCAGGCCCCAATAAACCCGCTGGAGCAAGGAGCAGTTGCCGCTGTTGTCGTTAAAGACAATCAGGCGCAACGGGTAAGGGGCGGGAACGGAATCGCCCTGCGTGTTGTGCGAGGTGACAATATAGTTGCTGGCCGGGGTGGACAAATAATTCGTGACCAATACCTGCAAGGGATTGGTGGATGTCAGCAGGGAGATGTTGGTGTAGAAATTGGTCGTTTCCGTGCCATAGGAGGAACTATGGGTATAGACCACGTTCGTGACAATGGACATCAAATTGGTGACGCCTTGGCTGATAACGTAATTATTGCTGATCAACAGGTAGTTGGTTGTAAAATACGTGTTCAATACATTCGTGACCGAGAAAATGTTCGACTGCACGTTAACTGAGATCAAATTGTTCCCGTTGGTGGCCTCATACAAAGGCTGCGGCACCGGGAAAAAGTTGGTGGAAACGAAGGTGCTGACTTGAAGATTGGTCGTTGAATAGATCGAAGTGGCAGGCGCATTGGAGGTGCTGAAATCGCCCGTGACTTGATTGGTGCCAGTCAAGTTAAACGCGGCGGCGGTGGCCGTAACGGAATTGGTGACGATGTAATTGTTGCTGGACACTAAATTGGTGACCGGGGTTTCAAAAATGCCGTTGGTGACCAAGAAACTGCTGATGGCATAGTTATCGAATGTAATATTCGTGATGGCCACCGGCGTCCCATTAGTGGGAACGGCCGCGATTTCATTGGTGACCAGCATCACGAACGTGTTGGTCAGGATGTTGATGGCCGGCGGATAATCGATGTTGGTGGTAATCCAGACCAGCGTGTTGTTGCTAAAGTAGTAGCCAATGACGTCGGTTTCAATGACGGTGTTGGTGGAGATAGTGTAATCGACCAACATGTTGGTGGAAACTGCGAAGCCATTGCTGAAGACCTGGGTTCCATTTGTCGTGTAGGTGTTTATGACCACGTTGGTTATATCAAAATTGTTGACATTGATGTTGCTGATGACGCCGAAATTGATCGCGAGGTTGGTGGTCACCCCCAAAATAAAGGGGTTCGTCATGATCACGGGGTTGGTGACGGCGTTTAAGGCCAGGGAACCGTCGGCATTGGTGGCGTAGGTTTTGAGGTCATAGCTCACGTTGGTCACGCTGACCTGCCCCAGCCAGAGGCCGGCATTGTTGGCCGAAGTGGCGTTGACGGGGATATTCACGTCCGAGAAACCGAGCGAATCGGTGAACTGGAGGATGCCGGCATAAAGCAAACCGCCGGCGCCGGATGTCATGGCATAGCGATTGACCCCCAAAGTGACGGGCACCTCCGAGCCGGATTGGCCCGCGGGCGCGAGAGTCCAACTAATCGAGTTGCTGGCGCCTCCTGCGCCGGCAGTGGACAGAGCAGTGTAGGCGTAAGTAAGCGTCGCGGGGTTTTGCGCGCCTTCCACCAACAGAGGCGGCACGCCGACGATGTTCGTCTGGCCCGCAGGCGGCGTTTCGGAGGGCAGCAGAGTCATGGTGACCGTCAGGGAGTTGGGCGTGGCGTTGAGCACGTAAAGCGTAATCTGCCCGACCGTGGTCCCGTAGCTCACCCCACTAGGATTGGGCAGGGTGATTTGGAACGGGCCGAAGTAAGTATTGTTCACATTGGTGGCGCTGATCCAGTAGGCCTGCCCGCGCGTGACCGGCGTATAATACTGCGAAATCACCAAAGCAGGGTTGGCCGGCAGTTTGGATAATTCCCCCCCCACATACTGGTAAATTTGAGCGACGCCAGAGATGGCTGAGGCGGGGGCGAGAAAATTCTGAAAGTTTGGCGGGTTATTGGTTGGGGTGGAGAAACCGATGAAGTTCAAGCCGGTCAGGTCCCAAGTGTAGCGCGGCGGCACAGGTTGGCCTTGAATCTTCCAATAATAGGGGTTGGTGGAGGTTGAGTGAATCAAATAGGCGGCATTGGGAATCATCGCGGCCAGCGAGTTTTGAGTATTGGTAAGCCCCCAGGAAACCCACGGCCCCCCGCCGCTCAACGGGGAAGCCGGAGTCGTGATATATTGCGCCGTACTGGGCGGCGCCTTCCAGAGCCAGATTTTGTCAATAGGATTGCCTGCAGAAATGGACACGCCCGGATTGGAAGGAATGAGGCCCTGGCTTGAGGCGTCCACGAACAAATAAGCCGCTGTCCACCCGTTCGAAACCGCAACGGTCTGGGTCAGCCACTGCGCTGCGACCGGGAAGGCGGCGCCACAGAGGAGATACACCACCCACACTGCGGCCATGAATTGCTTCTTCATACCTTGAGATAAAATGGGGCAACGTTTATGCCAAACGACTGAAATGAGCGGCACAATACACCTATGCCACTGGATTATACGCTACTTACGAGCCGAAATAGTGCCAGTAATTTGTCAGTTGGCAAGAATTATTTTCAATTAAATTACGCGTCAGGATTCTTCTCCCAGCACCCACACCTTCACCCTCCCAATGTTTGCCAACAGGCGCCCTTCCTTGGCCCACCAAGAAAATAGGCTTTCCGTGAACGACTTTCGACTGCTTTCCACGCCTGCTCACGACAAAAAACCATTTTACACCACGTTTAATCGTTGCTTGCGCATTTGCCAATTGCCCGGTCTTTCTGAGGTGGCGGCTCTGACCAACTACGCCAGCGTTGGCAGTTTCGATTTTTCGCCAAATGGAAATGAATTGGCGATCTCCACCTGCAAGGGTGTCGAGCTCTGGAACACGGCGACTTGGCAGCGCACAGGGGTTCTGACAAACTTCATTTCCCTGCTCTACGCGCCGGACGGCAAAGGGTTGTGGTTGGCGCATGATTTTCGCACCGCGGGCCTTTGCGACGCCCAAAGGTTGCAACTGAAGCTGCCGCTTCCCGTCGGCACGCTTCCACTGGCGGTCAGTCCCAATGGCCGCTATTTAGCCGCTAGCGTGGATGCGTGCCGTTTGCAGGTTTGGGATCTATTTGAAGTGCAAGGGCATCTAGCCCGGATATTTCATAGTTGAGTTGAACATAGAAGCGGCAAGAGCGTCAGATGACTTGGAAAAACGAGTCAAATGAATACATCTCTGACCGCTTCTTCGACGACAGACTGTAAGGAACCGCCGCTGTGGTTTCAAGACCTTGATTCACGGAAAGTGGTGGCCGATTTCTCCGGCGGCACCCTTTCCAGCGACGGGGGCGCGCTGCTCCTGCGCCAGGTGGACGTCAACCTTGGGCTGACGCAAAGTCTGGCCCAGTGTTCCCAGGACACGCGCGAGCAAGTCTATGTGGATCACTCGGTGCCGCAGTTGCTGGCGCAACGGGTCTATGGGCTGGCGCTGGGTTACGAGGATCTCAACGATCATCAGCGTCTGCGGTTGGACCCGCTCCTGGCCGCCGCTTGCGAAAAACTCGATCCGCTGGGCCAGGATCGCTTCAACCCGGCCCATCGGGGCATCGCGCTGGCGGGCGCCAGCACGCTCAACCGTCTGGAACTGTCCAACAACAGGAGCACGCGCGGCCACAAGCTCTCGCATGAGCCGGGCCAAATCGAAGCCTGCCTGTTGCAAATAGGAGTGCGCTGGCTGCCCAGGCACGCGGAGGAAATCGTGGTGGACTTGGACGCGATGAGCCATCGCCTGCACGGGATGCAGGAAGGCCGGCATTACCGCGCCTATTATGACGAGTATTGTTATCTGCCGCTCTATGCGTTTGTGGGCGACATTCCGTTATGGGCGCAACTGCGCACGGCCGACAAGGACGCGTCAAAACACGCTCTAAGCCATTTGTCTGGACGGCCACCGTCGAATCCATCGTCGAGAAATTAGAAAAATACCGCCAGACCTTGGAGCAGACCAAACCCGGTTGTACCTTGCCGAAATCCAGGAAAAAGCGATAATAACTCCAGTCTTTTATGAGACACAATTCTAGTGCTTGATTGCAAAAATAAGGCTCGCGGCGCGCCAGTGTTCATGGAATGAAATATGCCGCCAATCCAGCCGCGTTCAATTCGATGTTCTCATGTGTCTCGATAAAGGATGCTCCGACTTTAGTTGTCCGCACTTGGTGGATAAGGTGATCCTGCTTACCGATAAAAAACCGCGTGGTTTTCCCGAGCTTGACCGCGTCCTTTGACAATGCTCCTTGGCTGCGTAATTGGATCGGGCCCGTGACGCTTTTAACGACGTAACAATCAACACCACCCACTCTTTCGTCCCTTTCCTTTTCAAGAGGATAATGGCTGGAAGCAGGAATGCCGAGCACCTCACTGTAATCTTGCGAATAAAATATCCGTGGAATCGTGGAGGACGCCAAACCGGATGCCTCCGCGCTCACGGTAAAAGCCGTCTGCAAATCGTGTGCGTTTTGCGGCTGGTAAGTCGCTTTCTGCCCGGCGCTGGCAAGGATTACGAAATTATCGCTCCCCGCGGACCAAGCGTTTCCCCGGCTGGTGTAGAGCCCGTCCGTTGTCTGAATCCAATCGACCCGATAAGAATCCGGGCGTAGGAGGCGGACAGAGAATTCTGTCTTTTTGTGGAAGCCGTTGACCTCTGCTATGACCGTTCCGACGTCGCTGTAACTTGAAAGAGCATCATAAGTATCCTGGGTTTGTTGCGCGATTTCTTGTGCCGACAACTCCTCATGCGCGCTGGTTTGCGAAATGGATACCACGGCCACGCCACCGGCCACCAACAGCACCACGCCCGCCACGAATGTGATTTTGAACCAAGTCATAAACTTCATAATTTCTCCTTACCGATGTACAACGGATTTATGGATGAAGTGTTACAAGGGACAAACCATATAATTCCATGCCGCGTGATATTTCGACGGCGTGACATTCACTTCGGGCCGATTCAAATTGTTGCCAGCCGCGGGCGGAGCAATCAGATTGACCGTCACCTGGCAACTTACGAGCGGCTGGCTACACCCGTCCATGGTCATGAAGTTGGAGAGACGGTTTTCGATCTTGTGCCATTTGGTGGCGCCCGGAGGGAAGTGGCAAATTTCCAAGGGAAGTCCCAATTCGTTGGCCAACTCCTGCAGCGCCGCCTTCCACAACTGCTTCCGGCTCATGTTGCTGGCGCCGACGTCGGCTATGATCAATAGTTTCTTGGCATGGGAAAAGCGCGGCACCCCCATGTCGCTCCACCAACGACTAATGCTTGTGGCGGCGAACCGCACCGAGCACAGGTCCACACTCACCTTTGTTGTATCCAGCCAAAGCACTGGCTGTCCCTGCTCATGAAAAGCCGCTGCTCGCTCATTGATGAAAGCAAATTGAGCGTTGCGATCGGAGTGGGAGGATTTCTCGTTGCACCGGCGTCTGTCAAGGAGACTGTAGCCAGCCGCCCGCAAAAGGGCCGCCACGGTGCGGTCGCTCACCTTGCGATTCTGCCGTTGTAACTCCTGCGCCAATTTGGAAGTGCTCTGACAGGTCCACGTCAGCAGCGGCTCATTCTGGAAACTCTCCAACGGATACATCAACGCATCCAAAGCCGCTTGCAAGCCTGGATCGGTTTGGGTCAGCCGCTTTCGTCCGCTTCGACCCGGGCGGATGGAACGGACTGTCCTTTCCTTGCGAGGGGTTCCGCGCTCTTCCAATTCGCGCGTGCCGGCTAAAATGGTATGGCGGTCCAAACCCGTTGCAAGGGAAACGGTCTTCACACCACCCCAGCCCAGGTCCATCGCTTCGATGGCGGCCCATTGCCGGCGCAATTGCTGATCCATCGAGCTTGATAGCAGGACGAACTTTTGACGGATTCTTTTAATGACTTTCGGGTCTTTGCTCTTCCCCATACCCTATTTCAACGAATTTAGCGAAGAGGTGTTACAAGCGATTGCGTCTCCCGCCAAGGCTCGCCCGCTTGATAGAGCTTTAATCGAGTTGCAAAATCCTCTTTCTCCCGGTCACTTTGCAACAAGGACATGGCCTCTTGCTCAACAGTCACGGCCTTATCAAACTGCCGCGCCTGCGCGTACTCAGCGGCCAAAGTGTCAAGAAGGGCGGGGTTGAGGCGGCTTGATTCAACGACGGCTTTTTCAGTAAGGGCCAAAGCATTGGTGCCGTCTTGAACCCTCGCCGCCTTGCGATACCAACGAGCCGCTTCGGCCATATCGCGCCCCACCTCCTGGCCCGAATCGTATAGGTGAGCGAGATGAAGCTGTGCATCGTGATTACCTTGGCTGGCAGACTTGGTGTACCACTCCACACATTGTTTGATGTCCTTTGGCAAGCCCAGGCCTTTGGCATATAGGTTGCCAAGGTTGTTCTGCGCCGTCGCATGACCTTGTTTAGCCGCCTTGAGCAACCATTTCGCGGCCTCCTTGAAGTCTTGCCGGACTCCGTCGCCCTGTAGATACATAAGACCTAACAGGCACTGGGCGGCGCGACCTCCAGATTCGGCCGATTTGCGATACCACTTGGCGGCTTCTTCGGAATTTTTTCGCACGCCGGCGCCGTTTTGATACATCTGCCCGAGGTTAAACTGGGCCAAGGATGAAGCGGCGGAGGGGACGCCGTTGGCCGCCTCCAAGTAACTGGCCATCGCCTCCTTTGGTTTGCCATCCCGCTCCAACACGCTGCCCAAGTAAGCAAGCGAATAGGCCACATTAATATCAACTTTGCCGAATATTTTCTTCCGTATCATGATCGACTCGCGATATACGTCCTCCGATTCGGCCAATTTGTTCTCTTCCGCCAGGACCTGGCCCAAATTTGAAAGGGTTTGGCCCACTTCAGGACTTTCGTTGCCAAGAAGTTTGCGTTGCATGGCCAGCGCTTCGCGCCGGGCTGTCTCGGATTCCGCCAGTTTGCCTTCCTTTTTGAAAAGCGCGGCTTGGCGGTTGAGTGATTGCGCCAGATCGGGGTGTTGATCACCCAGGAGTTTTCGCTGCGCAGCCAAAAGCTCGTTGAAAGCCGTTTCTTCGTCGCCGAGTCTGTCCTGGGTCTCCAGTTCGGTCGTCTGAACGCGAAGCGCTTGTATCACCACCAGCGGATTGTCGGCCCCTTGGACATTTGTGCGTATGGTCAGCGCCTCGTGATCCAACGCGGTGGCTTCCGCCGCTTTGCCGCAGCGTGGCAAAATGGCTACCAAATCCTGCATCGTGTCAACGACTTCAAGATTGTCATGGCCGAGCACAGATTCCTCGATGGCGAGCGATTCGCGCAAGGACCCGACCGCTTCACCCACGCTTTCCCGGGTGCCTATGGTATTAAGTATGGCGGAAAGATTCTCCAACGATCTGGCCACTTCGATGTTCCTGCTGCCGAACAAACCCCGTTGCATGGCCACGGCGGCGCGGGTCAATTTCTCGGCCTCGTCCAGGCGGCCCCTCCTCCAGAGGACGTGGCCAAGGCGCCGCATGGATTGGGCCACTTGCGGGTCCTTTGGGCCGAGCGCATTGGTGCGAATGGTCAGCGCAGCCCGATGCATGGCCTCGGCGTGTTCAAGATCGCCCAATTCCCAATAAACCTCCCCCAATGTGTAGAGCAACTCGGCTTCCACCTCCGGTTCTTTGGGCAGATCGGTCCCGACTCGTTTGGCGGTCTTGTCCAGGATCTCTTTGAGCAGTGTTGTGTCACGACCCAGCGCAACCGAAGGACCAACTCCGCTTAGCATGTCTTCCAGGAATTGAGCCACCTTTTCTGCTTCCAGGCGCGCTTGATGTTCCTTGACCAAGGACCAAACTGACATGGCCACGCCGACGGCCACAGCCGCCGCGATAGCGGTGGCGGCGGCGAATATGAGCTTGTTGCGCCGCACCAATTTCTGAAACCGGTACACCTTGCTGGGAGGCCTGGCGAGCACCGGTTCCTTGTTGAGGTGGCGCGAGAGATCGGAAGCCAGGCCATTCACGGTCTCATAACGCCGCGTCCGATCCTTCTCCAAACACTTCATTACGATCCAATCCAGGTCTCCACGGAGCGCGGCAGGCAACCGGGCAGGCTCGGTTTGCCGACAGTGGGCGACGGTGGCCAATTCAGCCCGAGTCAGTGTCGTCAATCTGGCTGAGGGCCGCGGCGGTTCTTCTTCGCGGATAAGGCGAAGCAATTCGTCCGTGGCCGCGCGCCGCAATTCTCCTGTGTCGAACGGGGTTTTGCCCGCCAGCAATTCGTAAAGCAAAACGCCCAGCGAGTAGATGTCGCTGCGCGTGTCAATATCCAACTCCCCTAATCCCGCTTGTTCCGGGCTGGTATAGGCGGGTGTGCCGATGAATTGATTCAGGGCCGTAAAGAGCGTTTTGTCTGTCAAGGATTGGTTCGCCGTAGCTTTTGCAATGCCAAAATCAATGATCTTGGGCCCCGGCACGCCATCCTGCTCAGTCACCAAAATGTTGGAGGGTTTGAGGTCCCGATGAATGATTCCCTTCTGATGAGCATGTTGGACGGCCTGGCACACCTGGAGAAAAAGGCGCAAACGCTCGCGCGTGGGCAATTTCCGGCCATCGCAATAATCCGTAATCTTGAGGCCCTGCACCAATTCCATCACAAAATACGGGCGGCCAGTCTCAGTCGCGCCGCCATCGAAAATTTTAGCGATATTCGGATGGTCCATCAGCGCCAGCGCCTGGCGCTCGGCGTCAAATCGGGCGACAACGCTTTTGGTGTCCATGCCCAGCTTGATGACTTTGAGCGCAACTTGCCGGCGAACCGGTTCTTGCTGTTCGGCCAGAAAGACAACGCCGCAACCGCCTTCGCCGATTTGCTTGAGGAGTTGGTAGCGGCCTATCTTTTGGCCGGGCAATTCCGTCACCATCAGCGGCAGGGCCGGAGAAACAGTTTCGTGCAATTGCGTTTGTTGGCCCAGCCCATAAGCCAATATGCAGCGAACGCAATGGCCCTCCGGCGCGTCGGCCGGCAAAACGGCCCCGCACTTGGAGCATTTCTTTGACTGTACGAAAGAACTCGACATCTCCTGTCTAATTTAACGGGAACGACGCTGAGATGTTACCGGAATTCAACCCGATGACCCAAAAAGGTATCGAATTTCGTCCTCGATGTCTTCGGGCCGTTGAACGGTGCGTGCGACTTCGCCGCGCAGCAATTGACCCAGCCGGCGGCGTAGACGATGCAGGGCCACCCGGACGGCTCCGGCGTTGAGCTTGAGCCGGTCCGCCGCCTCGGCATAGAAACCGGGCTTAATCTCCCCCGTCAGGCAAGGTTCCAACTGCGCAAAAAGCTCCGCTTTGCCTTCGGCGGTATATTCCCGCCGAAGTTGGAGCAAGGCGTGCCGCACCAGTGTAAAGGCCCATTGTCTGTCGAACAATTTTTCCGGTGAGGAGGAGTCCTCCGGCTCATGTTGGTACATCTCTTCCGCCGATAAATTATCCCAGGAGATAATTTGGCGGCCCCCTCCGCGTTTGGCCGCCTGGCGCCGATCCCATTCATCATTCAGGAAATGCGTCAGTACGGTGAGAAGGAAAGATCTAAAAAGTCCCTTGCTGCGGTCCAACCCGGTGAAGGCCTCATGGGTAAGAAGATGAACGAAAAAGGACTGTGTCAAATCCTTGGCCTCATGCGGGTCATGTCCGCGCCGCCGAACAAAGGCATACAATGGATACCAATATCGTTGGCATAGCTTTTCCAGAGCGGCTTTGGCGCGCGGCGACTCGATTCGCCCAGCCTCCAGGACCACGCTCCAATTGGTGGTGGTGAAAACAGGTGACGGCTGTTCGCTTGTTTCGCTTTGATCCCCCTTAGTCATAGTTTGCAACGGACTACAATAGCAAACGGGCGCGGCAATACAAGCCCGAGAAAGCCTGACGGCGACAAAGAAGCCGACCAATGCTTTAATCGTCGCTAAAGCAGCGTTGGCTCGTTTGACAATGGCGCAACCCTCTGTGTCAGAAATTTGCGAAAAATTGAAAGTGCCAAACAGCATGGGCGTTGGATTACGAACCAAGTCACTGTTGCAATTGATTCGCTGGGAGGCACCGGAGTCTTGGGAATTGTCGGAAGTGGTTGGACGGTGGTTTTGGATTCAGTTTGACGGCAAGCAACCGAACCAAATCGCCGCTGCCCTGTCGGAATTCGGGTCGGTGCTGCTCTGGTGCGTGTCGTTGCCTCGCTTCTCACCGTGAAAATCCACCGTGGGATTTCCAGGATCGTCGTCTTTGGCATCCTGCACCTTCTTGGCATCCGCGCCGTCCTTGCGCACAAAGCTCTTCGTGCTCGCCCAGGACTCGATGAGCGTGCCGTCGGCGGTGAAGTGCTCGTCGCTGGTCCAGCCTTCCTGGCGCGCGAGGTCATAAATTTCGGCAAAGAAAAGTTTGGCCACCTCGGCCGAGAGCACGCGCTGGTAGTTCTTGGCGAAAATGCTGTGATCGAAACTGCCCTGGCAGAACTCGCGGTCCAGAAACCAGAGCCAGAGCAGACTGTAGGACAGTTGCTCGCAGAACAACCGTTCGCTGCGCACCCTGAAAAGGGCGCACAGGACGCGGGCCTTGAGCAGTTGTTCCGGCGGAATGCTGGGCCGACCTTCCTTGGCGTAGAGATCATTGAACAGGGGCGAGAGTTTTGCAGCGCGGCGTCCACGCGGCGCTTGATGGCGCGCAGGGGATGATGCGCAGGCACAGTGGCGTTGAGGTTAATGACGGTTAGGAAGTCAGGCTGGGCTTGAGTTGTTGCACGCATGTAAGTCAGACATTCACGTCAAAACAATATTTTGTTCAGGCCGAAATTCGTGAGCCACGACTTCGCACCACATCTTGATGTCTCGCCGTTGGATCATTTAGCAAAGTTTTCCACGAAAAACATAATCAGTTGGGCCAACCTTGGCAATCAAACCATGACCGTTCGACACGCCCCGAGGAATTCAACGCAAAGGCGAAAAAGCGCAAAGACGCTAAGGAGATGCTCTGCTTCGCGCCCTTGCATCTTCGCGTCCTTGCGTTAAAAGGGGATCGCATGGTTAAACCTTACGTCCACAATTGCCGATCCAGCGAGCGGTATTGGATGGCCTCGGAGATATGGTCGCTGCCGATGTTCTCCGCCCCGGCCAAATCGGCAATGGTGCGCGCCACTTTCAGGATGCGGTCGTAGGCGCGCGCGCTGAAGTTCAAATCCGCCATGGCGAATTTCAAAAGCTCCTTCGTCGTCTCGTCCAGCGCGCAATAACTCTTCAACTCGCGCGGGCCCATGCGCGCGTTGCAGGTGATGGCCGGCTTGCGCGCGAATCGCGCCTGCTGCCGCTGCCGCGCCGCCACCACCCGCTTGCGGATGGCGGCGGAAGTTTCCCCCGTCTGCTCGGCGCTGATGTCGCGGAATTTTACCTGCGGCACCTCGATGTGCAAATCAATGCGGTCCAGCAACGGCCCGGAAATGCGGCCCAGATAATTGGCGATCTCGCGCGGCGAACTGCGCGATTCGCCCGGCATCTTGCCGTCGGGCGTCGGATTCATGGCCGCCACCAGCATGAATTGCGAGGGGAAAGTCATCGTCCCCGCCGCGCGCGAAATGGTCACGCGGCCTTCCTCGATGGGCTGGCGCATGGTCTCCAGCACGCCGCGCTTGAATTCGGGCAATTCGTCCAGAAAAAGAACGCCGTGATGCGCAATGGAAATTTCGCCGGGTGTCGGATTGGAATTGCCGCCCAGCAAACCCGCGTCACTGGCGGTATGGTGTGGCGTGCGGAATGGACGTCTGGTGACCAGCGCCTGACCCGCCTTGAGCAGGCCGACGATGCTATGAATTTTGGTCGTCTCCAACGCCTCCTCCAAAGTCAGCGGCGGCAAAATGGTCGTCAGCCGCTTGGCCAACATGGATTTTCCCGTCCCCGGCGGGCCTATCAACAAAACATTATGTCCGCCCGCCGCCGCGATTTCCAACGCGCGCTTGACCGATTCCTGTCCCTTCACCTCAGCCATGTCGATCTCTTCGTCGTAGGCATGGTCAAAAATTTTGTGCAGATCGACTTGCG
>Ga0302325_10014958_pt1 | contig 16510 bp, 14 predicted proteins | sample Palsa_T0_2_FD_201948 | JGI IMG/M metagenome (GOLD analysis project Ga0302325, IMG submission 201948) | Peat permafrost microbial communities from Stordalen Mire near Abisko, Sweden - Palsa_T0_2 | ecosystem: Environmental > Terrestrial > Soil > Palsa > Peat permafrost | place: Sweden: Abisko... | reverse complement strand
AACATCGCTTCGCACTCTACCTCTTGCTCACCGCCGCATTGGGGACCATCACGCTCGCGCAAATGGGCGCGGGCCCCGGACTTATTCAGGGGATTGCCGCAGCGAATGCCTTGGGCAAGCGCGATCAAGAGACGTCATTGCTCAACGCCGCCTTCCGATTCACCGGCCTAGCTGCTTTGATAGGTGGAGTCGTCATCATATCAATCATCCATCTTGTTCCAATAGATCGTCTCTTCGGCGCGGCCTTTGCCCACGACCGAGTGGAGACTGTCAGCGCCGCAAACGTCTGCATTGTTATTCTCATAGCACTGATGGTCTCGGGTGTCGGGGATTCCGCACTCGCGGGCTATCAGGAACAGGTGTTTAGCTTTATTGGCTCTTTGGTCGCCAACATTGCAAGTATGAGTCTACTGTTTTTCGTATGCAGACACACTCCAACTCTCATCGACATTATCCTCGTGTTATACGGCATGCCAACACTCGCGCGCGTAGCCAACCTTTTTGCCCTGTTTCGCCGAAGACCATACCTGTTACTCGGTGCGTTTCGATCGTGCCGGGGCTTCTATGCCACCCTATTTAGTGTCGGGTTGGCCTTTTGGACAATAGAGATCAGTGGCATGATTGAGCAGTACAGCGGCACGTTCATTCTCGCGCGCCTGAGTTCCACGCACGACACGGATCTCTTCGCAATAGTCTTTAAGTACTTGGCCCTGGCTAGTATGGCGGTTAACGTCATCACTCAGCCGCTGTGGCCAGCGATCGCCGACGCAATCGCGCACCGTGACATCGACTGGATTCATCGATCATACGCGCGAATTAGGCATCTACTGAACATTTATTCAGGTTTGTTAGCGGTCCTCTCAATATCTGCCGGTCCATGGATATTTCGGCACATATTGCACGTGGATACGACGGGCTATTATGCGTTGTTTTTGATTCTGGGCCTCTTTGCCCTTGCACATATCCGGGTCCATCTTCTATGCGTGACCATGATGGGCGTGCAGAGTACTTGGGCTGTGGCGGCCGTGTTGTTCAGTGAAAATTCACTAATGGCGGTGTTTGGCGTCGTACTAGTTCCACATTTGGGCGCCGCCGGAATGGCTCTGGCCTACTTAATCGCTAACGTGGCGTTACCATTATGGTTGTTACCTCGGCTAATGAAGCGGGCACTCCAGCGAATTTCTGGTGGAACACAATTGGCGGTGGAAGCGTGCTAAACGCGTTACAGACACGACGGCACAACCCACATCGCTGCTCGCTGTTCCGAACGCTCACTATTGACGGTCTCATAAATAATGCAATACTCAGGCCAAAAACGGGGGCAGTTCGGATCGCGTGGCGCAGCCGCGCAGCGATCGTTGCGAGGCACGCGCCTGGCGCAAACTGTTGAGCACAGCGCGCCCTAGTTGCCAGATGTCATCGGGGCGGCCATTGGCCAGAGGAAGCTTTGCGGCGTGCCAAGCGGCCTCGATCGGAGTGAGTGGGGGAGCGTAGACGGGCAAGCGTTCCAGCTACAGCGGAGAGTATTTCCGGCAGAGATCACCCAAGGACCTCGGATCGTGAATGGAGGCGCCGTACCACACCCTGCGGTCGGGATCATCTTGAACCCGGATTCATCGACAAAGACGATGTGGGCACCCAGCCGCGCAGCGTTTTTTTTAACCGCGCCATTGCTTGCGCTTCCACTCTTCGATCTTTTCCCCGTCGCGCTCGGGCGCGGTGCTGGTGCTTCTGGCAACTGAAGCCCAGTTCTAGCAAGAGCCGCGCGACATGACTGCGATGGAACTGTATTCGACAGTGCTTCTGGATGAGGGTTGCGACCCGCCCCGTCGTCCACAACTCGGTGCTGAAGCCGTCGGCAGTAGCCCCTTTGAGCAGCAGCTTCACTATTTGTTTACGTTGCGCGGCTGTCAAGGCGGGCGGGCGGCCGGGAGAGAAGCGAACCTTGAAAGCCTCTTCCCCACTGCTCAGGTGGGCATCGCGCCAACGCATCACCGAACTTGGGGCACTGCCGATAATGCGTCCGACCTCATTGAGGGAATAACCCTCATCGAGCAAGCGCAAAGCCTGACGGCGGCGAGCTTCGATCAGTTCAGCAGAACCCTTTGGTCGTGGCACAGGCGTGCTCCCGCACGGGGGCAATGACCATTATTGCATTATTTAAGAGACAGTCAATAAGATCTATCGATGAGCAGATCTCCCAGGGGCTCAGTTGCGGTAGCGGGCTAATTTGAGCTACAGTCGCGATGGGTCGGTGTGTCGATGCTGATCATCATTAGCAGATGCGCATCAGTCAAGCTGGGCTGGGAGAGGGATTTGCTGGCAAGAGAGATTATCAAATACGCCGTCTATCGGACCCCGATCTTGCGCAAAGCGATGGCGCCTACATATAAGTATAAAATCAGTCCAGGCCAAATCGCTGCACTCATAAATCTAATCAATGACACCCGAGAATCCGAGGGCGTGATCGTTGAGATCGGCGTTGCGCAGGGAGACACATCGGTCTTCATACTCGAGCACATGAGAACTACGGGTGATTCCAGGAAAGTATTTTTATTTGACACATTTGATGGGTTCACGTCGGAAAGCATTGAGTATGAAATTAACCTACGGGGAAAATCCGCCGCTTTTTTTGATAAATTTAGATACGGCAGCGAAGCCATTTTTTCTAAGAACCTGACTTCAGCGGGATACAGCAATTTTATTACGCGAAAAGGTGATGCTGCGAAGTTTGATTGGTCTGCGTTGGGCTCGATCGGCGCGGTTCTTCTCGACATTGATCTGTATAAGCCGACGATTGACGTACTGAATAATATTTGGCCCTATATCGTCAAGGGCGGAGGGATAATCGTGGACGACTGCTTGTCGGGAACGCCATGGGATGGTTCCTTACAAGCCTACGAGGAATTCATCGCTACACATGAGATTCCGTTTCGGAGGGTCGGCAATAAGGGGGGGCTCTTGCTGAAGGACCACTCGTCCAAGCGAGAAGGCGTCCTAACCGATTGATCTTGGACGGTCACAGCGCGTGGATTGGGTGGAGATAGTGAAGCGAACTCGGAATCGTGTTCAGAAGAATACCCTAGTCCGCCTTATGCATGAACCGCGGCCAGTTGCGGACTGAAGACCGATCGAGAAGCAAGTTGAGCGACAAACATACAACGGGTTGCAGTTGACTTCTCGCGTGTGGGGGCCGAGCGGGGCATTTCAACGCGCTGCTGGGACGTGAGTGTCAGTGTCCGACAAGTCGCCGCCGCTTCGGCTCACTTCCTCTCATAGCAGAATAAGGGCACCTTCATAACTCAGTGCATTCTAGTCATGCTCAAGCGTTGCATCCCCAACGCGGCGGGGATCGACAACGTCTAGGCGTACTGTAAGTGATATCGGCGACCCAAAGCCGATCACGCTCAATGATGCAAAAATTGCGATCCACCAGATCCGGCGGGGTTGGCGATGACTGTCGCGGATCTACAGCAGATGTCGGTGCGCGCGCGACAATTGTTCACGCGGCAGTTTACCGGGACAGCCATGGCTCAAAGCCTGCTCAACGTGATCGCGGAGCCCCGCTAAGACTCGTCGTTGCTCAATGGTCGGTCACGACGCTACCGATTACGTTAACACCGGACCCGACCAGATTTGCCATCGCAGCGGACAGATCTGCCGGGCACGTGCGGTTGCGACGCGCCAGAATCACCGCGGTACCAGCTCGAGCCGATAGGATCTGCGCGTCAGCGGTTTCTGTTGCGGCCGGCGTATCGAGTACGATGAGATCGAATAGTTGAGAAAGACGATGGAGTACACCCTTGAATAATGGACGTACGAGGAGCTCTTGCGGATTGGGTGGCAGGATGCCCGCCGTAAGCACACGGAGCTTCAGCCTCGGGTGGATGAGACGCAACACCTCCCGGCCTCCGGTACGTCCAGTGAGCAGCGCCGACAGGCCCGGACGGTTATCAAGATTGAACAGCCGGTGCTGGGATGGATGACGCATGTCGGTATCGATCAGGAGCGTTCTTTCGCCGGCCTGTGCAAATACAGTCGCCAGATTTGCGGCAAGCCAGCTGCGACCATCGCCTCGGTCTGGGCTCGTGATAGCAAGTACATTGCCGCGACATGCACTGCGCCAGCGAAGAATCAGCTGGCTCCGCAACGTGCGCAATGGCTCCACAACTTCGTTTTTTGGGTCGTAGGCAGCAATGACATCGTCGGCGACTCCGTTGGCGCCGCCACGCCTGAGTATTGGATATTTGAATTGCTCGGCCAGGGCGGATTCGATATCGCCTTGCGATGCCAAGCTAAGTCGCACCGCGGCATCGCCAAATCGCAACCGTTGTTCAGTCGCGTATCGATCAATCCTGTCGACGTCGCTCGTGCTAAGGCGCTGTCTTTCAAAGAGAGTCGCGCCTCTCGATGGCCAGTAGTCGCGCCGGGGCGTGGGCAATTCCGCGAGCTTAGGGGCTGCCATCTTCACGTTGTTCGCCTGGCTATTGCCAATTGCTAGCTTAGCTGGCCAATGGCCTTAGGAGCAACGTTGTCGTTTATTTGGTACGGGTTGCCTGCTCCTTAGCCTTGGGCGACGATGCCAAGTTGATCGCGCTGGAGCCGGCCTGATAGTCCCAGCCAGCAGCGACGCTGGCTCATTGAGAGCTATTTCGCATGGAAACAATGGCCTCGAGCCGCTTGTCAACAAGGCAATTGTGTCGTCAAGGTCGGCTTAACTGGCTGGCGATGTGTTTGGATAGGCGTAGTGCCAGTGCCGTCAGCGTGATGGTCGGATAGATGGACGACCCTGTCGGAAATACCGAGGAACCAGCGACATACAGGTTTTTCATGCCGTGTATCAGACAATTTCGGTCGACGACACCCTGCCGCGGAGAATCATGCATCCGCGTAGTGCCCATGTGATGCCATGTACCTTCTCGTTCGAACGTATCCGGCCAATCACCCTCGCCGATCGGCGGGTCGAGATCGATCCGGGCGATTTTGCTGGCCTCGAGTTCTTCGCGCATCAGCGCGAACATCCGATCGAACGTCCTCTTGACGTTGGCATCCAAGCGCCAGTTGACCCGAACGCGCCGCATATTCAGCCGATCTCTGGTGTCGGAGAGCGTAACACGGCTTTCCGGGTCGGGCGTCGCCTCAACGGTTGCATGCATCTTCACGCCGCGAATGAGAAATTTGGGCTGCCACAACCGCGCTGCAACAAAGCCGGTGGACTGGAACGGATGAGTCGCCATTGTCCATACATCCTCAGCGATTGTGGTACCGGGCTTTTCCATTCCCTCGTACTGGCGCCTAAGCCGCCTGATCGCGTCGCCCGCCGCGCCGTACTCGCCAGGGAATATAGACGCGAGGGAGACTCTCGCGTTCAGTATTCCGTCGCGCTCCTGCACTTCGCGAGTCGGTGCGAACTGAGCGGCAATCCGTGTTCCATTTGCGGAGACCGCGGTGTTTTGATACTGAAACTTGTCGTCATACAACTTGTTGCGCTGCCATTCCGGTCGCAGGTGCACCCAGCTGGACGTCACGCGCGGATGATCCATGAAAAAGCGCCCCACCAGATCGTTGCCATTGCCCAGGCCGGCGGCGGCCTGCGTATTGGAAACCAGCAGCAGCCGCGTGTTCTCGATACCGCCGGCGGCCAGCACAAAGATTCGCGCTCGGACGGTGATTTTGTTGCCGCTTAGGGTTTGGACATCGACTTGTTGCGCCGTGGACACGGTTGCATCCGCAAGGATGTTGGTGACGTTTGCGTACAGCAGGACGCGGATATTCGAGGATTGCTGCAATTCCGTACGGAAAACCTTGCCCGCGCGCAGCGGGGGGCTGAATTGCGATACGCCGTCGATCAATGTCCGTCCGGAGAGCGGATATCGTCTCACGTCCGGGCGATTGATCGCCTTCGTCCAGTAACCGATGTCGTAGTTGTTAATGCCAAGCTGCAATATGCTCTGCGCGCGCTCGTAATACGGCCCCAGCTCCTGCGGCCCGAACGGCCAGCCGCTATGCGGGATCCAGCTACGCCGCTCGTAGTCGATCGGATCCATCGGCCGACACCACCCACCCCAGCAATTGCTGCTTCCGCCAAGATAGCGGCCGCGACAGCCATCGGCGAAATCGTAAGGCAGCCCGATGCACTCGCCACGATACAGGTCCCGTGTTTCGTCGTCGGGCTCGAAGCCGCCGCTTTCGATCACGCAGGATGGGATCTTTAGAGTGTCTAGATCGCGGGCAAGCGTAAGGCCGGCAACGCCGCTGCCGATGATGCAGACGTCGGTCGTGACGATAGTCCCTGCCTGGACATTTCTAGCATCGAGAAACATATTGCCGTTGTCCTTTCAGCAATTCAGTTGAGCTGTCATAAGATAGGCTTCGACTTCCTTTCCGACGCAGCGGGACGATACGACATATTGCTATGCGATTTTCTTACGCGTTGCGCAGGCTTCGCGATGCGATGGCCATGCATTATCGGGGTCGAGCGGCTCGTGGCCGTTGCGGCTCAGCGAACGCGGCCAACGGTGACCGCTAGGCGGTACTCGCGGCGCGTTCTGGTGGAGCGCACAACTTGAAGCGACTATCAATTTATCAACGCCCGTTTTGCGAATGCATCCGGCACATAGAAATAGGCCGCTCAATCGGGGTACTTGAACCGTCCGCCCGTTGGAAACCGGGAGCGCGGCGGTAACGGCATAATTTATCTTCGCATATCTCGTGTTGGCTGGCACCTAGTTTGTGCCGCGGCCCGGCGTGCTCGTCCTGTAGCGCGGTTGGATGCGCTTGTACGAATCGGTCGAAATGCCGCACTCGCTGCAATTGGCCAGTCTGGTCGAGTCGAGCCAAAGCATGAAGGACTGCGGACGTGACTTTGAGCCCACCGCGATCGACCCCTCCGCGAGTCGCTGAAACCCCGCAGATTAACTGCTCCCGGCTGTCGCGCGAACTGTGCGAGCGGCTGAACTGGCGACGGGATAACGGTGGCCTCAAGGACATGAGCTGCCGCGTGGCGCTGCTGCGTATGCAGGCCGATCGCCTGATCACCTTGCCACCGCCGCGAAATCCCAAACCTCTCGCCTATCGGTCCTACCCGCATGCCGAGCAGGCAGTCATCGAGCCCACTAGCAGCCCGCGCATCAAGCTCGTCGCGCTCAGCGTCGTCACATCCCGATTGCACGGGATCGACCCCTACACCTACTTAGTCCATGTCCTGCAGCGCGTTGCTGAACATCCCGCCAACCGCGTCGCCGAACTGACCCCGAGGCTATGGGAGCAGGACTTCGCTAACAATCCGCTATGATCAGACTTGCACCAGCTGCCTGCCTAATCATTCACGTAGCCCAGTTGCGTGTTACGGCGCTCGATCACGTATGGTTACCGTGCTCGCGCGATTGGGTGCGACTCATCACTACGGGACACAGAAGCTTTGAGAACGAGCACCCGGCAAGAGCAATTTCTCCAGACTCGGACCTGCTTTTTTAATCTACGCCCATTTGGCGCAAACCCAGCTATACCTTCAGCCTTTCCTGGATCTCGATGCTTTTGCTAATTTTCATGCCGACGCGCCGTTTCAATGCCGCATTCTCACGGCATGGATGGTGCGGGTAAGTTACCCTCACTGCCGCGTGGATCAACCCGCCGGCGGATCATCGCCGCGATCTAAACCGCGTTCCCCTGCGAGCGGTTACCAATCCCAAGGGGTCCCTGACGATCGCCGCTCCTGGCCCTTCCTACGCGGTCGATTTTCGGTGGTGCTCAGCAAAAACGTTCGACCAGCTCTCTTCCAAATGAGAACTCGCAGCACCGCGTCGAGTTGCTCTCTAATCTCAGACAAACAGGTGTTCCAAATTGATTTTCTCGTTGACGCGCGGGCCGATTCGCCTACTAAAAACCACCTGCCGGAGCCCTCAGCTACGAACCGCAAGATAAATTTCATTGTCATCGGACTACTTTGACGGTCCCTTGATCCATCGTTGCCGGGCCACCTTTTCCATTATAAAATATCCCTAAACGGGGTTCTTAAGCTTTTCTCACTGAATAATGACTGATATAAGTCAGCGCACACGCTCTCATAATGGGGCCGGTTAACCACTTTAGCGACCGAAGGCGCTGCCATGCCCGTATAGGCGCGTTGCTTTCTGTGTTCGTAGTGAGCGCCTATTCTCATGCAGATATTGCCGAGAAAGAGTATCGAGAACTTTCCCGGCGCGGCGTGTTCACCCGGAGGATGTCACGGTGCCTTAATCAAATGGCACTCATGTTTGTCCTCAAAGGCAATGCCAGCCAAGCACCCTTGTTCCCTAAAATGTACGTCTATGCAGTCAAGCGCTTCGACTCACCATCCATTAGCCGTAGTCGCCCTGAAGATTGGCAGCGCCCGCGACCCACAAGACCGATTTCCTACCAATGCCAGCATTCAATGTCGTAGCCCTAGGCGCACGCGACTACTATCAAGTCGCGATAGCACTTCATCAGCGGGGTTTACTTGGAAGGCTAATCACTGACTTCTACAGATACCGATTCTTGAGAAAGTTTAGTGCTAAACGAGTATCGCCAGACCTCCCAGACTCCAAAGTGTTTTCCTCGTGGCCGCACGCAATCGGGCTTTTTTTACTGCGGGGAGCACGATTTAATAAAGCCAGGCGGTACCTTGTCGATTTTAGCTTCGGCTTTCTCGCCGCCTTCGTCACGTTTCTTGGACCTAACCAAGCGATCGTCTATTCGTATTACCTCGAAGGATTCTGCGCATTCTATCGTCTAATAAGATCCAGACCTAAGTGCCTGATATGCTTTCAAGTACATCCAACGCCCTGGTTTATAAATTCCATAATGGCCGAAGATGCCAGTAGGTTTAGGAAATATGCCGACGTAACCTTCGCCTCTGACATAGAAGGAACCTTTGACAAGCGTGATTATCAACGCTATCGCCGAGCCACAAAAATGTGCCACGGCTTAATCGCAGCGAGTCAAGTCACTATCCGCAGCGTCGTTTCTTCAGAGACGTCGTTCATGCCCGTCTGCATAGCACACTACGGCAGCAAACTTTCCGGACGATCCTCTGTACTCGCTACGCCAAATCCCGCGCGTGAACAAATCCACATCCTCTCGGTTTGTCAACTTACTCAAAGAAAGGGACTGCACTGGGCCTTCGAGGCAATGAAACGACTCGCGCCCTATGAGCAAGCGTACTATGCTTGGACAATTGTCGCTAATATAGTAGATCCCCAAGTGCTGGCCCTAATGCCAAGCAACGCGACAATCGTTCAAAACCTGAGCGATAAGGAACTTGCCGACCAAATTCAACTGGCAGATGTGTTTCTCCTCCCGTCACTAATTGAAGGCTTCGGCTTGGTCTACGTGGAGTCCCTTTCCCAAGGAACTCCGATCGTCTACACCGAGAACACCGGGGCTCGCGACATATGTACAAATGGCGTTCACGGCTTTTGTGTCCCGATTTCAGACCTCGACTCGCTAGTCGCACTTCTACAACAACAGCTCTCCGACAGGCAGCTGCTTTCGTCATTGCGGCAGAACTGCATCGATTTAACCACCCAGGTCACTTGGTCGCGCTTTCGAAAGCTTGTGTCGGATTTTGCCGCCAACTCGTCGGCAAATAATTTTACCCCGAGCGACTAGACGGAATATCACTCTTGTCCAAATTAGAAAGACCTTCAGCCCCGTTCGTTTAAGTTGTCGCGACGACCCAAGCCGTTCCAACTGATCAGAAAGAGAGCTAACGTGAGTAACCGTTATCTAATGACGGCCCTGCCTCGTAGCACACCTTCAGGCTCTACCGACTCGGCGCGGTTCGGAATGACTCCCAGGCTACGCACCTGACCATCCACTTCAGCTACCGCCACCGCCATCGTCTCCGCATAGACATCCAGACCTACGAATCGTACGTTCTTCATCGCCGGTTCCCATTTGTATGTGGCTCTGCGCCACGGTTCTTCCCGATCCGCAGCGTAACCCACGGTCTGCAAATCGGGAGCCGGTCGTTCCATGATGACTAGAGTAGCCTGGCACCGTGGACTCCACATGCACAGACGCGTATTATCTCAGCCTTATCAATATGCCAGGCAGAGCTAGGAGACAATTGTGGCTGGCAACGCGGTGGAATTGCAAAGACGTTATTACGCTGCCACTGCCGATCGCTATGATGAGATGCACGTGCGAGACGACGACGAACATGGCTTCGCTCTTTGTTTCCTGCTTTCGGTCGTCGAACACCTTAGAATAAGGTCACTATTGGATATTGGCAGTGGAACCGGGCGTGGGTTGCTAAAGATTACTACAGCATGTCCAGACATTACGGCATTGGGCATCGAGCCGTCACCAGAACTTCGAAAGGTGGGGCATTCCAAGGGTCTCCGGGAAACTCAGCTTATCGATGGTGACGCGATGAATTTGGCGTTCAGCGACAACTCGTTTGATTTAGTCAGTGAATTTGGCGCGCTGCATCACATTCCAAATCCTTCAAAGGCTGTATCCGAGATGCTTCGAGTCGCCCGCAGGGCAATTTTTATTTCGGACAGTAATAATTTTGGCCAAGGCGGCAAACTCTCCCGTCTGTTTAAGCAGGCGATTAATGCCACTGGATTGTGGCATTTCGCAGATCTAGTTAAGACGCGGGGTAAGGGCTACACAGTTAGCGAAGGCGATGGGCTCGCGTATTCTTATTCTGTATTCAACAATTATAAGCGTATCGCAGATAAATGCGAATCTGTGCACATGCTTAACACCCTGAATGCTGGACCGAATCTCTACCGCACCGCATCGCAAGTGGCATTGCTTGGCGTTAAACGTTCACCCGATTAAAACAAGATGCGTTACTCATTTTTTCTTCGTGCTGCTATTCCACACATATACCCCGAGTTGACCCGTTCCAGCCTTCTCCGGCTGTAGCCGGAGAGTAGGCGTTCGCTGATCCTGCCGGACGTCAACGTCCTGATCTACGTCTTCAGAACGGATTCTACCGAACACAGCCGCTATCAGGCGTGGCTTGAAGAGATCGTGAATGGACCCTCCGCCTACGGCGTGTCGCGGCAAGTGCTCGGGTGCGTCGCCAGAATCGTAAGCGCACGATCTCGCACACCCTATCCTGAAATGGGCTCGCTTGCTCAGATGCCGGGAATTACAAATGGAGGATTCCGGCATGACGAAGAAAGAGGAGCGAGATGCCAAGCGCGCATTGTGGCTGAAGCGAGATCGAGCGCCCTTGATGAAGTCTTCGAATTCTGCGGGCAGCTGATTTCGCGCGCCGTTGGGGTAGACGACTGCAATGCTTGACATAAGCGCATGCCATAATATTGGCGCGGCGGCCGTCGTTGCAAGTTTACACGTTGAAACCGAAGCGCCCAGCTCCTGCGAACCTTATTTCCCAGTTAGATTGCTGGACAAGACGGACAGGCTAAACGTGCGCATTTCACTTATCAGGCGCATTCTTTCCGTCGCGTCTTGCGCCACTGGTCTCCACGCCAGGATGGCTTTTGCGGCAAGATCCACATTTTCGAACGGCAAAGCGAGCGTTGGATGAACGAGAATTTCTCCGAGTTTCTCGAGATAGGAGCCCTGGCGCACTGTCACAGGTACTCCACATTGAATGGCGCGTCCGAAGATACCAGAGGCCTGATTGTACGCGGGCGAGTAACAGCTCCAAATAATGTCAGCGCATCTGTACATATAGATCATCTCACCGTCTGAGATACGCCGATTTATGAGGAGGCCGCCCTGCTGCGCAAACAGATCCGCCGCATTCGCTGACTCATCGTTTATCTTTCCCGCTGCCACGAACAGGTAGTTCTCGCGGATTGCAGCCGAGGAACACCACAGGTCCACAAAATAATCGAATCCCTTGAGCGAACTTTGTTCCCCTAACGCCATTAAAATACGCCTGCCACCGGCCTTCGCGCTAAGAAGATCGCGCAGCAAAGGAAATGCATTATTCTCGGAAAAGCCGAAATGCATAAGATCCCATAGCTGAGGATCATAAATCCATCCCGTAGCAACCTCTGCAAAGCGAGGGAATACGGCAAAAGGCATTAGCGCGAGGATGGATACGTGGGGTAGCCGGCGCGCGGCCTGAAACAATTTTCGCTTTATGCGGTACTTAAGCGAAGTGTCTAAAAAACACTCCCCCGTTCGGAAAAAGACGCCAACCGTTCGGCGTCCCCTAAGGGAACGCATGACAGCGTTGCACAGAAACGCGACGGGATTTGTATCCAGCATAGGATATAGAAATGGACGACTCGAATCCACTGCGTGGCATCCTTTCTCTATTCGGTTTAAATGGATATTTAGTGCGCTCATTTCTGCACTCAGCAGACGATCCCATTCACCTCGGTGCCCCTCACTACCGCATGACACATAGTTAACGCTGGTGGGATTGCTATTCATCAATTCGGCTGTCCCGGTTTAAGTGTGGGTGGAGATGGCGATGCGATCATGCTGCGACGTCTACCTTCTCGGGTAGAACTCGCTGCGAGCCCAATAAAGGATTCCCGTGCCTATGCCCCACCAAAGGCAAGTGTCACGGTCCCCTAATGTGGGACCGAGAAAACCAATCGTAAGCTCACCCAATACAATGAGCGCTCCCCATCTCGCAATATGCGCAGCCGATTCCTTAGCGGTTACCTGCTCCAGCTCAAGTCTCCGAATCAGAGATATGGACTGCAATCCATTGAGAAATAGGATCAAGAGAAAGCCCCCTCCCCCCACGAGCCCGGCTACAAACAATATACTGACGTAGTCCTCATGGCCGAACCCTATACTATGAATCAGAGCATTCCGGTCGGTCAGGTGGACTGCCTGCGCAGCATCCGGTCCAGTAAGGGATGTGAGCGCGGCCAAGCCGCTGCCAAACAGCGCGTTTTTCTCCGAAGATTCAAAACTCTCCAGCATGAAATGTGTCTCCGCGCTGCGCGTCAGAGCCGTGGGGTCGGCGCCAAGCTTCCTGGAGATAGTTGTGCGCTGGATCCAGCGAGTAGTAAGACCGGTCCCGGCAGACAAATCCAATACGACAAGTAAGAGCATGGCGAGACTCAGAACCAGCAATCCCTTGAACGCAGAGGCCCTAAAGGCGACGCTGGGGCGTGCCAGAAACACGGATGCGACTTGGGCGATCAGCGCTACAAACAATGTGCGAGTGACCGAAGCGAGAGCAATTACCAAATTAACAACGAGCGCTATAAAATCCAACATGGACAGTCGCTGCATCAATCCCATGGCAACTACAGCAAGCGACGGGATAATCGCACTGGACAAGAGCTCGTAGCGCGATGTTAAAAGACTTATTCCTCCTCGCCAGGTATAAGCAACTACAAGTACGCGGGCCACAGCAAAGACAACGCACGACAGTCGCAGCAGGTTTAGGAACGGAAGGAAATCGTCCTTTATACTCGCCAGCGTCATGTACGTTATTACGCTGGCGCTTACGTATATCGACGTCGGTACTGCGTTTGAAACGATAAGATAGAAGGGTTGACTCATGGTCAATCCCACGGCAGAGGATTCGATCAAAAACGCAGCGCAGGCCAGTATTAGCACCCAAAGTGGTCCGGCACTTACCCCCAGTCTATGAGCAGAAAAAATGAATCGAGAAAATAATGCTATATAGATGGCCAAGATTGCAGATTGCAACGCAACCGCGCTGTGCGCGCCAGTCTGAACCCTGAAGTCAACGGCCCAGACGAGAATCGCAACAGCGAAGACGCCGAGCAGTGACTTTTCCTTCCTAGCACTCGGACTGCGGGACGGATTTTGCGCTGGAGCTGGCGCATTCATGCCGGTGGTGGTCGCTGAATTCCGGGGGCAGAATCAACAAGATCGGTCTTGTCAAGAATCATTCGCGTTTTGAGTCGGCCGCGGTCGATCTGCTTTTCAGGCCGCTGCCTCCTGATTTTTCCGGGTTGAACAGCGTTTCCATCACGAGATAGCGCCGGCACGCGATCGCGCATCCTTCCGCTGTTCGTGCGCCGCGAGAAACGTGTGGCGGCCGGATCTCATCTCCTGCCGCAATATACAGCATCGCGAGTGCGGTGCGGCAAAAATGAGGGCGAGAAGCAGGTCTGCCGTGTTCAACCATTGAGTCGCGCGATGCCTGAACCGTCCCGCAACGGTTCTCGGGTTGATCGACCTTGTAGTAATGTAAAGGTGCGCGAGACGCCCGGGGCCGGATATTTCACACTGCTTTTGACTTAACATCTCGACGCGTAAATAACTGAGGTGCTGTGCACACATGAATATCCGCCGGTCGATTAGCTGGATTTCCATTGCGCTGATCGCCACGGTTGTGATTGGCGAGGCCGCCGTACGGGAAGCGGGACTTGTTGATATTCCCATATACGCAGTTGACGGCGAGATCGGCTACATTCCGCAGCCTAACCAGCATGGTTGTTTCCTCAACAAGCGTTGTTGGGTATTCAACGATCGCAGCATGGGCACAGCCACCGCCTGGAATCCTGATGCTCATCCCAACATCCTACTCATCGGCAACAGTATCGTCATGGGTGGCAATCCATACGATCAACACGACAAGCTCGGGCCGCTTGTTCAGCAGCAAGTGGGCACGGACTATTCAGTATGGCCAATTGCAGCAGGTGGCTGGACCAATGTGAACGAAACTGTGTACCTGGAACGCCACCCGGAAGTGTTGAAGCGAGCGCAGTTCTTCGTTTGGGAGTTTATGACTGGCGGCGAAAGTCAGCTCGCTGCTTGGGGGGGAGACTACGTCTGGCCTCATGAGCATCCAAAGTGGGCTCTGTGCTACGTGCTCCGCCGCTATGCGCTGCCGCATTTTTTTAACCTCAACATGAACGAACTGCCCCCACAGGGGGCGATCGATCGAGTGAATCTGTCCAAGTTCGAAGCAACACTTGCCCAGATTGCTCAAGCCACGGGCCGTAAGCAGCCTGGCATACTGTTTCTTTATCCCAGTAAGGTTCAGCTCCAGACCGCGCGCCAGGGTCGGGAGTGGCTGCCGGAGCGCCCGGAATTGGAACGCTTGAGCCGCCGCTATGCGCTGAAGCTGGTCGATATTTCCACTTACCCTGAATGGACCGAGGCACAGTATCGTGAAGGCACGCACCCTACCGTTGCAGGCAACCGTATGCTCGCCGATATTCTAAGCGCTGCTATCAAAGACTCCCTACAACAGGAGCCGACGCACTGATAGCTGCCACGATGGCGTCGGCGTGCCGATTGAGGCACGCTGTCCCGATGCAAATGGCATTTAACTTCAGACCTCCTGACATAGCGGGTTTATCCGGCTCAATCCTGATCTTTCGGCGGCTGGGGGTGCCCTCTGGCCGGTACCGGCGGCACCACATTTAAGCAGTTCGGTGCTTTGAATGCAGCGGGCGTGGCAGGGTTGCCCAGTTTCGCTTCCGCGCTTGCCACTGAGGTCGCCGCCGATTACCCCAATCAATCCGCACATCACTATCAAGTGACCTGGGAGCCTGAATATAACTGGGGCTCCGGCGGTACGCCCGCGCAGCTGGTGCAATATTTTCAGCTCGCCTACTCTGCCATTCATCAAGCTGATCCAAAAGCACTCGTCACGCGACCAACTTTGTTCCCTGAAGACATTACGCCACTCAGCAATCTGTGGTCAGCGGGGCTCGGCAATTATCTTGACGCCCAGTCCATGCATCCCTACGTGGGCTGGCCTCCGGAGACCAATGGACTGGTAAGCAATATACGCACCCAGATGGGCTACCGTTTCCAACGCAATGGCATCACGGTACTCGCCCTCTGGGACTATCAGGCCGCCTCCAGTGCGATCAACCTGGCGGTTCCCATCGAAAGCATCCAAATCTGCGACTGGATGGCCAACTGCACTAACACCACAAGTAGCAGTGGCAGCATCGGCTTAACCCTGGGTGCATCGCCCGTATGCGTCGTCGGCCACGGTTTGTGAAGGAGCAGGCAACCCGATTATGACAGCCCCGAACGCCGTGGAAACGCCAACGTCCAGTGCAATTATCGGCGAGCAATGTCGACAGGGTTGATCGATACGCCACCGAACGAGGATTGCGATTTGGCGATGCCGCAGTGCGACCCAGCTTGGCATCGCAGGACGATATCTACTCCGCGCCGGCCCAGCAATTCGAATATCCAAACCCATGTTCATGCGTGGGGGTGCCACGCCCGGATCGTGCCGCGCCACAATGAGGTTGGAACAATATTAATTTGGTGCGTACCACCGGCAGGTGGTATTTATTGGTGCGGCGCTGCTATTTTGCATAACGTATGAGCGATCGGCTCGATCACGAACCGGCAGGCATGTTCGGCGCTGATGATGCGAGCGCGTTGTTTATGCTATTGTGAATTTGGTCGCAAAAACCCGACGGGACAGGCTTATCCAACACGGTGGAACGCAGATGACTTCCAAGCAGTCAGCTTTGGTTCTAGGGGCGGGTGGCTTTATCGGTGGACACCTGGTCAAGCGCCTCAAGGGCGAAGGCTTCTGGGTCCGCGGTGTTGATCTGAAGAGAAATCCATTTGCCGAAACGCAAGC
>Ga0302325_10014957_pt1 | contig 16511 bp, 18 predicted proteins | sample Palsa_T0_2_FD_201948 | JGI IMG/M metagenome (GOLD analysis project Ga0302325, IMG submission 201948) | Peat permafrost microbial communities from Stordalen Mire near Abisko, Sweden - Palsa_T0_2 | ecosystem: Environmental > Terrestrial > Soil > Palsa > Peat permafrost | place: Sweden: Abisko... | reverse complement strand
CCGTCGTGAGCGACCCGGCGCCGTAGATGATCAGGCCGATAGCCGACTTGGCGCGGCTGGAATGTCCCACGCTCTATAGTGCCGTCGCGCGCCGCAAAGGTTAGCTACGGCCGCTTAAAGCACCTCGTTCCCGAACCATGTCGTGAGCGCCTCGCGCAGTCCTGCGGCAGTGCTGTCGCCAACCCAGGCGACGTGCCCATCGGGACGCACCAATACGGCGGTCGGTGCACCGACCTCGCCGAGCACCGGGAGTTCCCAGGTGCCTGCATACGAGGCATCGACGAGCTGAACTCTGTCGGTCCACGGTGCGATGTCGAGGCCGCCGGCGTCACCGAAGTTGAGCAGGACTGGCTTGGCGCGGTGCAGCAACGCGAATACTCGCACGGTGCCATCCACGGTCGCCAGATCCAGGTCGGGCATCCGGCGACCCAGCAGCGGGTGTCCCTCGCCGAGGTCATACGCAATGTCGAGGCCCGCGATCATGGCGGCGATGTGCTTGCGCGGCTCGTCCATGCGCAGCAGCTCCGTCACAGTGTCCCGCAGTGCGACGGACCGGTCGTCCGCTGCGCCGAGCGCCCGCTGCGCCATGGTGTTCCGCAGCACCCGAGCAGCGACCGGGTGGCGTTCGGCCTGATATGTGTCGAGGAGGGTCACAGGTGATGTTCCGCTGACCACCTGGGCCAGCTTCCAGCCCAGGTTGACCGCATCCTGCACGCCAATGTTCAGCCCCTGGCCTCCGATCGGGGCGTGCACATGTGCCGCGTCTCCGGCAACCAGCACGCGCCCGCTGCGATAAGCCACCGCCTGACGTGTCATGTCGGTAAAGCGAGAGATAAAGAGCGGACTGTGCGCCCCGTGGTCCGTTCCGTCGACGCTGATCAGCGCTGCGCGGAGATCCTCCAGAGTGGGCTCGTCGGCGCGGTTCACCTCGGGTTCGATCAGGGTGACGCCCACGCGTCCCTCCTCGGCAGGGCCGATACCGCCGCCGCCACGCAGGCCGAATTCCGGCATATCCTCCATCTCGACCTCAGCATGTATCCAGCACGTCGTCGGATCCCAGCCCGCGAAATCGATGCCGGCCGCCTTGCGCACGACGCTGCGGCCCCCGTCGCAGCCAGCCAGAAATCTCGCCCGCAGTGCTGTGCCGTCGGACAACGGGACGTCAACGCCGCTGTCGTCCTGCGTGAAGCCTGTCACCTCGCGCTCGCGCAGGATGGGAACACCCAGCTCATCGATCCAGCCCGACATGATGCGCTCGAAATCGCTCTGCAGCAGCGCCATCCCGTAATTGCGCCGGGTCGGGAAATCGCTGATGTCCATCCGGACTCCACCAAATGCCTGCACCTGCATCGTCTTTCCCTCGGCGAGAAAGCGATCAGCGACGCCACGCTGATCGAGCACTTCGATGGTGCGGGAGTGCAGACCTCGCGAGCGCGAGCTTTCCAGCTCGTAGCTGGCTCGTCGCTCGACGATGACGACGTCGGTCCCCGCCAGTGTCAGCTCTGCCGCCAGCATCATCCCCGTCGGACCGCCGCCGGCGATCACCACTGAATGCTCGGCCATACAGTCACTCCTCGTTCCCGACGCGTGCCAGGAAACCCCGCACCATACCCCGGGGCCACGCTCGCCGGCGTTCGCGGTGCGCAGGAACGTCCCAGCGCGGCGATCAGCCAGACGGGACCAGCAGCCGGTAAAGCTGGACGGCCTGAGTCCTGCTGAGCAGGTTGATCTGCTCCGCCCGGAGCGCGATGAACTTGCGTCGTAGTTGCGGGGCCTGCCAGAGCTCGCCGGCGACGCTCGTGGTGACGGCATCGCCAGAGGCGTAGGCCTGCCGGATGAGCGCCGTCAACGCCGGCACATCGGCATCGGGAAAGGCGACCACGAATACGTACCAGGCCGGGGATGACGGCCAGCGCAGCGAGGACCCGGGCAGTGCGGTAGTGCCCGAGGGTCAGCGTCAGGAAGACCGCGATCCATGCGACGCACACCAGGCAGTACACCGTGTCCCAGGCGCCGCCTGGCGAGGCAGCCAGCAGGTTCGCGGGCTGCACGGGCAGCCAGACGGCGGCTCCCCACCAAGAACACCAGCACGTTAACGGCCAGCAGCGCGTGCACCAGTATCACCGCGAGCACCGCGCGCCGGATGGCGTGGCCCCAGGCGAACCTGCGCCGTATGCCAGGGCCGACCAGATACAGCCGGGCGGCCAGGACGGCCACGCTGGCGACCTCCGCCAAGCTAGGCCCGGCAGCCCCGGTGACGTACTCGTCTGCCTCGGGGTCGCCGGTCAGCCAGCTGTCGAGGAAGGCGGCGACCATGTCCTGTTCCCACTGCTGCCGGTACCAGCCGGGCAGCAGCCGCAGCACGCGCAGGTACCGCCGCTCCAGGTCGTTGCTCATCCGGCTGCCTGCGGGCCGGTCCGGCGCAGCCTCGCCCGCACCACACGCACGGTGGCGGCACGAACCTCGGCCTCCTCAGCCAGCGCGCATCGCAGACTGTCGTGGCGGCGCCCCGGACGGCCTGCTTGGGAACGGGAAATTGATCAGCCAGTAGATTGCGCCCCACATGTGGACCTTGTACTGGGTGTGCGGGTTAGTGGACAGGTCTTTGAAGAACATTGACCTCAGCGCTCAGCTGGAAGCGGAGACTGCAGGCCGGCGCTGCGCTTCTGCGCGAGCCTGGTCTGGCCGTCGAGCAGTTCCCTGGCGATGTCCAGGTGACCGGCATGCCGCGCGATCTCCTCGATCACGTGCAGGACGACCCAGCGGACGGTCGCCGGTTCCGCTACCTCCGGGTCCCCGTGCCTGCCGTGCGGCCGCGCCGAGAGTGGCGTCACTGCCAGCACCGCATCCGAGCGCGCGCACAGTTCGCGGTACTCGGCAATGATGTCCGCGGAGGACCAGTCAGTGACGAACGCTGCCATCGGGTCATAGGGAGCCATGTCCTCGTCTGCGGGCTGGCTGATATCTGCATCGGCCACGACCACCTGGAACCAGTGCAGCTCAACGCCGCTCAGGTGCTCGATCAGCCCGGCCGGGGTCCAGCCCGATGGCACGACCGAACGGTGCCATGCTTCCTCGTCCAGGCCCTCCACGATGGCGAGCGCCGTCTCGCGCTGAGCGGCCAGGAAGTCCAGCAGAACCTGATCTTCGGCGGGAACAGGCCGAACGACGGTCGCGCGGTCGTTAGCAGCAGACTCGGTCATGTCCGTTCCTCTCGGTTGAAGCCGGCCGTCCTGGCTGGCTGGTCGTGAGAACGACGATCGGGCGCCGCCGGACTGGACACCGCGTTAAGGGTAACCGTGACACGGATTTGCGACCGCTAGTTCAACGGTATATAACGTAGGTATGACAACCAGAGCCATGCAGGAGGCGACCTTCCTGATACTGACCGCGCTGGCGGACGACAGCCAGCATGGTTACGGGATCATCGCCGACGTGCGGGAGATCTCTGGCGGCCGGGTCCTGCTGCGCCCGGGGACCCTGTACACCGCCCTGGACCGCCTCCGCGCGGACGATCTGATCGTAGTGGATCGCGAGGAGATCGTGGACGGGCGGCTGCGCCGTTACTACCGGCTCACGCCAGCGGGCACTAAGCGGCTCGCGGCCGAGGCCGCCCGGCTCCAGGCGCACGCCGCCGCAGCGCTGACACGGCTGAAGCTCGCCGGAGGGATGGCGACATGAAGGATCAGGCGAACCTCGAGCGCGGGTACCGGCGGCTGCTGGCGTGCTATCCCCGGTCGTTCCGGCGAGAGAACGGGCAGGAGATCCTCGCGGTGCTGCTGGCCTGCGCGCCGGACGGCCAGCGCCGGCCCGGCCTGGCCGAGTCAGCGGACCTGATCAGGAGCGGGATGCGGATGCACCTGTTCCCCGCCGCCCTGCCGCCGCGCGCACGGTGCGGGCGGCTGTCCGGCTCATGTACGCAGGCGCCGCCATCACTGCTCTTACCCTGCTGATCTCCATCGTCTCGCTGGCATTCTTCGGCCGCAGCGGAGCCACGCTCCGGCTGGCAGGCAGCAGCCAGCCGTTCTGGGTGGCCGTCACCGTGGGAGTCGCCGGCGGCCTTCTCGTGATCGCGCTCTGGCTGTGGATGGCGCGGGCGACGAGCCGGGGCCGGAGCTGGGCCCGTCTCCTGTCCACGGTCCTGTTCGGCCTGGCGACGCTGGAGCTCGTCAGCTTCAGCGAGGCCCCGTCCGTCCTCGGGCTGCTCTTCTGGGCGCCGACCTGGCTGGCAGGCCTCGGTGCGGTCTGGCAGCTCTGGCGTGCCGCCTCCGGCGTGTTCTTCCGGGGAATCCCGCACGACAGGGCGCGGCCCGCCGTGGCTAAGATGCAGAGATGAGCAGCAGATCCGCCGATGCGCAGCACCTGCGGGATCTCGCGCAGCTGCGCCGGGTCCGCGACCGGATGGACCGGGAGTACGCGCAGCCGCTCGATGTCGAGGCGCTCGCACGCGGCGCGCACATGTCGGCCGGGCACCTCAGCCGTGCGTTCCGGCTCGCATACGGAGAGTCACCATACAGCTACCTGATGACGCGGCGCATCGAGCGCGCGATGGCGCTGCTGCGGCGGGGCGACCTGAGCGTCACCGAGGTCTGCTTCGCGGTCGGGTGCTCGTCGCTGGGCAGCTTCAGCAGCCGCTTCACTGAATTGGTCGGTATGTCGCCCAGCGCTTACCGGCGCCAGGCGGTGCGGGCCGCGGCCGGGATACCGTCGTGCGTGGCGAAGCAGGTGACCAGGCCGATCAGGAATCGAGAAGCCCTCATCACGGAGCCGCAGCTAGGGTGAGGCATGAGCATCGCCACGAGGACGGGCACGCAGGCGGTTGCACGGCACACCGGTGACAGCCACGACGTGATCCGGGTGCACGGCGCGCGCGTCAACAATCTCAAGGACGTGAGCGTTGAGATCCCGAAGCGGCGGCTGACCGTCTTCACCGGTGTCTCCGGCTCGGGCAAGAGCTCGCTGGTCTTCGGCACGATCGCGGCCGAGTCGCAGCGGCTCATCAACGAGACGTACAGCGCCTTCGTCCAGGGATTCATGCCGACGCTGGCGCGGCCCGACGTGGACGTGCTCGAGGGGCTCACTACGGCGATCCTCGTCGACCAGGAGCGGATGGGCTCTGACCCCCGGTCCACGGTCGGCACGGCCACCGACGCCAACGCGATGCTGCGCATCCTGTTCAGCAGGCTCGGAAAGCCGCACATCGGCTCGCCCCAGGCGTTTTCCTTCAACGTCGCCTCCATCAGCGGGGCGGGTGCGGTCGCGTTTGAGCGCGGCGGCAGGACGGTGAAGGAGCGGCGCAGCTTCAGCATTACCGGCGGCATGTGCCCGCGCTGCGAGGGCCGGGGCTCGGTCTCCGATTTCGACCTGACCCAGCTCTTCGACGACTCCAAGTCCCTCGCCCAGGGCGCGATCCTGATCCCCGGCTATACGGTGAACAGCTTCTTCACCGTGCAGGTCTACATGGGATCGGGTCACCTCGACCCGGACAAGCCGATTCGCAGGTACACCAAGAAGGAGCTGCAGGACTTCCTCTACCACGATCCGGTCCGGGTGAAGGTCAACGGCGTCAACGTGACCTACGAGGGCCTGATCCCCAAGATCCAGAAGTCGATCCTGTCCAAGGACCGGGAGTCGCTGCAGCCGCATCTGCGGGAGTTCGTGGACCAGGCGGTCACGTTCACCGCCTGCCCGGAATGCGGGGGCACCCGGCTCAGCGAGGCGGCCCGGTCCTCGAAGATCGCGAAGATCAGCATTGCCGATGCCTCCGCGATGCAGATCAGCGACCTCGCCGAGTGGGTGCGTGACCTCGACGAGCCCTCGGTCGGGCCGCTGCTTGAGGCACTGCGCCAGAACCTCGACTCGTTCGCGGAGATCGGGCTCGGCTACCTGTCGCTCGACCGCCCGTCGGGCACGCTGTCGGGCGGCGAGGCGCAGCGCGTCAAGATGATCCGCCAGCTTGGCTCCTCGCTCACCGATATCACCTACGTCTTCGACGAGCCCACCATCGGCCTGCATCCCCATGACATCCAGCGGATGAACGAGCTGCTGCTGCAACTGCGCGACAAGGGCAACACGGTCCTGGTCGTCGAGCACAAGCCGGAGGCGATCGCGATCGCCGACCACGTCATCGACCTTGGCCCCGGTGCCGGAGCCGGAGGTGGCGAGGTGGTCTTCGAGGGCACCCTCGAGGCACTGCGGTCCAGCGGCACGCTCACCGGGCAGCATCTGGAGGACCGTACCGCCCTGAAGCCATCGGTGCGGACGCCATCAGCGGTGCTGGAGGTCCGCGGCGCCCGCACGCACAACCTGAAGGACGTCGACGTCGACATACCGCTGGGCGTGCTGGTCGTCGTGACCGGCGTGGCCGGGTCGGGCAAGAGCTCGCTGATCCAGGGGTCGGTTGCCCGGCGGGACGGCGTCGTGACGGTCGATCAGCGGCCGATCCGGGGATCGCGGCGGAGCAACCCGGCGACCTACAGCGGGCTGCTCGACCCGATCCGCAAAGCGTTCGCGAAGGCCAACGACGTGAAGCCGGCCCTGTTCAGCGCCAACTCTGAGGGTGCCTGCCCCACCTGCGGCGGGGCAGGCGTGGTGTACACGGACCTGGGGATGATGGCCGGCGTCGCCACCACCTGCGAGGAATGCGAGGGGAAGCGGTTCGCGGCGTCGGTGCTGGACTATCACCTCGGCGGACGTGACATCAGCGAGGTTCTCGCGATGCCGGTCGCCGAGGCCGGGGAGTTCTTCGGGGCCGGCGAGGCCCATACGCCCGCCGCGCACGCGATTCTCGGCCGCCTTTCCGACGTCGGCCTGGGTTATCTCACCATCGGCCAGCCGCTGACCACGCTGTCCGGCGGCGAGCGGCAGCGGCTCAAGCTGGCCACTCACCTCGGCGACAAGGGCGGCGTCTACGTACTCGACGAGCCGACCGCCGGGCTCCATCTCGCGGACGTCGAGCAGCTGCTCGCCCTGCTCGACCGGCTTGTCGACTCCGGTAAGTCCGTCATCGTCATCGAGCACCACCAGGCGGTGATGGCGCATGCCGACTGGATTATCGACCTAGGTCCCGGCGCCGGCCACGACGGCGGCCGGATCGTCTTCGAGGGCCCGCCCGCCGGCCTCGTCGCGGCCCGCTCCACGCTGACCGGCGAGCATCTCGCGGCCTACGTGGGTGCCTGACCGGCGCGCTCAGGGAGAGCGAGGGACCAGCTCCGGCGAGGGCGTCAGCGAACGATCTGCAGTGCCAGCGCTGCCGGGCAGCCGCTGCGGACGAGGCGCGCGACCTCGTGCCAGTCCACCTGGTCGGCAACGGAGTCCGCGATATCCAGGGGAAGTCCGAGCATGGTGAGCCGCGACACACGCCATGCGTGCACGGCCGCGGATTCGTCGCGGCTGGCTCGCTCCGGCGCAATCGCTGTCGGAGATACGGTCATTGCTGCTCCCGCCTGATAACTGCCGGCCTGTCATCTGCCCCTGCGGTGGCCTGTCACACATCGCCGGCCTGCGGAATCTGCGACGCCGGGCGGCTGGCGCTAGCCCGTACTCGGCCGCTGGCGGATGATCCGGCTCTCGTCGCGCTCCTCGGCCTGCCTGCTCTCGTCCTCGCCCACGATGAGGTGGCTGTGGCTGAGCGCCGAGACCCCGGCCAGGATCAGTGCGAGGGCCACGGCCTCGAAGAACAGGTCGACCGTCCCGGCCTGGAAATGCTCGCCGAACAGGAACAGCCCGAGCAGGCTGGCCGCGAGCGGGTCCAGGATCGTGAAGCCCGGCTGAGAGGCGGCCAGCGGACCTGCGGCCAGGGCGTGCGAGGCGAGCAGCAGGCTCGCTGCGCCCGCGCCGATCAGGACGTAGACCGACCAGTTGGTGAAGATCCCGGTGAGGCCGTTGTTGAGGTGGTAGCTGAACTCCTTGATCACAGCCGCGACGAAACCCCAGGCGACGCCCGTCAGCGCGCCCAGGATGGCGGCGCGCTGCGAGTCCGACCTCTGCATGCGGCGGCGCAGCCCGAACGCCACTGCGAGACCGCCGAGCACGACCGCGAGCGTGATCAGGCCAGCGAGCAGCCACAGCGAGGGCGGTGCGTGCTGCCGGCCGCCCGACGGTGAGGCCGCGAACAGGAACAGGCCCAGTCCGGCGGACATGGCGGCGGCCGCGAGCCAGTCGCGGCGGCGGACCGTCCGGGAGCCGAGGAAAGCCATGTAGCCGAAGACAAACAGCAGCTCGAGCGCGAGAATCGGCTGGACAAGCGCGAGCGCGCCGTAGTGCAGCGCAGTGACCTGGAACACGAATCCGAGGATCATGCTGGCAATGCCGGCCAGCCAGACAGGCCGCCGGGCCAGCCGGAAAACCAGCCACACGTCGACCCCGGACGTCTGGCTGTCCCTGGCGCCGAGCCGCTGGCACACCGACGCGGTGGCCGTGCAGATGCTAGCCAGGAGAGCGAGGGGGATCGCCTTGTCCATATCCTCCTGCCGTCGTCCGTGGCCCCGGCGCGGTGCCTGCCGCGGAGGGGCCAGGCGTGCCGCCACCTGGGAAGCCCGCAGATTCAGTATCCACCAGGCTGCGCAGCTTCAGTATTCTGCTGCCCTCCAGCTATAACCCTGACGTTAACGTTAGATTCCTTGATTCGGCCAGTTTTCTTGCCGGACTTGCCTGCGGCCGGACGTGACGCAGGACCAGTGTCGCCCGCGCGGCGCTTCACTGCGACTGAGTTCCGCGGCGCCACGCCGGCGAGCAGCAGCAGGCAGCTAAACCTGGCGCCGGACGTGCAGCAGGTACTCCTCGCGGTGCAGCGGATTGCGGTCGGTCCGCGGCCGTACCGGGAACGGCCTGCCCCGCACGTCCTGATAGCGGGCGAAGGCCGACTCCAGCATGCCTTCCCCGCCGGTCAGCCCCGGCACCTGCTGCTGGAGGTCATGCACGCGGCCCGCGGGGATCTCGCCGGTCACGACCCAGGAGCCATCCTGGCCGCTGGCCGGCTCCTGACCGGTCGCTCCGGTCCGGGCCAGAGCCGTCAGGACAGCAGTCAGGCTGGACGCCGGGATCTCCAGCCGGAAGCTGCTGACCGGCTCGCACACGACGGTGCCTGCCCGCTGCAGTGCCGTCATCAGGACCAGCGGCGTCAGGTACCGGAAGTCACTGGCTGAGCTTGAGTACTTACTCCAGCCGGTCGGGGGCGGCGGCACGTACCCGGAATGCGTCAGGGTGACGATGCAGTCCGGTACCCGCCAGCCGTGCAGGCCCTCGCTGAGTGTCTGCCGGGAGGTCTCCTCGACCGCCGTCAGGAATGAGTAAGGCAGGGCGCCGCGCTCGATCCCGAGCCGGAACTGCATGCCCGCGCCGGCCGGGGCGGGATCGACCCGGAGGCCGACGGTCGCCTTGAACGGGTTGCCGTCCCGGCCCATGAACTCAGCGGCCATGCCGGCGCCGGTCACGCGCTCGACGCAGATCGTCGTCGTCTCCCTGAAATGCACCGCGATGCCTAATTCGTCAGCCAGGGTTGCCTCGATCACCTCCTTCTGAACTTCGCCGTAGAGCGAGACGAGCAGTTCCTGCCGGACGTCGTCCTGGCGCAGGTTGATGAGCGGGTCCTGCTCTGCCAGCTGAGTCAGCGCGGCGTGCAGCGCCGCGCGATCGCGAGCACGAGCCGGCACGACCACCGTCTCGAGGGTCGGGGGCGCGAAGTAGTGCGCCGGCTGGCCCGCGGCTGGCGCACCGACCCGGTCCCCGACCCTGACGTCCGTCAGTCCCCACAGCTGCGCGATCTGGCCAGCCCGGACGGACTCAGCCGGGACAGGTGCCGGACCGCCGCTGAAGACGCTGATGGCGGTGACCTTGCTGCTGCTGCTGCCCTGCCCGTACGGCAGCGATTCCCTGACTCGGGCAGTGCCCTCGAGCATCCGGACGTAGGCGATCTTCTCCCCGGCGGGGCTGCGGTCGACCTTGAACACCGTGCCGGCCGCCGGAGCGCACGGGCTGCCGGACGCGGCCGGCAGCAGCTCGGCCACGCCGCGAGTGAGGGAGCCGATGCCTGCCCCGGTGACGGCCGACCCGAGGAACACCGGATGCACGAGGGCACGGCGGGTCTGGTCCGCGAGCGCCGCCCGCAGCCGCCCGTAGGACAGCGGCGTGTCGTCCGTGACGTAGGCCGCTAGCAGTGAGTCGTCGCGCTCGGCGAGCAGCTCAGTCAGGCGGGCACGGAACGCGGGATCGGCACCATCGGCAGCGGTCCAGTCCGCCTGCCCGGTGCCAGGGCCACGAGCGGTGCCCATGGCGACGACCGCGGGGGTGAGCCGGGCCGAGATGTCGCGCAGCACCCGGTCGCAGCCCGCGCCGCCGCGGTCGATCTTGTTGACGAAGATAATCACCGGAATCCGCAGCCGCTGCAGCGTCCGCATCAGCACCCTGGTCTGCGCCTGCACGCCCTCGACGGCCGAGATCACGAGCACGGCACCGTCCAGGACGGCGAGCGCGCGCTCGACCTCGGCGATGAAATCCGGGTGGCCGGGAGTGTCGATCAGGTTGACCGTCAGGTCGCCGATCGCGAACGAGACGACCGCAGCCCTGATCGTGATGCCGCGCTGCCGTTCCAGCGCGAGCGTGTCGGTCTGCGTGCTGCCGTCGTCGACCCGGCCGATCTCGCTGATGACCCCTGCGTCGAAGAGCAGGCGCTCGGTCAGGGTTGTCTTGCCGGCGTCAACATGCGCCAGGATCCCGAGGTTGAGCAATCGCACGAAGCGTCATGTCCCTTGAATAGGCGGAATCTGCCATCTCGGTAAACATGAGCGCTGCTCGCATCTCGCTCTCTCCCGTCCTCGCCTGGCCCGCGCCGCGGGCTCAGAGCGCGGCGCACGTACAGCTGGGAAGTAGATCAGCACACCCGCGGGACAGGCAACCGGTTATCGGCCCGGGATGCGAGGCTAGAGCACGGCGGACGCCGGTTCGGGGGCGAGAGGACCAGGGCGCATCCGGCGTCAGGAGGTGATCATGCCAGCACGATCCGGGTGGGGTCTCACGCCCCGGCAGAGCGTGGAGTTCGAGTGCGCGCGGCGAGGTGAGCCGCAGGTGGTGGCCGGGTGCGTGGCGCTGCTGCTCGGGCAGTACGCCGACGATGACCTGCTGCGCGCGCTCGGCGGCCCGAACGCTGAGATGGTGCTCGACGACGGCCCCGAGCAGCGCAACCAGTACTGGCGCCGCGTCTGGGGCGCACGGGGGCTGCTGTACGCATGGGCGGACCACGCGTCCGGCGCAGTCGTGGCGGCGCTGGGCGACGAGCACTGGCGGGTGCGCGAGATGGCGGCGAAGGTCGTGGCCAGGCGAAAGCTCGGGGACGCCGTTGAGGCGGTCGCCGCCCTGCGCGCCGATCCGGTGCCACGAGTGCGGGCGGCCGCTGAGCGGGCGACTGTCATCCTCACCGCGGCGGGCAGCTGACCCGGGGCTCAGCTGCGCACGTCGGCCGCTGCCGTCCGGGCTGCCGTCCGGGCTGCCTCCGTCCGGGCCTGGGCCGGCACGGCTGCGACTGGAGCCGGGCTCGCGGGCTGGACAAGCCCCAGGTCACGAAGCCGGGCGATGCAGCTGGCGACGCCAGCGCGCACGTCCGCTGCCCCCGTGAACACATCTTCCAGGAACGAGCTGATCTCCTCCGCGGTCTGCTGCCCGTCGCAGAGTTCCAGGGTCATCGCGGCCGTGTGGTTGAGGTAGTGGACCAGGTCGCGGCCGGGGTCGTAAACGACGTAGCCGTCGGCGACGGGACTGATGTCAATGGCCTCGCTGCGGGCAGGACGGTCGGTCATGACATGACGGGGGCCGCGGCCGCGGCGCCCCGGTCCTCCTCTCGGGCTGGTCCGGCGGAAGTGGCCTGCGCGCGCTGGCTCAGGGACAGCGCGAGCTGCTTCTTGACCGTGAGCTCATACAGGTCGGGCGCGTACCGCTCGGCCTCGGCGTACGCGGCCGCCGCCTCAGCGAACCGGCCCAGCCGGAACAGGCACAGCGCGCGCCCCTCGTGGGCCGCGTCGGTGAACAGCCGCTCGTCGTAAGCGGGCCCGGCGTCGGGCAGGCTCGCCCGGTCGACGGCCAGCAGGTCGTCGAACCTGGCCAGCCCCTCAGCTGCCTTGCCGGTGGCGGCCAGGTAGCGGGCTTCCTGCCACAGCAGCACATAGTTGCCCGGATACACCCGGCGCCCCTCGGCGAGCAGCGCGGCGACGTTCTCGCCCTCGGTCAGCCCCATGCTGATCAGCTCGGAGAAGCACAGCACGCCGCACTGATCCCGGTAGCCGCCGCGTCTGGCTACCTCAAGCGCGTGCCGCAGGACCTGCGTGGCGGCGCGCCGCTGCCCGAGTCCGGTCAGCACCCTGGCAAGGTGGTGCCACAGGAACAGGTTGTCCGGCTCAGCCCGCACCTGACGGCGGAGCAGCGGCAGGTTGCGCAGGTGCTTGCGAGTCTGGTCGCCCTCGTAGCCGACGTGCTCGAGCAGCAGGTCGCAGACGCCGATGGGGCGTCCGTCCAGCGCGCTCACTGACTCGATGGCGAAGACGACCTTCTCGTGGATCGCGTTACGGAACCGGATGCGCGGGTCGTTGCGCCACAGCCGGTACTCGCGGTACGGGGTCGCTCCGACGACCGGTCGCAGCAGCAGCCGGAAGGCGACCTCGGGAGCGCCGGCGAGCAGGCGCTCGACCTCCGGCCGCCGGACCGGCGCGAGCCGCTCGTCCGCGTCGATGTACAGAATCCAGTCGGTCGTGCAGCAGTCCAGGCTGGCGTTGCGCGCGGCTGCGAAGTCGTCGATCCACGGGAACGAGAACACCCGGGCGCCGTGGTCGGCGGCGATCGCGACAGATTCATCGGTCGAGCCGGTGTCGACAACCACGATGTCGTCGACCACGGCACGGATCGACTCCAGGCAGGCCGCTAAGTGGGCGGCCTCGTTCCGGACGATGAGTGCGGCCCCGAGCAGGCCGCCCGGCGCCGCCGCCGCACCCGGCGACAGCGGCTCGGCACGGTTCAGCATGAATGACTGCAATCAGCCGCCGCGACGGCGACTGCGATGATTGACGAACGGGAAGCATTCGCCGAACACCCACCAGAACGGATCGTCACAGCCATGCTCGCCGTGATGGCCATTCGGCAGGTGTCCATTAGGCATATGCCCGTTTGGGTGATGCCCGTTCGGATGATGGCCATTAGGGTGATGCCCGTTTGGGTGATGCCCGTTAGGTGAATATCCATTCGGCAGGTGATGCCGGCGATCGGGCTGTGCCTGTGCGATACCGTCGAGGGCAAACGACGAGATCACCGGGGCTGCGAATACGGCTCCAGCGAACTTTGCCATGAATGAGCGCCGGTTAGGCTCCACCCGAGAGAGCCGCTCATTCCGCATATGATCGGACACTATTTCCACCCCGCATACATCTGTGTACTCCGGGTTGTAAGGCAGCATCGAGCCCTGCAACAGTAGCACAATGACATCGCCAGATCGGGACCTCGTGTTTCTGACGCCCATCGTTCCCGCGGCCACCGGGAATGGCCTCGCAATGCGCTCGTATCTTTTCCTTGAAGCGGCATCTGCGGAATTCCAGGTGAAAGTTATCGTGGTGCCCGTTGCGGGCGCCGGCAGCGGCGCGCCGCCAGCCGGGATCAGGGTCCTCGCGCTGCCTGACCGCCGTCAGATCGCGGCCGCGCTGCCCGAGCTGATGGGCAGCGCGCACTGGCGGCAGCGGATCAGCGCAGCCGGCCCGCTGCCGCCGCTGGCCGCGCTGGCCCCGGCCACGCTGGCCGCCGCAGCCGAGCGGCTGGCGGGAGCCAGCGCTGGCGCGCCTGTCCACGTGACCCGGTCCTACCTGGCGCCGCTCGGGATCGCCCTGGCCGAGCGAATGGGCTCGGACTGGGCGACGCTCGACCTCGATGACGACGACGAGATGCTGGAACGGTCGGCGGGCAACGCTGGCGCGGCGGCGAGCTACTCCCGCCTGATCGGGGTGTTCGGGCCGCTCTTCCGGCGGGTGGCGCTGGCGGCACCCGCCGAGGCCGCGGCAGTCGCCGCCCGGCACGGCCTGGCGACCTCGGTCCTGCCCAACGCCGTGGCACTGCCGCTTCCGGATCCCGTCCCGGGCTCAGTCGTTCCCCGCGCACGGGCGGGAGCAGTCCCGGCAGGTGGCCTCGTTCCCGCGATTGGTCTGCTCTTCGTCGGCAACCTGACGTACTGGCCCAACGCGCACGCGGCCGGACGGCTGGTGCACGAGATTCTGCCGCTGGTACGCCGGCTGACGGGCCGGCCGGTTCAGGTAACGCTCGCGGGCGAGGCCGGGGCTGATCCGGCGCTGCGGGCGCTGGCGCGGGTGCCGGGCGTGACGCTGACTGGCTTCGTGCCGGATCTGCGGCCCGTGTACGCGGCGGCCGATGTCCTGGTGGCGCCGCTGGCATTCGGCGCGGGAACGCGGATCAAGCTGCTGGAGGCGTTCAGCCGCGGGCTGCCGGTCGTCACCACGAGCGTCGGCGCGGCCGGTCTCGGCGCCGTCAGCGGCCGCCATCTGCTGATCGCGGATACGCCGGCTGAGCTGGCGCGCGCCGTCGCCGGCCTGGCCGCGGATGCCGGGCTCCGGTCGAGGCTGGCCGGAAGCGCCCTGGAGTTCGTCGGCGAGAACTACTCGCATGAGGTCGTGATCCCGCGCATCCGGGCGTTCTTCCGCAGCGCGGCGGCCGGCGCAGCTACTGGGTCAGAGGGCAGGCAGGTCGAGCTGATACCACGTGCCTGCCTTACCGCCGATGTGGGCGGGGTCAGCAGGGCCGGCCGGAACGAACCCGGCCCTGGTCAGCACCTTCCCGGAAGCCACATTCCCGAGGGAGGCGGCCGCCCTGATAGTGCGCAGCCCGTGCCGCGCCGCCGCCAGCAGGCACAGCTCCCGGACGGCCGCGGTCGCCACCCCGCGGCCGGCGACGCGCTCAGCTACCCGGTAGCCGAGCTCCGCAGTGCCAGCAGAGATGCCGACGAGGTTGAACCGGCCAAGGACTGACCGGTCCTCGTCGACGAGCACGTAGAAGGCGCAGCCGCCGTTCTCCTGCTCGGCCAGCAGGGCGTCGTACCTGTCGGTGAACTCGGCAAAGAAGTCATCGCCGCGGTCGGAGATCGAGGCGGCGAAATAGGCGCGGTTCGCCAGCTCGAAGGCCAGGACCGCGGGGGCATGGCCGGCCTCCAGCCGCTGCAGCTCGGGCACGGCCCGACTCTACCCAGATCGGGCGCTGAGGCCAGCTGATTATCCGCCGCTCATCCGCCGAGACTGCCGGCCCCGGTTTGACGCGCCAGGATTGTATTGGTTATCGTTTTCATTAGCAGTAAGCGAGGCCGCTGCCGGTCAGGGGTGCCCGCGCGCACGTTCCGGCTGCGCACTGCTGCCCGTCAGGACTAGCCCGCTGGAGTGCTCCTATGCCTGTGCGCCGGCTGATTGCGGCCGTCGGCCTTGCCGCCGCTGCCGGCCTGCTGGCCAGCGCCTGCTCGGCGAGTTCAGCCACCACGTCCGGCTCAGGGCCTGTCGTAGCCGTGGGCGCGCAGAGTACCTACGCCAGTGTGATCGCCCAGATCGGCGGCAAGTACGTCCGCGTGACCGGGATCGAGACCAACCCGAACACTGACCCGCACACCTTCGAGGCCAGCGCAAGCGTCAGCGAGGTCGTCAGCGCCGCCGACCTGATCGTCCAGAACGGACTCGGCTACGACAGCTTCATGACCACGATCGAGGCAGCCTCGCCGAACCAGGCCCGGAAGATCATCGACGTGCAGCACCTGCTCGGGCTGCCCGACAGCACGCCGAATCCGCACGTGTGGTACTCGCCGTCCACCATGCCGGCGGTCGCCCGCGCGATCGCGGCTGACCTCTCCCAGCTCCAGCCATCGCACGCGGCGTACTTCAGGGCCAGGCTCGCGACATTCCAGGCGTCGCTGAAGCCGTGGTTCGCGGCGATCGCGGCGTTCAGGACCGCGTATGCCGGGACGCCGGTCGCCACGACGGAGCCGGTGGGCGACTATCTCCTGCAGGCGCTGGGAATGCGCAATCTGACCCCGTTCGGGCTGCAGGCGGACATCATGAACGGCGTGGACCTCTCGCCGCAGTTCGTGACGCTGGAGGACAGCCTGTTCAGCCAGCACAAGGTGCGCGTGTTCGTCTACAACCAGCAGGTCGTCGACTCGGTCACGGCATCGTTCCTGACGGCTGCGCAGCAGGCGCACATCCCGGTCGTCGGCGTCTACGAGACCATGCCGGCGGGCTACACCTATCAGTCCTGGATGCTGGCCGAGGTGCACGCGCTGCGCGCAGCGGTCGTCAGCAAGAAGTCAACGCAGAAGCTGTGAGCGATGAGTCATTCCCCGCCACCTCCGCCGCCCCGTCCCGCGGCTGAGGTCCTGTCCGTCGACGGGGCCAGCGTCCGGCTCGGCGGGCGCGACGTCCTGCAGGACGTCAGGTTCAGTCTCGGGGCCGGCGAGTTCGTCGGGCTGATCGGCTCGAACGGCGCCGGGAAGA
>Ga0302325_10014956_pt1 | contig 16512 bp, 12 predicted proteins | sample Palsa_T0_2_FD_201948 | JGI IMG/M metagenome (GOLD analysis project Ga0302325, IMG submission 201948) | Peat permafrost microbial communities from Stordalen Mire near Abisko, Sweden - Palsa_T0_2 | ecosystem: Environmental > Terrestrial > Soil > Palsa > Peat permafrost | place: Sweden: Abisko... | reverse complement strand
GATTTCGCTGAGGAGTTTCTCGCACCGGTCCCTCCAGTGCGCAAGATTGGGCACGTCGTACTTCTCCGCTGTCCCGGGAAAGACGAGATAGGTCACCTTCAGCTCGCTGACTGGACGATTTTCCGAGGTCGATTTGGCATTGACCTCCTTGCAGATGCGCAGTGACGCTTCGCCAATGACGTTCCCCGGCCCAACGTCGCCGACGACGGCCGGGTAGAGCATTTTTTGATAGGCGACCACGCAGTAGTCGCCGACCGAGGGCGCAAACACTCCCTTGCTCTTTCCGAAGAGCGTGGCGGGCAGCACGATGAAGGGGTCGTCCGCGCCGATGAGGTAACTGTACTTCTTCAGATCCGTAACTTCGCCGCGCAATCGCGCCACGGCTTCCTTCAGGTCTGCCCGTCGGGATGGCCCGGGCGCTCCATTGGAAAGCTCTTCTTCGTCCTGCTTGATCTTCGCTTCGCGCGGAGCCACGAACGAACTTGGATTGCTGGTTTTGCGCGCCCAGCGGTAGCTGGTGAATGGCTGGAAGGTCGGCGAAGTGCCGTCGACTTCCGGGACCCGATCGGGATCGGAGCCATCCGTATCCACGTCCATGTCCGCCTGGATGAGCAGGGCGCGGCGCCTGGTCTGCGCGTCCTGAAGTTCAAGGATCGTCTCGCAATCGAAGAAGTTGTGACGCGAGAGCAGGTTATCGAGGCGCATCAGGCTCGCCTGCAAAGACGCGCACTTCACCCGGTAGAGGTCATCGAAGCCAGGGGAGACCTTGGCGCTTTCGAGCAATGTGGGAAGGCTGGGCAGGATCTCGGGGAGAGCCGCGTTGAGGCGCTTGATCTCTTCGAGATCGTGATGCGGCCTGGGCACTTTCACCTTTACGGTTAGTTCGGCCGTATAGCTGTCGGGTTCGTTGCGATCGTGGGTCGCGGTCGTGCCGTGCTCGGTTTCGAGCGTCACTCGATACTGCATGCCGTTGAAGATCTTGCCCACCTCGAGCCGGCGATTCGGGACGTAGGGCGGCGGAGTCGGCGTGGGCGATGTCAGGAGCGGCGGGGGCGTCGGCGAGGGGGTCGGCGATGAAAGCGGCTCCGGCGGATTCGGGCAGCCGGCCAGGAGGAGCACACCGAGACCGAGACCAGCGAGTTGCGCAATGCGGGAAGCCGTCACACGTGCCGGACTATTTGTAGACCGCTACGGCGATCGTCAGCACCACGCCGGCGAGTCCGAGCCACCCTTCCGCACCCGCAGGCCACCAACTCTTTTCCTTGAAAAACTTGGGCAGGAATCGTCCGGCCAGCCCGAGGCTTACGATCAAGCCGACAACCAATCCGGGAACCACCCGCCCCGCCTGGATCTCCCAGCCAGCGAACAGAAGCAGGAGCCCGGAGAAGCCGCCCGCGATCAAGGAAGCCTTGCTTTTCACCGTCACAAACGCCTGGATGCCGCCGCCGAGCGTGATGAGGCCAAAGAGATAATAGAAGAGTTGGGTCCAAAAGAGCATGTGTTCAATTAAGGCAGATCGTCCCAGGCGACAACTTCCCGCTCACTGGCGACCACTCGCCGCGGAGACTCATTGGATGTTGGATGTTGGACTTGTCAGGGCGAAGCGTGGGTGTTGGCCCGGCTTCGCCACGCGACGGCGGGGCTATGCCGTGGCGGGCGGAGCCCGATGTTGCGGCGCAGCCGCCTCCCTCACTCCACGCGGTCATGGCGGCGCTGCGTCAGAAACAGGCGCAGCAGAAAAATCGGCACGAGTGTCGCGATCGTCATGATGACGCACACAAACCACCCCGGAATCACCCGCGCACGATCACGCTCGACCGCGCGCAATCCCGCCGCGACGACTTCCGTCGCGGGCACCTTGAAAATGGCCGGCGAGGGCGCCAGATCCCGCGTTTCCGCACGTTCCGCAACGGTAAAGAACTCCGTGTCCACCGGCCCGGGGCAAACCGCCGTGACGGACACACCTGTTTCGCGCAGCTCGGCACGCAAGGCTTCGGAAAAGCTGGTCACGTACGCCTTGGTCGCCGCGTAGACACCCATCTTCGGCAAGGGCAGCAGGCTGGCCACGGAAGAAATATTGAGGATGGCGCCGCGCCCAGCGCGCACCAGTTCAGGCAGCACGGCATGCGTGAGCCGGGTGAGCGCCTTGATATTGACATCGAGCATGGCTTCGACGCGGGGCCACTCGCTGTCCTCAAAATAGCCGTGATCGCCGACGCCCGCATTGTTGACCAGCAGCGTCACGTGCTCACCACTCGCGGCCAGCGCCGCCAGCAGAGCCTCGATCTGCACTTCATCGGCGAGATCGGCCGCATGGCAATGAATCGTCAGGCCGGGCCGGTCCAATTCCTCCTTCAGCGTTTCCAGCCGGTCCACCCGCCGCGCCACCAGAATGAGGGAACGCGCGTGCGGCGCAAGCTGCCGTGCAAACTCCGCGCCGAGCCCCGAGGACGCACCGGTGATCAGGGCCGTGCAGCCGTGGAAGAAATTCATGCGCGCGAGTGGAAAGCGGATTGGGCCGCGTGGCAAGTGGCAACTCGCGGGCGTTTTCTCCTTGTCACCAGAATGATGCGCGCCGCCATATCGGGCGCATGAAGGTCCTCAACCTCGCCACGCAGCCGCCCTTTACGACCAGGGATGGTTCCACGATCCGCAGTATTCTCGACCGGACCAATGCGCCGGTCCAGAACCAAAGCCTCGCCGAGGCCCGGGTGCCGGCGGGCGGCGCGACCCAGCGCCACTATCACAAGCTGGCGGAGGAATTCTATTTCATCCTCGAAGGCGCCGGGGAAATGGAGCTCGACGGCGAGACGCGAAAGATCGGACCGGGAGACGCGATCCTCATCCCGCCGGGAGCATGGCACACCATCAACGCGCAGGAAGCGCTCCGCTTCCTCTGCTGCTGCGCCCCACCCTATTCCCACGACGACACCTACTTCGAGTGACGCGCCGCGTGGAACCACTCCACAAATTTCGGAATCCCCTCCGCGATCTTCGTCTGCGGGTCGTACCCGAGCAGGCGGCGGGCTTTGTCGATATTGGCATACGTTAGCGGCACGTCGCCGGGTTGCTCGGGCATCCGGTTGATGATGGCTTTCTTGCCGAGCACCTGTTCAATCGCCGCGATGAGCTCGTTGAGCGTCGTGGTCTGGCTTTCACCGAGATTGAAAACATCGCAAACCGGACCTTCGTACGAGAGGCAGGCGCGCAGGCCCTGAAGAATGTCGTCGATGTAGGTGTAATCGCGCCGCGTCGTGCCGTCGCCAAACTGGTTGATCGGGTTTCCTTCCCAGATGCTCCTGGTGAACGCATGGATGGCGAGGTCCGGTCGCTGACGCGGACCGTAAACCGTAAAAAACCGCAGGGAAATCGTCCGAATCCCGTAGAGATGGCTGTAATTTGAACAAAATTGCTCGGTGGCCATTTTCGTCGCGGCGTAGGGCGAAATGGTCTGGTTGATGAGCATGTCCTCGGAAAAAGGGACTGTCTTGATCACGCCATAAACCGATGAGCTCGAAGCGGAAACGACGCGGGGAACACCATGCAACCGGGCCGCCTCGAGAATGTGCCAGGTGCCGGTGATATTCGTGTCGATATAGAGTTTCGGCTCCTTGATCGAAGGCCGGACCCCGGCTCGGGCGGCGAGATGAACGATGCAGTCCGGCTTCTGCTCGCGCACCGCCCGCTCGACCGCGCTCCAGTCGCGCAGATCGGCTTCGTAGATTGGCGCATGCTTGCCAAATCCGCCGATGTTGGCCCGCTTGATGGCCGGATCATAAAAGTCGTTGAAATCGTCGAACACGCTCAGGGTGTGCCCTTCAGCGAGGAGGAGGTCCGCAAAATTGGAACCGATGAACCCGGCGCCGCCGGTGAGGAGGATCTTCATTCTCGAATAGTTTAACGTTTTAAAGTCTTAATTGCCGCAACAGCGGGCGGCACCGGCACCGGATGGCGAACGGCCGGGGAAGGACCGGAGCGGGAAGTCTGCATCTTAAAACTTAGAACTGGGTCGACAAGGACAATGGTATTGACAGCGGCGCGGCGCGGTGACATGTAGCACCTCGCGCCAAAATTTTATGTCCGACGAAATTCCTCCCGCCCCCTCTGAGTCCACCGAAGACGCGACGAAAGCGGAAACGATCCGCATTACGTTGCCGCCAAAGCCGGAGCAACCGACCGCCAAGCGGGAGACCGTCCGGATTAACCTTCCCGGAAAACCGGCGGCCACGCCACCAGTCGGCGCGCCGAAGAAGGAGACAACCAAGATTCCGCAGGACGCGACGGACCTGCCGACTGCCCCGGCGCCGGCCGTAGCCGCCAGACCTTTTGTGCCGCCACCCCCGAAGCCACCCACCACCATCGGTTCCGGGACCCTCAAGCCAGTCAGCGGTGTCAATCCGCCGCCAAAGCCTCCGTCGCTCGGCGGCAAGCCCACCGTCCCGCTGAAGCCCGCCCCCGCACCGTCCAGCGTGGCCCGGCCGGCTGCGCCCGCTGGTAGCGCCATGAATCCCGCGCCCGAGCCCATGACGCAGAAAGCGGCGTCTCCGAAGAAGGAAACCGCACGGATTACCCTGCCACCGGAAGGCGGGAAGCCCGCGCTGCCAAAGGCGACGATTAAAATGCAGCAAACCCAGCCGCTGGTGAAACAGCCTGCGGCGTCGGTCGCCGGTCAGGGCCTGCAATCGGCCGTGGCCTTGACCCCCGCAATGGCCAGCGTGCCGACCGAAGCCGAACCCGACGGTCTCGTCAATATCCTGGCCATCGTGGCCCTGCTCATCTCGCTCATTTCACTGGGGCTGGTCTTTTGGGTCTTCAGCGCCAGTGCGATCTCCTAACGCCCAACGTCAACTTCTCTACCTCATGGCCAGCGCAAACATCGTTACTGTCACCGACGCCAATTTTGATGCCGAAGTCCTGAAATCGGATAAGCCCGTGCTGGTGGACTTCTGGGCGCCATGGTGCGGACCTTGCGTGCAGCTTTCGCCGGTGATCGATGAAATCGCCACCGCCAAGGCCGGCGCGGCGAAGGTCGCCAAAGTAAACGTGGACGAAAACCAGCAGGTCGCCGCGCGCTACCGCATCAATTCCATCCCCGCGCTCCTCTTTTTCAAGAACGGACAGGTGCAGAGCCAGTTGGTGGGCCGCCAGGCCAAGACGGAGATCGTGGCCAAACTCGACGCCCTGGCCTGAGCCGCGACGACGCGGAACTGATTGGGGAGCGCACGCGCCCCGTCCGGCAATTGCGGGAGCGCCCTCGCCGAAAACTCGCTACGAATTCGACGCTCCCTGAATGGTGAGTCCACAGTCGCGTGCGACTCGCGCCCGGCGGGGAGCGCCGGGCACCGCACGCGCGCATTCCCTGGAATGCCGTTGCCAAACGAATCGGTTTTAAGGCCAGGGCTCACGGAATCTCCAACTGCGCGCGGCTGTAGAGCACGGCATGTCCACCAATGCCCACGCGCTCGCCGCGATCTTCGCAGAACAGCTCCCCGCCCCGCTGCGAGAGCTGGCGGGCGAGTAGCTTCTTTTTGCCGAGACGCGCGCTCCAGTACGGGATGAGCGTGCTATGCGCCGAACCGGTGACCGGGTCCTCCGGTACGCCGGCGCCGGGAGCGAAAAAGCGCGACACAAAATCGCAGTCCGTACCCGGCGCGGTGCAAATCACCCCGAGGCAATCGAGCCGCGCCAGGAGCGGCGTCTCCGGTTTCAAGCTGCGGATTTCCTCCTCATCGCGAAATACCGCGAGAAAATCGCGGGTCTTGAAAAGCTCGCGTGGCACCCAGCCCAGGGCGTCGGCCATCACCGCGGGCACTTCGTCGCACCGCTTTGCCGTCCACGCGGGGAAATCGAGCGTCAGGACATCACCCTCGCGCGACGCGCCCAACTCGCCCACCTTGGTCTGGAAGCGGATCGCTTCGCCCCGATAGCCAAGTTCGTGGAAAATGACAAACGCCGCCGCGAGGGTCGCGTGGCCGCACAAGTCGACTTCCACCGTCGGCGTCAGCCAGCGCAGATCGTACTTTCCATCGCGCCCGACAAAGAAGGCTGTTTCCGAGAGATTGTTTTCCGCGGCGATCTGCTGGAGCACTTCGTCCGAAAGCCACTTCTCGAGCGGGCATACACCCGCGGGATTGCCGCCGAAGACCCGGCTGGCAAAGGCGTCGACTTGGTAATAGGAAAGCGTCACACGATCAGTTTTAAGTTTTCGGTTTTAAGTTTTAAGAGCGGCACTCCGCGGCGGAATCGAAACGCGCTACCGGAGTGTTTCTGCGGCGCGGTTCTGCTTTGGCGCCGCGCTCGGACGCTTGGAACTTAAGCTGATCGGGACCCGCGTTGCTGGTACCCTCCGGCACCGCGTCTCGGTTTCGACGCGGCGCGCGGGCTCTTAAAACTTAAAACCTAAAACTTACTTAAAGCGTCTTCGTGAACTCCTCGAAGCGATCCAGCCCCTTCTTGATCACATCCAGGCTGGTGGCGTAGCTCAGGCGCACGGTCTGGTCGTTGCCGAAGGCCACGCCCGGGACCACGGCGACATGATGCTTGCTGAGCAGGCGGTCGGCAAAATTCGTCGAGGACAGGCCAAGCTGGCCGATATTTACCAGCACATAGAACGCGCCTTGCGGCTTCACCACGCTGATCCGCGGGATGGAACCAAGGCGATTGACCATATAGTTGCGGCGCAGGTCGAATTCATCGCGCATGTCCACGACCGGCTGCTGGTCGCCCTTGAGCGCGGCAAACCCGCCCTTCTGGGCAAACGAACAAGGATTCGACGTGCTGTGGCTCTGGATCGCGTCGATGGCCTTGGCGATCGGTTCCGGCGCGCCCAGATAGCCCAGCCGCCAGCCGGTCATCGAATAGGCCTTGGAGAAACCGTTCACGGTAATCGTCAGATCGTAGGCGTTGGGGAGTCCCGCCACGCTCACGTGCTGCACCCCATCGTAAACCAGCTTCTCGTAAATCTCATCGGAGAGGATCAGGATCTCCTCGTCCACGGCGACATCGACGATGGCCTGCAATTCCTCCCGCGTATAGACCGCGCCGGTCGGGTTGCCGGGCGAATTGATGATCACCATCTTGGTGCGCGGCGTCATCGCGTCTTGAAATTCGTCGGCCGTCATCTTCCACCCATTTTCCTCCTTGGTCTGGACGAAGACCGGCTCGCCGCCGGCGAGTCGAACCATCTCGGGATAACTTAGCCAATACGGCGCCGGGATGATCACTTCATCCCCGGGCTGCACCGTGGCGAGGACGGCGTTGTAGCAGGAGTGCTTCGCCCCATTGCTGACGATCACTTGCGACGGCTTGTAGGCGAGCTGATTATCGGCGTTGAACTTGTCCGCGATCGCCTGGCGCAATTCCGGCGTACCGCTGCTCGGCGTGTATTTGGTAAAGCCCGCCTCGATGGCCGCCTGCGCGGCCGCCTTGATGTGCTCGGGCGTGTCAAAATCGGGTTCCCCGGCCCCGAATCCGCAAACGTCGATGCCCTCGGCCTTCATGGCTTTGGCTTTCGAGTCGATGCTGAGGGTGAGCGAAGGGGTGAGAATCGTGGCGCGATTGGCTAGTTCCATGGTCATGTAGGTTTGGTGGTGGGTTTTTGGATTCGGCAGAAAGCAGGCGCTTACTTGCCAAACCAGCTTTCGATCAGTGGCTTCAAATTGTTTTCCTGAATGTTCACGATGCCCATCTCGCGCTGGGCATTCTCGGGCGAATCGGACGCGTGCGCGGCGTTGACCATGATGGTCGAGCCAAACTCCCGCCGAATCGTCCCTGGCGGCGCCTTCGACGGGTCGGTCGGCCCGAGCACCTCGCGAATTTTGCGCACTGCCTCCACGCCCTGATAGCAGAGCGCGATGCATTTCTCGCTGCCGGGTTCGTGGCGCTTGTCCGCCGGGCATTCGCTGGGCTTGAGGCCGGCCATGAATTTGACGATCTGCTCCCAATTCTCGCGGCCGTTCACCGGCCCGAGCAGATCGCCCAGTTTGGTTTGCACCTCCGGGCTGAGCTTGATGTGAAATTCCTTCTCGAGCAGCCCGCGGGCCGTTTCTCCGGAACGCGCCCGCAGCTTGTCCATGAGCACTTCGAGCACCGGCCCGTAAAACTCCTCCGCCTGGGCGACGCTCATCCGGTGGACCTTGCAAGCGATAATGTAGAGACCCGTGCGGCTGAACAGGTCGATCACTCCCCCGGGACGGGCATTGGGGAAGCGGAAATTGTCCGGCTTGATGAGGACCAGCGTCTTTTCAACTTTGGTGCCCGTCGGAAACGAGACGGCTCCGTCGAGCAGCCCCCCATCCTTCTCCGAATACGCAGACCAGAGCAGCAAATCGGCGCGAGCGCTCGCCGCATCCGGCGGCGCCAGCACGCCCGGCTCAAAATAGGTCACGTGGCCGTTCACATCGGCGATGTAGTCGCCGTAGGTGTCGCGAATGGTCTCGCCGCTCGTCCGTTCATTGACGATATGGCCCACCGTCGAGCGAATCTTCAGCGCCGCGTCCTCGCCCTTGAAAACCATTAGCAGCACCCGCGACCGCGAACCGGTCTCGCTCGGCGTGAACTGGCGCAGGACATACTTCTTGATCAGTTCCTGCGTCGCCCGATGCCGCGGTTCCGGATCGGTGACGATGGACGCGGCATATTTCTGCACCAGATCGTCGCTCGGAGCGAACATCCGCGCCGCCACCAGATCAAGTCCCGTACGCGAAATCAGCCGCGCCAGGATCCCGCCCGTCCGCGATTTGCGGATCGAGTACGGGGTGACGATCACGTAGGAAAGTTCTTCGGCCATAGATAAAAAGAGCCCGCGCGGATTGCCGGAAAATCGACGTTTCGCGGCGTGAAACCCACGCAGGCAGGATATTTTTTCTAAAAATTTTCGGGGTTTTTGTGGGGCCAAAAGGTATCGGCTGCTTCCGAGGAGCGTCAACGAGTTTTTCCGCACAACATCTGCACGGTCCGGGATTTGGCGACGCCGGACCCCTCGCGTCAGTGGCTGCCGCGCTCCGGGCGCCATGCCCCAACACCACGCCGCGGGAAGGCATCGGAAACACATTTACCCTGGCACGCGCGCCTGCGTCCTGGAGTGCGGTCCGGGCCGGACTGGCAGGGCGCTCCCGCGCTTTCGGAAGACGCCTCGCACAGCACCAAAACGCCAGCACACCCCAGTGCCCCCCATCGATGGATCTCGCGCTCCGAGCAAACATGACCCACACCACGGCGGAGGCGTGCAATCACCGCCCCTCGCGGCCACTCCCGGCACGCCACCGGCGGGCAACTTCAAACGCCTGCTGGATGGTCACGGTCTTGCTCTCCGCGAACCGACCAGCAGTTGGAGTTGACTCTGCAATTGCCTGATCACCGAATTCCAATCGCCGGGCGCAGGCTGCCGGAACAGGCGCAGGGTCGGATACCACGGGCTGTCGGAGCGTTCGAGCAGCCAGCGCCAGTCCGGGGCAAAGGGCAGCAGTGTCCAGACCGGCCGGCCCATTGCTCCGGCCAGGTGGACCACGGCGGTATCCACCGCGATGATCAGGTCGAGATTGGCAAGGAGCGCGGCGGTGTCGGCAAAGTCTTTCAATTCCTCCGCCACGTCGATCAATTCCATCCCCGCCGGCGGGGTCCTGGCCTCGGCGGCAGCGGCGTCTTTCTGCAGGGAGATAAATCGGACGCCCGGGACTTCGGCCAGCGAAGCGAGATTGGCCAGCTGAAGCGAACGGTAGCGATCGTTCCTGTGGCTCGGGCGGCCCGCCCAGACGAGTCCCACCTTTAGCGAGGGTGAAGTCCCGGCAAGGCGCTCGCGCCAGATGGCCACCTCTGCGGCATCGGCGTGCAGATAAGGCACGGTCTGCGGGATGCTGCCCAAGTCGGTGGAGAAAACGCGGGGCAGGCTCACGAGCGGACAGTGGACATCAAAGTCTGGCAGGGGCTGGCCTTCGGCCAGGACCGGGAGATCGGGGGCCATCGTTTGGAAAAGCCGCTGAAGTTCGACCTGGCATTCGAGGATGATCTTGCCGCCGCGTGCGGCAACCAGCGGCAGGTAGCGGATGAATTGGATGGCATCGCCAAAGCCCTGCTCGGCATGGAGCAGAAGCGTGCGCCCTTCCAGCGGGCCACCGGCCCACACAGATTGGCCAAAGCTTCGCTGGGCGGAAGGAAAGCCCTTCCATTTCCAGCGCCATTCATATTCTTGCCACCCTCCGGGAAAATCCCCTTGCAGGAGCAATGTAAGAGCAAGGTGGTGATGAGCTTCGGGATAATCGGGTTTGAGGGCGATGGCCTGACGATACGCGGCGATGGCCGCGTCCAGGTGCCCCTTGCCGTACAGGGCAGCGCCGAGATTGCTGTAAGCTTCAGGATAGTCCGGCTGGAGAGCGACGGCCTGACGACAGGCGGCAACTGCCTCGTCCAGGTGCCCCTTGCCGTACAGGGCAGCGCCGAGATTGCTGTGAGCTTCGGGATAGTCCGGCTGGAGAGCGACGGCCTGACGACAGGCGGCAACTGCCTCGTCCAGGTGGCCGTTTTCCCTCAAGGCATTGCCGAGATTGCTGTGGGCCTCAGGATAATTGGGTTTGAGTTTGATAGCTTGCCGAAAGGCGGCAATGGCTTCTTTCAGTTGCCCCAGAACACGGTACGCTTCCCCAAGGTTGGAATGCGTTTCCGGGAGGCCGGGTGCCAGCGCGATGGCCTGCCTGATCAAATCCACAGCAACGTCGTTCCGTCCGACCTGATGTGCGATAACTCCGAGATGATGCAAGGCCTCGGCGTGGTTCGGTTGCACGGTGAGGATCTGCCGATAGAGCGCCTCCGCCTCCGCCAGCCGGCCGGCCTGGTGGTGCTGAAGGGCGAGTTCGAAGGCTTGGGGAATCGTCACGATTTTGCCCTCCGCGAATCGACCAGCACTTGGAGTTGCTCGCGCACCTCGGCGATCACCGAATCCCAGTCGCCGATCGAGGGTTGCCGGAATAAGCGCATCGTCGGATACCACGGGCTGTCGGAGCGCTCCAGCAGCCAGCGCCAGTCCGGGGCAAAGGGCAGCAGTGTCCAGACCGGCCGGCCCATTGCTCCGGCCAGATGCACCACGGCGGTATCCACCGCGATGATCAGATCGAGATTGGCGAGGACCGCGGCGGTGTCGGCAAAGTCTTTCAATTCCTCCGCCACGTCGATCAATTCCATCCCCGCCGGCAGAGTCCTGGCCTCGGCGGCCGCGGCGTCTTTCTGCAGGGAGATAAATCGGACGCCCGGGACTTCGGCCAGCCGACCGAGGCTGGCCGGTTTGAGGGAACGATTGCGATCATTCGTGTGGGTGGGGCGGCCCGCCCAGACAAGTCCCACTTTTAGGGAAGAGGAGGGCACCTCAAGGCGCTCGCGCCAGATGGCGGCCTCCGCGGGATCGGCCTGTAGATAGGGAACGGTCTGCGGGATATTACTCAGGTCGGTGGCGAAAACGCGGGGCAGGCTCAAGAGCGGACAATGGACTGCAAAGGCTGGCAGGGTCTGGCCTTTGGCCAGGACCTGGCAGTTGGTGGCCATCCTTTGGAAGAGCCGCACGAGTTCCGGCTGGCATTCGATGATGATATTCCCACTGCCCACGGCCACCAGCGGCAGATAGCGGATAAATTGCATGGTATCACCAAAACCCTGTTCGGCATGGAGCAAAAGAGTCTGCCCCTCCAGCGAGTCACCTTCCCATTGGGGTTGAGTAAAGTCTCGTTGGGGAGAGGCTGCGTCTTTGATTTTCCATCGCCATTCGTATTCTTCCCCGCCTCGGAGAAAATCCCCTTGCACCAACAAGGCGAAAGCAAGGTTGAAGTGCGCTTCGGCATAATTGAATTGCAGCGCAATCGCCTGACGATACGCGGCGATGGCCTGGTCCAGTTTGCCTTTGCCCTGGAGGGCAGTGCCAAGGTTGTTGTAGGCTTCGGGATAGCTCGGCTTCAGAGCGATAGCCTGACGGTACGCGGCGATGGCTTCGTCCAGCTGGCCGTTCTCAGACAGAGCAGTGCCAAGGTTGTTGTGGGCTTCGGGCAAGTTGGTGTCGAGGGCGATGGCATGGCGGCAGGCGGCAATGGCTTCGTCGAGTTGCCCTCGTTTCCTCAGGGCGTTGCCGAGATTGCTGTGCGCTTCGGGACAGTCGCGTTGGAGGGCGATAGCGTGACGGAACGCAGCCATGGCCTCCTCCAGTCGTCCTTGGTCCTGCAGAGCAACGCCAAGGTTGCAGTGAGCTTCGAGAGAGCCCGGTTTGAGAACAATCGCCTGACGATAGGCGGCGATGGCCTCGTCCAGTTGCCCATTTTCTCTCAGGACATTGCCGAGGTTGCTGCAGGCTTGGGAATCGTTGGGTCGAAGAGTGAGGACCTGACGGCAGGTGGCGATGGCTTCGTCGAGTCGTCCCTGGCTTTTCAGCGCCCTGCTGAGATTGTGGTGCGCTTCGGGATAGTTGGGTTGGAGAGCAATTGCCTGACGATAGGCGGCAATGGCTTCGTCCAGTTGCTCCTTATCCATCAGGGCATTGCCGAGGTTGCAGTGGGCCTCAGGATACTTGGACCGGAGAGCGATCGCCCGACGGCAGGCGGCGATGGCCTCATCCAGTTGTCCCTTTGCTCTCAGGGCATTGCCGAGGTTGCTGCAGGCTTGAGGATAGTTGGGTCGAAGAGTGAGGGCCTGATGGCAGGCGGCGATAGCTTCGTCCAATTGCCCCTTGACATACAGCGCACCGGCAAGATTGCTGTGGGCTTCGGGATAGCTGGGCTGGAAGGCGATGGCCTGACGATAGGCGGCGATGGCCTCGTCCAACTGTCCTTTGTCTTTCAACGCATTGCCGAGGTTGGTGTGGGCTTCCGCGTACCGGGGCTTGAGCGCGATCGCCCGGCGGCAGGCGGCCACGGCCTCATCCAGTTGCCCATTGTCTCTCAGGGCCGCACCGAGATTGCTGTGGGCATCGGGGAAATTGGGTTTGAGGGCGAGGGCCTGCTGGAAGATAGCGATGGCCTCCTCCAGTTGTCCCTGGTCGTGCAGGGCATTGCCCAGATTACTGTAGGCTTCGGGAAAGTTCGGTTGGAGGGCGATGGCCTGGCGGATCAAATCGACGGCCATATCATTCTGGCCCGCCTGATGCGCGACGACTCCCAGCAGGTGCAGCGCATCGGCATGGTTTGGCTGGACGGCCAGAATCTGGCGGTAGAGCGCCTCCGCCTCTGCCAGCCGCCCGGACTGGTGGTGCTGGAGGGCAAGTGCAAAGGCTTGAGGGACTGTGACCGGGGGCATTGGGCGGATTTCCAACCGGAAACTGACACCGCGGGTAGCACCGACGCAATCCCAACACGGCCGGCGGCGCTTCCGTTCTCATCTGTCCGACCTTCAGTCGCGCCGCCGGATCGCATCACCCGATCCGAGTACGCCGAGTTCCCTCGCCACCCGCACAATCACCGAATCCCAATCGCCCGGCGCGGGCTGCCGGAAAAGCCGCATTGTCGGATACCACGGGCTGTCGGAGCGCGCCAGTAGCCAGCGCCAGTCCGGGGCAAAGGGCAGCAGTGTCCAGACCGGTCGGCCCATTGCTCCGGCCAGGTGGACCACGGCGGTATCCACCGCGATGACCAGGTCGAGATTGGCGAGGAGCGCGGCGGTGTCGGCAAAGTCTTTCAATTCCTCCGCCACATCAATCAATTCCATGCCCAGCGGCAGGTTCCTGGCCTCGGCCGCGGCGGCGCCTTTCTGCAGGGAGATGAATCGGACGCCAGGGACTTCGGCCAGCCGAGCGAGGCTGGCCAGTTTGACGGAGCGGTTGCGATCATTCGTGTTGGTCGGACCGCCCGCCCAGACCAGTCCCACTTTGAGGTCCGGGCCGGACGGGTCCCGCGACTGCGGGAGGCCGGGCGGGCGGATTGAAGAGCCAGGCCCGGAAAGACGTTCGCGCCAGACCGTGGCGTCGGCGGCATCGGCGTGCAGATAGGGTGCGTTCCGCGGGAGATTGGTCAGGTCGGTGAAGAAAACGCGGGGCAGGCTCAAGAGCGAGCAGTGCACATCAAAGGCTGGCAGCGTCTGGCCTCTGGCCAGGACCAGGAGATCGGGCGTGATCCTTCGGAACAGCCGCTCGAGCTCCGGCTGGCATTCGAGGATGATGTTCCCACCGCCCTGGGCGACCCGCGGCAGATAGCGGATGAATTGGATGGCATCGCCTAAACCCTGTTCGGCATGGAGCAAAAGGGTGCGTCCTTCCAGCGGACCACCATCCCATTGGGGTGGCGTGAAGTTTCGTTGGAGAGAGCCCGCTTCTTTAAGTGTCCATCGCCATTCGTATTCTTCCCAGCCTGCCAGAAAATCCCCTCGCACCAGCAGCACAAAAGCCAGGTTGACGTGAGCTTCCGCATAATTGAAGTGCAGCGCAATCGCCTGACGATACGCGGCGATGGCTTGGTCCAGTTCGCCTTTGCCCTGGAGGGCAATGCCGAGGTTGTTATAGGCTTCGGGGTAATTGGCCCGGAGGGCGATGGCCTGACGAGAGGCGGCGATGGCTTCGTCCAGTTGTCCCCGATCACTCAGGGCAACGCCAAGATTACTATAGGCTTCGGAATAGTTCGGCCTCAGGACAATGGCCTTGCCATACGCGGCGATGGCTTCGTCCACCCGGCCTTTTCCGCGCAGGCCATTGCCAAGATTGTAATAAGATTCGGGAAAGTTGGGTTGGAGGGCGATAGCCCGGCTGTAGGCGGCGATAGCTTCGTCCACGCAGCCTTTTTCACACAGGGCATTGCCAAGGTTGTAATGGGCTTCGGGAAAGTGGGGTTTGAGCGCGATGGCCTGACGAATCAATCCCACGGCGACTTCATTCTGCCCGACCTGGTGCGCAACGACTCCCATCAGGTGCAGGGCATCGGCATGGCGCGGATCCGCTGCCAGAATCTGCCGGTAGAGCGCCTCGGCCTCCGCCAGCCGCCCGGCCTGGTGCTGCTGAAGGGCGAGTTCGAAGGCTTTGGGGACGGTCACGATTTCGCCCTCCACGAATCGACCAGTACTTGGAGTTGCTCGCGCACTTTGGCAATTACCGAATCCCAATCGCCGATCGAGGGTTGCCGGAATAAGCGCATCGTCGGATACCACGGGCTGTCCCCCCGTTCCCGCAGCCAGCGCCAGTCCGGGGCATAGGGCAGCAGTGTCCAGACTGGCCGGCCCATTGCTCCGGCCAGGTGGACCACGGCGGTATCCACCGCGATGATCAGATCGAGATTGGCGAGGACCGCGGCGGTGTCGTCAAAATCCTTCAATTCCTCCGCCACGTCGATCAATTCCATCCCCGCCGGCGCGGTCCTGGCCTCGGCGGTAGCGGCGTCTTTCTGCAGGGAGATGAATCGGACGCCGGGGACATCGGCCAACCGCGCAAGATTGGCCGGTTTGAGGGAGCGATTGCGATCGTTCTTGTGGGCCGGGTTGCCGGCCCAGACCAGTCCCACCTTGAGGTCCGGGCCGGACGGGTCCCGCGACTGCGGGAGGCCGGACGGGCGGAGGGAAGAGCCAAGCCCGGCAATGCGCTCGCGCCAGATGACGGCGGCGGCGGCATCGGCGTGCAGATAGGGCACGGTCCGCGGGATATTGCCGAGGTCGGTGGAGAAAAGGCGAGGCAGGCTCAACAGCGGACAGTGCACATCGAAGGCTGGCAGGGTTTGGCCTTTGGCCAGGACCGGGAGATCAGGCGCCATCCGTCGGAAAAGCCGCACCAGTTCGGGCTGGCATTCGAGGATGATTTTTCCGCCGCGTTGGACCACCAGCGGCACATAGCGGATAAATTGGATGGCATCCCCAATACCCTGTTCGGCGTGGAGCAAAAGGGTGCGTCCTTCAAAGGGACTGCCTTCCCACCGGGGCTGCGTGAAGTTTTGCTGGAGACAGACCACCTCCTTGAGTTTCAAGCGCCACTCGTACTCTTCCCACCCCCGGAGAAAATCCCCTTGCCCCAGCAACGCCAGAGCAAGGTAGCTGTGCGTTTCCGGATAGTCGAATTTGAGGGCGATGGCCTGACGGTACGCGGCGATGGCCTCGTCGGGTTGCCCTGCGAGGCGCAGGGCATCGCCAAGGTTGCTGTGGGCCTCGGGCAAGTTCGGTTTGAGGGCGATGGCCTGACGATAGGCGGCAATGGCTTCCGCAAGTTGGCCCTTATCTTGCAGGGCTGTGCCGAGGTTGCTGTGGGCCTCGGAAAGGTCCGGTTTGCGGACGATGGCCTCACGGTATGCGGCAACGGCCTCGTCCAGTTGCCCCTGGTCCCTCAAGGCATTGCCGAGGTTGTAAGAGGCTTCGGGATAGTTGGGTCGGAGAGCTAAGGCTTGATGAAAGGCGGCGATGGCCTCGTCCAGTTGCCGCTTGTCTTGCAGGGCATTGCCGAGGTTGTTGTAAGCTTCGGAATAGTCCGGCTTGAGCGCGATGGCCTGACGATAAGCAGCGATGGCCGCGTCCAGGTCGCCCTTTTCCATCAGGGCAATGCCGAGGTTGTTGTGCGCTTCGGGAAACTCGGGTTTG
>Ga0302325_10014955_pt1 | contig 16512 bp, 14 predicted proteins | sample Palsa_T0_2_FD_201948 | JGI IMG/M metagenome (GOLD analysis project Ga0302325, IMG submission 201948) | Peat permafrost microbial communities from Stordalen Mire near Abisko, Sweden - Palsa_T0_2 | ecosystem: Environmental > Terrestrial > Soil > Palsa > Peat permafrost | place: Sweden: Abisko... | reverse complement strand
CGATCGGCGAGTCGGTTGTCGAAGGCGATCTGGCTGCCGTTTCGCGCCATGCGCACATGATCGTCGGCACGGCGGGAAATATCGGAGCCATGCGTGTGAGCCAGCTGGCGCGGCGGCTGGAGCGCAAGTGCCGCGAAAAAGACGTGGCGGCCGCACGCGGCCTTGCGTCGGAATTGATTGTGGCCTCGGCCGCAACATCGGAAGCGATGAAAAGCAAGCTCGAAGAACCGGGCCCCGGGATGCCGAAGCGCATCGCTCAAGCTTGAACGGTCCACGGATGCGTGGTTAGAGACAGCCTTGGCGCGAAAGTTCCGGTCAAAATGGCGAAACCCGCTTGACCGGCGGCATTCGTCCGGGTTGTCGTTCAACCGGGAAGACCGTTTGCCGGAGAGATCGATGCGGCGTTTTGCGCTTGCCGTGATGTTGGCCTGCCTGACCGCCCTGCCGGCATGGGCGCAACCGGAGGCCAAGATCGCGCAGGGCACGCTTTCGGGGACCAGCGAAGGCGCGACCAGCGTATTCAAGGCAATCCCGTTCGCGACACCACCTGTCGGCCCTTTGCGCTGGCGCGCGCCGCAAGCGGCGCCCGGTTGGCAGGGCGTGCGCGATGCGAGCGCGTTCGGACCCATTTGCCCGCAGGCCGTTCGGTCAGGGCAGGTCAAACTGCCGCAAAGCGAAGACTGCCTGACGCTGAATGTCTGGACGCCGAACGGCGCACCTGCCGCCAAGCTGCCGGTGATGGTGTGGATTTACGGCGGCTCTTTCACCGGCGGCGGTTCCGCTTTTCCGATCTATGACGGCCTGGAACTGGCGCAGCGCGGCGTCGTGGTTGTCACATTCAATTATCGCCTGGGTTGGCTGGGCTTCTTCAACCATCCCGCACTGGCCGCTGCGACCCCCGGCGAACCGACAGGCAATTTCGGGCTGCTCGACCAGATCGCGGCCCTGCAATGGGTCCAGAAAAATATCGGGGCGTTCGGCGGCGATCCTGCCAACGTCACCGTCTTCGGCGAGTCGGCCGGCGGCATGAGCGTGAATGACCTGATGGTTTCGCCGCTCTCGCGCGGGTTGTTCGCCAAGGCCATCTCGGAATCGGGCCTCGGGCTTTGGACCATGGGGACTGCAGCCAAGGCGCAGCAAGACGCGATCGCGTTTGCCGCGCTGGAAAGCGCCAATGGCGCGTCTTCCGACGCGCTCGCGAAACTGCGCACGCTTGGTATGGACGAGATCCTCGCCGATCAGAAAAAAATGCCGGCTACCGCTTCGACCTCGCCCTTTGTCGATGGAACGGTGTTGACGGACCAACCGGCCGCTCTGTTCGCGCAGGGTAAAGAGGCACGCGTTCCCTATCTCGCGGGTTCCAACAGCGACGAAGCGACTTTGATGCCGTTCATCCACATGACGAATGACGATCTGCTGAAACCGTTCGGCGATGCGCTGCCAGCCGTGCGCAAAATCTACGAGACGGACGGCAAGCTGACCGACGATCAGTTTGCCCGCCAGGTTTTTGCGGACGCACTGTTCGCGTCAGGCGCACAGGGCCTCGCGACATTCGAAACGAAGCTCGGCGAGCCCGCCTATGTCTATCACTTCGACTATGTCTTCGACGCGCTGCGACTGTTCACGAGCGGCGTCGGCCATGGCGGCGAAATCCCTTATGTGTTCGGATTTACCGGCATCTCGATGGACCCGAATTTTGCGTCGAAAATGAAGTTCGCGACCGACAGGGACCGAAGTATCGCCGCGATCATGGAAGGCTACTGGACGAATTTCGCGAAGACCGGAAATCCGAACGGCGCCGGACTGCCGGAGTGGTCGCCGACGACAGCGACAGCACCCGCGACACTCGTCGTGGACGACACGACCAAGACGGTGGACGGCCTTCGCAAACAGCAACTCGCAATTATTTATGCGGGCTGGAGCAAGCGCACCGGGTTGCCTGTGCCGATCGACGCGCCGCTTCAATCGAGCGCAAACACCAGCGTCTTGAGATAGGCGGTCTCCGGCAGCATCGGATGGACGGGATGATCCGGGCCCGCGCCCGCCTGCCGGACCAGGGTTGCGCGGCGGCCGGTACGGATGATGCCGATCGCACATTCGTTCGCAAAACGCTCCATCGGCATGTTGTGCGAGCACGAGCATAAGCACAGAAATCCTCCCGGCGCGGTGACGCCGGCCGCGAGGCGCGCCAGCTTGCGATAGGCCTTCGCGCCGGGCTCGAGATCCTTGCGCGCCTTCACGAAAGGCGGAGGATCGGCGATCACGATATCGAATTTTTCGTTCGTGCCGGCGAGCCGTTCGAGTTCTTCGAACACATCGGCCTTGACGAAATTGCAGACGCGTTCGATGCCGTTCGCAGCCGCGGCATCTTCCGCCAGGGCGAGCCCCGGCGCGGAACTGTCGAGTGCGCTGACTTCGCTGGCGCCCGCTCGTGCTGCCGCGATGGCGAAGCCGCCGGTATAGCAATAGGCATCGAGCACAGATTTGCTTTTCGCGAGCGCCGCCATGAAGGCGCGATTGTCGCGTTGGTCGAAATACCAGCCCGTTTTCTGGCCGCCGGCGGGATCGGCGAAATAGCGCGCGCCGTTTTCCATCACGCCGACACGCGAAGGCATATCGCCCTTCGCCGCGCGCACATAGGACGGAAGTCCTTCGAGCGCGCGCGCAGGCGTATCGGCGCGAAGAACGATATGCGCCGGCGCAACTATCGAGTCCAACGCCTCGAGCATCGGTTCGAGCAACGCTTCCATGCCGGCTGTCGTCACCTGCACCGCGCAGGTCTCGCCGAAGCGATCGATCGAGAGACCCGGCAGCCCGTCGCCTTCGGCATGGACGAGCCGGTAATAGGGCTCGATATAGAATGACTCGCGCAATGCGAGCGCGCGGGCAAACCGCTTGGCAAAAAACGCCTTGTCGATCTCTTCGTCGGCCGCACCGTCGAACAGGCGCACGGATATGAGGCTTTTGAGATTGAAATAGCCCGTGCCATAGGGCCGGCCGTCGTCGCCTGCAACAGAGACAAGGCTGCCCGCCGGCAACGCCTTCGCCACATTGCTCATCTCGATCTCATTGGAGAACATCCATGGCGCGCCGGCCCGCGCGCGGCGGCCTTCGCGCGGCTTGAGCCGCAGGAGAGGGCGAGAGGTCATGTCGATAGCCGGTTGGGATTTGCGGCCTGCGCTTAGCACGTAGGCTCCGGAATCCCTAGAGCGCAATTCGGCGAAGTGCGCAGCAGTTCGCCGTCAAATTGCGCGACAATCAGGGAGTCCGACATCGGAAAAGGGCGGCTTTTTTCAGCGCCGGTGCGGCTTGAGCGCCTTCGCGCGCGCCGCGAGATAATCGTAAAGCGCGTCGATCTCGTAGTCGGCAAAATAGCGGAACCGGCTGCGCGCGAGCTGCGGCATGGCCTTCAGCACATGGCCGGGGGCGGCGCGTCCCTCACGCAGAAGAGCGAAAAAGCCTGCGCGATTGTAAGCCGATACCGCAACGAGATCCGGCACCGAGGCCGTTCCCGTCAAGTCCGTGCCGTGGCATTCGGCGCAGGTGACGCGGGCAAGGTAGTGGCCGCCATCGTAGCGCGGCCCCAGTTCGAGCGAGGAAGGGCTTTCCAGCGTATCGGGCGCGATGGGCGCCAGATCGCCTTCGAGAAGCGCCATGCGCGTCCGCAAGTCGAAAGCCGGTTCCGGCCGGATCGGTCCGTCTGCCGGCAGCGTGCGCAGATACGACACGATCGCGATCACATCGTCTTCGCTCATATAGGTGTAGTCGTATGACGGCATCGCCCACATGCTGGTGGCGTCCGGCTTTATACCGAACCGTATCGCGCGCTCGAACTCGTCGTCCGGCATCGCTCGTGTCAACAATTTCAAATTCGTGGACCAGACCGGCAGAAGTCCGTTTTTTATGAGACGCCGGCCGTGAAGATCGGAGCCGTGGCAGAAGCTGCAGCCGGCGATTGCGATCAGATGCTTGCCGCGCGCGATCGCTTTGGCCGTCGCTACGGCATGCACCGTGGAAGACGGCAGCGGATAGCGGCGCTGGATGATCGCCTCGGATTCCACATAGACACAGGCCCAGGCGAGAACACCAAGCAGAACCGCGGCGCCCGCGACGGCGCCGGCCCATTTGAGGACCGGGTTCATGCGCGTTCCCCGCTCGTTGCGCCTTCGTCAAAGCTAATCGCGAAAGCCGCGGCTCGCAAATGCGCTCAGAATTGGCCGTGGAGGCGCACGCCGAATATGGACACCGGTCCGCGGTCGCGGTTGTAAGCGGGGTCGGCGATGAATTGATAATCGAACGTCGCGGTAAACCAGCTCCGAACCTTCGCGCTGTAATAGGTTTCGACCACGTTCTCGAGGCCGTAATGCGGCAATTGGCCGTCGCCGATCAGAATGCCGAGACCGCCGGCCGCGAGATAATTGCGAGCGGCATTCGAGACTCCAGCGACTTCTTCGGCAAAGCCGATCGTGTCATCGGGCCTGGACCAACCCGCACCCTTGAGCGACAACCCCACCGCGAGCGAGCGATTGATCTCGGTGAATTCGTAAGCTTCCTTGCTGCCGTCATTGAGGCTGACGCGCGCGAACACGCCGAGATTGTCGATCGCCTCCTGCTCGAAATTGAGTGCAGCGCCGGGCCGCGAAGCATAGTTGCGCACCAATGCGGTGTCCGGCGTGGTGTGTGTGAGCTGGCCGAATGCCACGGCATCGTTGTAATCGCCCATCCGGCCCCGATTGAGGAAGGCGAGAAGCTTGAGCTTGCCGTCGCGTCCGAAAAGCTTGTGCCGCTCCTCGGCTTCGCTCACCAGTTCGAACTGGCTGAAATTCGTTTCGAGGTGCTTCTCGTTGGGGACCTTGGAAAGATCGAACAATCCGGCACGAAGCGTCCACCAGCTCTGCGTCCATTCCGTGGCGGCTCCGTAGCTGTAGCCCCAGGAATCGGCGGCATAGTCGTATGCGCCGGAATCGATGATCGCCCAATTCATAAAATCCGCGCGCGGATCGTGCGCATAGCTGTTGGTGTCGAAAATATCGACGGCTGAGATTTTTCCCATCGTGACGATCAGATTGTCCGCCGTGTGCGCGCCGCCCAACTGGTTCGCATCGGGATCGATTTTTTGCACGTCGCCGCCGAGATCGAAAACCTGACGGAAAAACAGACGCTGCAGGCGGAAATAGGGAGGCGCGGAACCGACCTTGTAGGCCTCTCCGCTGGGGAACGCCGCAACGCCGAGCGTATCGCTGAGTCCGAAGCCCTGGTCGATTTCAGGGTCGGCATAAGCCTCGCCGCCCGACCACAAGCGCAGCCCGGCGAACAATGTCACGTCGAACGTCTCGTCGCCGCGGCTGCCCGGATCGAGGCTGTTGGCGCCGCGATAGGGGGACGTGAAGGCCGGGTGATATTGGTCGGTGAACGTGGTCTGGCCGTGCAGGCTCCAGGTTTCGTCCGTGCCGCCGGATGAATCGCCGGGCGCGCTGGTCTGCGCGGGCGCCACATTTCCGCCCGACGGATCGGCCTGGGCAAAGGCCGCCGTCGACAGAAGCAGCAGCGATCCGGCTGCCGACAGAGGAACAAAGATTCGCGAAGCTCGAGCCAGATTGTTTCGCATGATCGTCCCCCATCCTGGCGCGGGCGAATGCGCCGGGACAATACCGCAGCCTCGAAATATACCCCTCAGGGTATCTTGCAGGTATACCCCCTCCGGTATAACGTCAAGGCAGGCGGGAACGTTCCGCGCGAATTTTTTGCGACTTGTATCCGGGACCAAAGGGCGAAGAAATGAGCCGCAAATTGCGAACCGAGCAGAAGCAACCGGGCGAAGACGCAGCCGCGGCGAAGCACCCGCACGCCTTGCGCGACCAGCGGCGCATGGTCAATCGCGTGCGGCGGTTGCGCGGACAGGTGGACGCGATCGAACGCGCGCTGACCGGCGAGGCGAGCTGCTCGGATCTCATCCAGCGCGTCACGGCGGCACGCGGCGCAATCGACGGCCTGATGGCGGAGATCCTGGAAGAACATGTACGGGAATATCTGTTGGCCGACGAAGAATTGCCCGCGAAGGACCGCAGCCATGCGGCGGAAGAACTGATCGGAATCATCCATTCCTATCTGACGTGACAGACGCCGCATCGCAATTTCGAGGGGACGATGACCGGATTTTTCAGCACCTCGTTACCTGTCGGTCTGATTGCGATCATAGCGCGGCTGGGCCTTGCACTTTTGCTGGGCGCGTCGATCGGCTTCGAGCGGCAATGGCGGCAGAAGACTGCCGGACTCAGAACCAATGCGCTGGTCGCACTGGGCGCGAGCGGCTTCGTCGTGTTCGGCAGCCTGATCGGACATGGCGATCCGATGCCGATCGCGGCCCAGATCGTCACCGGCATCGGTTTTCTCGGCGCGGGCATCATCCTGCGCGAGGGCATCAACGTGCTGGGCCTCAACACCGCGGCGACCCTGTGGTGTTCGGCCATGGTGGGAACCTTTGCGGGCGGCGGATATTATCTTCCGAGCGCGATCGCAACCGCCTTCGTCGTCGCCACCAATTTATTTCTGCGACCCCTGGTGCGCCTGCTCAACCGCCAGAGCCTGACCGCGACGAATGCCGAGACGCAATATAGCGTCGAAGTCACCTGCAAGGGATCGGAGGAAGCGCATATGCGCTCGCTGCTTCTTCATTCTCTGTCTCAGGCAGGGCTCGGCCTCAGACGCATCGACAGCGAGGACATCGAGGATACGTCGAAGGTGACGGTCACGGCGCAAGCCGTTGCCGCGACGCGAAACGACGGCGCTCTGGAGCAGATCGTGGGGCGGCTCAGTCTCGAGTCTTACGTGTCGGCCGCGACCTGGCAGATCGACCGCACGATATCCGACGGATAGGGTTGCAGAAGCCGTTCGGGCCTACGTGGTCATATTGATCGTGGTGGACGCGCGCGGAAGCATGTAATCGAACGAATAAAGGCTGATCGTGCCCATTTTGATAAAGTCGATCAAGGGCGTGTAGGCGTAGGTCGTTTCGCCGAACACCACAAAGCCGCCGGGCGTGTCGAGCGCAGCCGGAAGCGTAATGGTCGCGCCGACTTTTCTGGCCGAGCCGCTGGGAAGCGCCTGGCTCCACGCGACGGTAGCGACGCCGCTGGTGCTGATGCTGATGCCGGAAACGACGACCGTTGCGTTCGACGCCGGCCAGGGGGACAGCACCTGCACCGACGCGTTGAGGATGTCCGGCATCTGCTGGCTGGCGCTGATGGTCGTATATTGCGAAGTGACATTGGTGACCGTGCTTGCAGTGAGCGCCACCAGGCGATTCACGGAAAGTGCCTGTGTCAGCTCGAAGCCCCCGAGATAAATCAGCGCCATGACGGGCAAGATGAGCGCGAACTCGACCGCGCTGAGGCCGCTCTGATCGGCGATGAAGTTGCCGTGGCGGGCGAACCGGCGACGAAATCTCTCACACAGAGTCATGACCCCTCCATCAATACGGTTCATTGCGAAATACGGCCGTCGCCATGAGCAGGCGCGAATTGCCGTTCATGTTCGAGATGCTGAAATTCAGCGGCCCGGTCAGGACGGGCCACTGATAAAAGACCTGCACGAGCTCGATGTCGCCTTGCGTCCCGATACTGTAGTTCATCGCGCTCGAGTTGAAATTGCCGTTCGAAAGCGGATTGAGCTGCGACACCGACGAGAACGACGAAAATGTCTGCACATTGACGTAGATCCCCGAACAGCTGAACAGAACCGCCGCGTCGGTGCATACGGCCTGCTGGAATTGCGCGGCGGTCATGCCTCCGGCTTGCGCCTGCCCGGTCATGATCAGGCGCGCCGCCTGGGTGGTCGAAGTCTGCAGCACCTGCTGGGCGAAAAAGACCAGCGCGGTTTCCAGAATCGCAATCAGAAGCGCAAGGAAGGGTGCAACGACCATTGCGAATTCGACGATCGCATTGCCGCCCTCGTGCCGCATCAACGCGCGCGGCCCGCGCGCATGCAGGAACCGCCTCAAATGCGCCGTCAATCTCGATCTATAACCCGGCATGGCCTGACACCTCGGCACCGCCGATCCCGATTCCACGAGCAAGTGTTACGCCCAATCTATGATCAACCGGTTCGTTCGCGGCCAACGATTGAATTTGAATTATTTGGAATTTGCTAACCATGAAACTGGATCGTTCGTTCTTCTGCATTTGTCGACCGTGACACGAGAGGTGTGAAGGAGCGCGCGTCGTGGCTATCCGCCTATTTCGACAGATAGGCGGACTGGACGGCCAAATCGAACAGATCGGAGAGCGCAGCCGAGATGTCGCCATCCGTCGTCACTTCGTAATAGAGCCCCGGCGATGCACAGTTCTGCAACTGCGTGCCGATGTTCGCCTGAATGGGTGCGACGTAATCGAGGTACCAGGAACCCGATGCAAGCGGCAGGTATTCCGTATAGAGAACCGCGATTCGAATGCCGCGATTCTTGATCGTGGTGCACCAATCTGTGTCCGGTTCGTTCCCCGAGGAACTGAGCGGATTGACTGTCGATTGCTGGCGGTTTCCGCCCTCATAGCTGCCGTAGGACGAACTGATCGAAGGCTCGCTGCTGACGGTCTCGTCGACGACGCCGTCGGTGACGATGAAGAGCACTTCCTGCGGCGTGTCTCCTTTGGTGGCGGTGCCGCTGCCGGGATTGGGCATGGTCGTGTTGATCTTCGTCATCGCGTTGTCCCAATTCGTGTCCGTGTCGTTATTGGCGGTGCTCGAAGTCAGATTGTTGTTGTCGTAAACCTCCAACAGGCTGATGTTTGCGGCATCGGTCGATACGGTAGAGAGATTCGACGTCATGGCGGCGATCGTGTTGAGGGTCACGTCGAACGTGTAGATCGCCATCTGGTAGCTGGCCGTGCTGCCGGTTTCCGTTGTCTTCGCCGTCGTCGCGAGATTCTCCGCGGCCGTTCGCAAATTGTCGATCCGCAATGTGAGGCCAAGATTTCGCGCCAGGGTATAATTGTCTTCGCCGCTGGGATTGCCGAGATTGTCCGCCGACGGATTCGATTCATGACAGGCAAAGGCGCATCCGCCCTGGCTGGATGTCTTACCCACCAGCGTGGTGATGCCCGCTGAGGTCGCGGGGATCGCCATGGACGGCGAATCGTCGAGCAGAAGATAGAAATTGATGTCTGGTGCCAGACCCGCAGTGGCCTGCGAGGAGCCGCCGATCGCAATCGTGTTCATTCCGAGTACGTTGGGAAACGTGTTGACCGATTTCGCGGCCCAGGTGACGGTCGCCGTGCGCACCGAGCCGGCTGTCGCGATCGTGACCGTCACATTGCCCGGACTGTAATTCGTATTCGTGATTTGACTGGCCTGGGCATTGAACGTGTTGATGGCCTGTTGCTGCGCGACAGTCGTGCTCCCCGCCATCATCGTGGGCGTGACGGCCGACAGTGCGGCAGCGTCCGCGGCCGCGTCCAATTCCGTCTCGCGGTCGACGGCGAGCGTGTAGTCGACGCCCATTCCCGTCAGGTAAATCGTGGGCACCAGGGCGAGCCCAAAGATAATGGCGACATTTGCTTTCTCGTTCTTCGCAAATCGCCGAAAAAGACCTGCAATCTTACCCACAATCATTCTGGCGTTCTCCGAACGGAAATGTGGGGTAGATTGCCTAGATGCTCGTTACCCGGTCGTTAATGGTTGCATTGTCTTCAAACTCGACCTTAAAACGCGGACGGTTCCCGCCCGCCCTTACGCAACCGCTTGGGATTCCAGCAGGACTCCGCATTTAAGGGCGACACTGTGTGCATATCGCGTCTGCAATCTGTGCCGATCTGCCCGTTCCAATCTGGGTCATCGAAAATGAAAGGCACTTCAACACCGTCTCGCCGATCGAATCCCGGGAATTCTGGTCAAATGACGCACTGCCTGCTTCATTAACCGGCATTTACCCTGAACGCCGCACACGAATTTGTAAGCGCGGCGGCTTGCAGAGGGCGACCCGGATTGTGGTATGTAGTGGGCGAAGCATCTCTGTCGAATTCTCGTGAGCAGGGGTTGAGGTGAAGGCGGGCATCGGTCGCCTGAGACGCGTATCGAGTTGGCGGCATGTGCTGCCGACGCTGATGCTTGTCGCCTTCGCGCTGCAAAGCTACGTCACCCAGACCCATATCCACTTTGCCGGGCATGTCGTCACGGGCGGATTCACGTTCCCGGGCGAGAGTACGAAAGCTCTATCGGGCAACGCGCTCGGCGCGGCTCAAGATCAGGGCGATCACGACAAATATCCGCCGGGCGACGATCCCGCCAATTGCCCGATCTGCCAGGAGATCCTCTACGCCGGCCACTATGTGGCTCCGGCGGCTATCGCGGTCCTGCTGCCGACGCTTGCCATCCGAACAATCGCACGCGTCGATGCCGAACTGCCTATTGTTTCCTCCGTCTCGCATATCTGGCAAGTCCGCGGCCCACCTCGCGCCTGATTTCCGCACATTGAGCGATTGACCGCGACGGAGCGGCCGCAAGGCCGTCCCGATTGCCGTCCATCAACCGGAAATCGATCTGCATCGTGCAGCGCTTTGCGTGGCGCCCGATGCGGATGACGCAGGGGTTCTTACAAATGACGCGTTCCACTCTGTTGGCGTCCGCTGCCGTTGCGGCGCTGCTGGCCTCAACGGCCGGCGCTTTCGCACAAACCGCCGCCATCACTGCGCCGGATTCTTCCGGCTCCTCGATCGAAACCGTCGTCGTGACGGCCAAGAAATTGAGCGACGCCCGTGCCGGGATTCAGACGCAAATCGGCGCGTCGGTCTACGCCATCACCGCCCAGGACATCCAGGACACGCCGGGCGGCGACAACACCTTGCTCAATCAGGTCATTCTGCAGATGCCCAGCGTGGCGCAGGATTCCTACGGCCAGTTCCACATCCGCGGCGAACACAATGCGCTGCAATACCGCCTCGACGGCATCACCCTGCCGGAGGGCATCAGCGTGTTCGGTCAGACACTCGATCCGAGACTGGCCTCCTCCGTCGAACTGATTACCGGTGCGTTGCCGGCGGAATATGGACTTGCGACGGGCGGCATCATCGACATCAAGCCGAAGACCGGATTGTTCGACAATGGCGGAACGATTTCGATGTATGGCGGCAGCCACAACGAACTCGAGCCGAGTTTCGATTACGGCGGATCGACGGGTTCGCTCAATTATTTCGTGTCGGGCGACTACATGACGAACAGTCTCGGCATCGAATCGCCGGACGGCAGCACGAATCCGCTTCACGATCGGACAGAGCAATATCACGGCTTCGCATATCTCGAAGACATCATCGACAGCAACAGCAGCATCACCGCCATTTTCGGAACCTCGCACGATCATTTCGCGATTCCGAACACGGCAGGATTGACGCCTGGACTAGGCCTCACCGATATCAACGATCCGCTGGGTGGCGGGACTACCTACCCCAGCGCCGCTGAAAACGAGACGCAGCGCGAAATCACGCATTACGGCATGATCAGCTATCTTCACAGCCAGGGCGCATTCGACTTTCAGATTTCCACGTTCGGACGTTTCTCGAGCCTGAACTTCGCACCCGACCAGGTCGGCGACCTGCTCTATAACGGCATCGCCCAATCCGCGTACAAAAAAGATGTCGCGCTGGGCGAACAAGCCGAAGCTGCGTGGCATTTGGGCGATTCCCATACGATCCGTGGCGGCGTCATCATCGAGTCCGACCGTCTGTCGAGTGATACGACCTCTACCGTATTGCCCGAAGACTGCACGACATCGGGCACGGGACCGGCCGGAACGCCCACCAATCCGTACAGCTGCTCGCCCTATCCCAGCACCACCCCCGGCTACAATGTGCCGGAAACGATCGTCGACAACAGCGGGAAAACGCAGTGGACCGAGAGCGTCTATCTGCAGGACGAATGGAAGATCATCTCCGATCTGACGGTCAATTACGGCCTGCGCTTCGACAACTACACGGCCTACAGCAAAGGCAATCAGCTCAGCCCGAGGCTGAACGCGGTCTATAAGCCGTGGGACGGAACGACGTTCCATCTGGGTTACGCCCGCTACTTCTCGCCGCCGCCGTTCGAGCTGGTCGGCAACGAGGATATCGCAAAATTTTCTCCGACGGCGGCGAACCCCACGGCCGGCACGTCGGCGACGCCACAGATCACCGCGGACACCACGCCGATCGCCGAGCGCGCCAATTATTTCGACGCCGGCGCGCAGCAGCAGGTCATGGAAGGCCTGCTCGTGGGCATCGACAGCTACTACAAGCTGTCGAAAGACATGATCGACGAAGGCCAGTTCGGCGCGCCGATCATTCTCACGCCGTTCAACTACGCCAAAGGCAAGCAATATGGCGCGGAATTGACGGCCGATTACACGGCCGGGAATTTCAACGCCTACGGCAATCTCGCGCTCGAACACGCTATCGGCGAGGGCTGGATCACCAGCCAGTTCAGCTTTCTCCCGGACCAGTTCCTCTATACCCAGAACCACTACATCGACCTTGATCACGAACAGCATTTCTCGGCCTCGGGCGGCGCATCCTACAAATGGGGCGATACGCTGTTCGACACCGATCTGATCTACGGAACGGGTTTGCGCGAAGACACCGACGCGTTGCCGGGTCTGCCCGACGGCATTCCAAACGGCACTCATGTGCCGGCCTATTTACAGGTCAACGCCGGCCTGGCGCAGGACTTCAGCGCCTTCGGCTGGCAGGGGTTCACGGCGCGCTTCGACGTGATCAACCTGTTCGACGAGAAGTATGAAATCCGCAGCGGCAGCGGCGTCGGCGTGTTCGCGCCTCAATGGGGACCGCGCCGCGGCGTCTTCGTGGGCCTTTCGAAAGCGTTCTGAGCCTTCAGGCGCCGGCGAATACGCCGGCGCCTGATTTTTCCTGCCTTGTGAAGTTTGGTATCTTGATCGCGCTCAATTCGGGAAGCACTCATGCACGCCCAGACCATCGACGCCTATCGTCACGAACATGTGTTTCTCGGCACCGACCATTCGAAGAATGAGCGCAAGACCTGGATCGTGATCGCCATCTGCGGCGCCATGATGGTCGCCGAGATCGGCGGCGGTGCGCTGTTCGGTTCCATGGCGCTGATCGCCGACGGCTTGCATATGTCGACTCACGCGGGCGCTTTATTGATCGCGGCTCTCGCATACACCTATTCGCGCCGCCATGCGCGTGACGCGCGGTTTGCGTTCGGGACGGGCAAGCTCGGCGACTTGGCAGGTTTCACCAGCGCCATCGCGCTCGCGATGATTGCGCTTCTGATCGGCTACGAAAGCGTAAACCGCTTGCTCCACCCCGTGCATATAGCATTCGGCGAAGCGATCCCGATTGCGTGCGTGGGCCTCTGCGTCAATCTCGTGAGCGCCTGGCTGCTGCAGGACGATCACGATCATGCGCACGGCCATAACCACGCTCACGACGACGATGACCATCACGACCATGGGCACAGTCATCATCGCGACCTCAATTTGCGCGCAGCCTATGTGCATGTGCTGGCGGATGCGGCCGTCTCGGTGATGGCAATCGTCGGCCTTCTCACCGCCTGGCGGCTCGGCTGGACGTTCATGGACCCCGCGATGGGCATTGCAGGTGCCGTCGTGATCGCCAATTGGTCCTGGGGGCTCGTGCGGCAGGCAGGCTCCGTGCTGCTGGACATCGTGCCGGACGACCGTCTCGCGCACGAGATTCAGGAACGGCTCGAGACCGGCGGCGACCGGATTTCAGATTTGCATTTGTGGAGGGTCGGCCCCGGTCATATGGCGGCGGTGATCTCGCTCGTCAGCCATGATCCCGCTCCGCCAAATACCTATAGGGCGCGTCTCGCCAACATCTCGGGCCTCAGTCACGTGACCGTCGAGGTTGAATGTTGCAACGGGCCGCGTGCTGCGTAATGCGGCTTCGCCTTAGAAGCTCCCGCATTCCGTCGCTGTCAGCACACCGACCGATTCCTGATGGAACCGGATGCGATAGGCAACCATCGCCTCTGCGGTCCGGCGTGCGAGATCCGGCGCGGGCGCCGCCGCAACGATCACGATTTTGGAGCGTTCGTGTGCGACCTGGCGCGTCTTCGGGTCGAGCCATTGACCGTCGCCGTCGCTGACCGTGAACCCGTCCGGAAAATTCCTGGCCAGCGTGTCGCGGACGAAGTCGGCCCATTCGACATCTGTCAGCGGCCCGCGTCCCGCAATGTCGCGGCCGAAGAACAATTGCGTCACAACCATGGGGGATTCGTTCGGCAGCGGACATTGCGCAGGTGCCGTCGCGACGAGCGCGGCCAAAAGATAAGGCGACATGGCGGGCGATCCTTCCGGGAATTGCCCGCATCATCATTGACGCCGCAGGAACCGCAAGCGGTCGCCAGGCAACCAGGCGTTACGACGCCTTGGGCCGGACGCAATGACCGGTCGGCGGATCGGCCCGGTCGAGATGCGGCACGACTTCGCCCGACCCGCCCGAGCAGGCAATCCAGCGGAAATCGTGGTCGCCGCCCGTTTCCTTGATGCTCTTGTCGGCCACCAGAGCGCCGAAACCGTTGGCCGCGACGCTTCCCGACACGCCGCCGTCGCGGCACGCGGCGAGCCCGTCGGGATCGCTCATCAGGCAGTAAGCGAACTGGACGCTGTAGCCGCAATGATTGCGGAAGCCCCAATGCGCGCCGTCGCTGTCGACGGCCAGACAACTCGACGCGCTATCCGGGACGGTTGCCGGATCGAGCGACGCCTGGGGTGAAGCAGGCGCAGACGGATCGGCGCCCGCGTCGATCGTGTGCACAGTCGAATCGCGCAAGACGACGACACCGGACATATTTTGCGTGAAAGGCGCGGGCCACGGCAGCGGCGATTGCGTGACGAACGACACGCGCATCGGTTTCGGCATTGGCCGGGGCACGTTTTGCAGCGTCTTGCCGGAAATCCGCGAGGGCGGCGCGACGGGCGCGGTAGCCGTCTTCGCAATCGCGCCGGCGGCGCAGGCCGCCGATTGCGGTGCTTTGGCTCCCGCGCTCAGCCGGTCCGCATAGGCGGCCACGGCCGCTTTGCGTTCCGCATCGGAGAACATGTGGCCCTGCGGATACCAGGACACGCAATAAGCGCCGCCATTGGACGCGGAAAGCGCAATCGACAACCCACCGGTGCGATTGGGCGTCAGCACTTCGGAGCGGCCGTCGGCGTAATTGATGTCGATCGCCGAATCCGTCACGCGGAACAGACCGATCGTCTGCGACGGGTCGTCCGCGTTTGTGATCGTTCCCAACCTGTCGTTGATGAAGTTGAACGAGGTCGCCTGGCGGGCGCCGTCGGGGCGCGCAATCTCGCGGGTAAAGCCTGCTTCGGTGGCGGTGAACGCAATGCTCGATCCATCGACGGAGACGAGTTGCGTGCCGGTCAGACCGTCCAGAATTGCCGTCTGGCCTTGCGCGTTCGCGGGCGCACGTGTCGAAGCCACGCTCGCAATCAACATTGCCGGCGTCGATGCGATGGTGCCGGCAACGTTTGCCGTGCTCGCGGCCATCGAAACGGGCATTTGCGGCGCGACACTCATGCCCGGGGTGGCCGTCGCACCGGGCTTTGCGGGAGCATCGGCGCGCGCGAGCATCTGCGTGGGCTGATCGCTGTGCCAGGCGCCGTTATAGGAGCGCCCGTCCGCCCATTTTTGGGAGCCCGTCCCTTCGGCCTTGCCGTCGCGCCAGTCGCCGTCATAGCGATCGCCGTTGGCCCAGATTTCGGTGCCCTGTCCGTTTGCCCCGCCGTCGCGCCAGTCGCCGTCATAGCGATCGCCATTCGCCCAGGCGATCCGCACGCGGCCGCCCAGCGCATCGTTGGTCCATTGGCCTTCGAGCCGGTCGCCCTTTGCGGAGGTGAAGACACCCGCGCCGTTCATATGGCCACCGACCTCGTCGCCGTCATATTTCGATCCGTCCGCCCACGTTGCCACCACATGGCCGTCCTGCACGATGCCGCGATGGAGGCCGGCCGCGATCGTTTCGACAACCGCGCCGTCATTCGAGAATGTGAGAGTGCCTGCGCCTTCCGCCACACCGTTATGGCAAGCGCCCGACCATGACGCCGTATCGCCGTCGTCGAAATTCACATCGAGCACGCGACATCCGGAACGCGGATCGGCGAGCCACTGTCCGTTTTTCGAATCCTGCTGCGCGGTGGGAGCCGCGGTGCGGTTGGCGCCGAGCGAATCCACATCCGCGGCGATTGCGGCGGTCGATGCGCCGCCAAGCATCATGCCGGCCAGCGCAGTCCTTGCAGCCCACAGCATCGAATGCCCCTCCGTGCTCGAGATTTTTCGAGACGTACGATCCGACTTGCCGCTGCCCGCGGCAAATGAAGGTCGCGCGGTTCGTGAACGAAGCCTTTCGCGCACGCCTCTACTTTGTCAACAAATTGGAGGCATTCCGGGAGATTAAATTGCAAGGCTTATCATAGGTTTAGATCGATCTGCGTTTCGTAACTGCAGCCTCGTCGAGTTACGCGATTTGTGATTGCCTCCT
>Ga0302325_10014954_pt1 | contig 16512 bp, 15 predicted proteins | sample Palsa_T0_2_FD_201948 | JGI IMG/M metagenome (GOLD analysis project Ga0302325, IMG submission 201948) | Peat permafrost microbial communities from Stordalen Mire near Abisko, Sweden - Palsa_T0_2 | ecosystem: Environmental > Terrestrial > Soil > Palsa > Peat permafrost | place: Sweden: Abisko... | reverse complement strand
CCTTGTCGACCCGTTCCAGAGTGAGGAGCGAACGCAGGTCGTCGGCGAGATCCATGCTCAAGAGTGTCCAGGGCGACACCTCCGGGGCAAGTGGGTGGACGCTTCGGCGCCCCCGTCGGCTAGACACACCATTAATGCCCAGGGACATCAGAGAGTTGCGCGACGACGCCGAGGCGTACGCCGCGGAGCTGCGCCGGAGGTGGGGCGCCTTGCTGAGCTACCGATACATCGGTCGGAGCTGGCCGTCCATGGACGTCGGCCCCACCGACAACACCGTGACGCTCCGCAGCGACATGCGCGGCCCGACCGGCGCCATCCTCCTGGCCGTGCTCGGGATCGCCGCACCGGAAGGTGGAGGCCGGAGCGACCTCGAGGCGGTTCCCAACCCCGTCATCCACTCTTGCCAGGTGCTCGATCCGGGCTACGACGTCCGCCGTCTCGAGGTGGTGTCCGAAGTCCTCAAGCACGGGCGCCAAATGGGCTACAGCCGCTCACGCATCATCGACGCGGATCGGCCGGACCGAGTGCTCGCGCTCACGCAAGGGCAGGGCATCAGCCTTGGCGCGCCACCGGACGGGCTGAAGAAGATGGCGGTGGAACCGATCGTCGTCGAGGACGGACCGGACCTTCCTCCGCTCTGGCAGGTCTTCGGTGCCGCCCGTCGTACTGATGATCACTGGGCCCTTCCGAAGTTGTCGCCGGAAGTCGCCTCGCCCGACGCGGCCTTGCATCTCGGACCCCAGTTCGTCTTATTCGAGGCCGCGGCGTCGGATCTGGCGTCCGGGGCGGCCGGGACCGATCAGGTGCGCGCGATCTCGTCACACGTCATGTTCCTGGCCCGTGGCAAGGTCGGGCCGTTCCGAACCGATGCGGAGCTCATCCCGGGTTCCGACGGAGTGACGGCGGTGCGGGTCGTCCTCCACGACGAGGGCGCCGGCGACCGTCCGGTGACGGCCGGCTCGTACCAATTTCTGGTCAGCGGCTAGAGCGATCCCGCAGCGAGCCCGGACTTCGAGTCCCGCGTCACCCGCACCCAGTCCGCCCACGTCTCAATGCGATGCCAGAAAAGCTCACGCGTCCCCGCGAAGTTGTGCATGTGCGCCATGCGCGGGCAGACGAAGAAGTCAACGCTGGGCGACGACTCGTAGGCGCGTAGCTCACCCCGTGGGTCGACGAGCACGTCGCGTTCACCCAGAGCAACGAGGACAGGCGAGCGGATGGCGGCCGCCTCGGCCAGGACCGCACCGGGAGCGAGGCACCACAGCGCCACCGTCGCTGGCACCGTGCCCGAACCCCACGGCGGCATGTCGCCATGCCGGGCCGGAAAGTCCCCGAGGTCGCGCGCCACGACGGCCGGGTCGATGTCTTCGTAGTGGAACCCCCACGCCATGTCCTCGGCGTTAGCCGCGGGTGCGCCGGCAGCGACGTCGGCTAGCGCCGGCCCGTTGGTGAAGACACCGCCGGACGGCAGCGCGTCGCGCGGCACCCAGGGCATCACGATGGGCGGCGTGCCCGGTGCCGTCGGCGGGTGCGTGTGCAAAGCGCTGTAGCCGAGCACGCCGATGCCGTCGTAGCCGTGGAACCGACCCTGCTGCACCACGGTGAGGCAGCCGCCCATCGACTGCCCGATGCCGATCGTTAGCGGTCGCTCGACCTCCGGCAGATAGTCGAAGAGGGTCCCCGCCGCCAGCTTTTCCAGCACCTCGGCTTCTGCGGCCTCACTCGCCGCCACGACCGGCGTGTAGGACAGGCGTTCGGGGTCGTGTTGAGAGCTCTCCCCGACGCCGAGATGGTCGACCGACACGAAGATCCAGCCGCGCTGCGCGTGCCACTCCGCCTGAGAGCCCGATCCGGGTCCCGGCAGGTCGGCGGTGTAGTAGCCCCGCGCGTACCCGCCGCCGGGCTTGGCGAAGCACACGACGGGTTCAGTCGGGAGCTCAGCGGGAGCGGTTACGGTGACCGCAACGTGGGCCGCCTCCCCCAACTCGGCGACATCCGTGACATCGACGCGGATGTCGATCGACCGTACGGACATCACTGTGTGACTCTTGCCCCGGCCATCTACTTGGGGGCGAAGCGGGTGCCGGCGTCGAGCCGGATGCAGAGGCCGTTGAGCATCGGGTTCTCGACGATGGCGACGGCGAGCTTGCCGTACTCCTCGGGCCGGCCCAATCGCTTGGGGAAGGCGGCATCCTTGGTCAGGGTCGCGGCGAACTCGTCGGGGATGCCCTCGGTCAGGCCGGTGGCGAACAGGCTCGGCGCGATCGCCATGGCCCGGATGCCCAGGCTGCCGAGGTCGCGGGCCATGGTGAACACCATGCCGACGATGCCGGACTTGGCGGCGGCGTAGGCAACCTGCCCGATCTGACCCTCGAAGGCGGCGATGGAGGCGGTGTTGATCATGACACCGCGCTCGCCGTCCTCGGGTTCGTTGGTCGACATGTGGAAGGCCTGCAGCCGATTGAGGTTGAACGTGCCGATGAGGTTCAACTCAATGGTGCGGCGGAAGGCGTCGAGCGGGTGAGGGCCGTCCTTGCTCAGCGTGCGCTTGGCGGTGCCGCCACCGGCGGTGTTGACGGCGATGTGCAAGCCGCCGAGCACAGCGACCGCGTCCGCCAGAGCAGACTCGGTCTGGGCGTCGTCGAGGATGTCCACTTCGTGGAACGTGCCACCGAGCTCCTTGGCCACTTCCGCACCGGCCGACGTCGGCAGGTCGAGGATGGCGATGTCGGCACCCTTAGCGCGGAGGAGCTCGGCCGAAGCCTTGGCCATGCCCGACGCCCCGCCGACGATGACGGCCTTCTTCCCCTGGATCTCCACGTCCTGTCCTCTCTGTATCTTCTGGTCTCTGGTCGTTGCTGCTTGAGTTCTGGTTCTCGTTGAATTGTGGTTCTCGCCTGCGTGTCCCTTGGCGGGCGTGTGTGATGCTGGCTGGCCCGCACGGCAGGCCGCAAACCGGAAAAGAGTGTACCATTTTGCCTCGCATCGTCACGGGGCCCAGGAGGATCCATGGAACGCGCAGCCATCCTGTTCGACGTCGCCGACAACGTGGCCACCATCACGCTGAATCGCCCGGACGCCCTGAACGCGTTCAACAACGACATGGCCGCCGATATGCAATGGGCCTGGGAGACCGTGCGCGACACCGACGACATCCATTGCGTCGTGTTGCAGGCCAATGGCGACCGCGCCTTTTGCACCGGCGTCGACATCCGCAGCCCAGACCTCTGGTTCATGAAGGACAACGCCTTCAACAGCTTCGATCCCGGCGAGACCCTGGGACCGAAACTGCAGTACAAGGTCTGGAAGCCCGTCGTGACCGCCGTGCACGGGCTGTGCGCCGGCGGCGGGCAGTACTTCCTGAACGAGTCGGACATCATCATCTGTTCCGACGATGCCGTCTTCTTCGACCCGCACGCCAACGTGGGGATCGTCAGCGCGCTTGAGCCGATCGGGATGCTGCACCGCGGTATGCCACTCGGCGACGTGTTGCGCTGGGCGCTCATGGGCAACGAGGAGCGGATCACGGCCGAGACCGCGCTCCGTCTGGGTCTCGTCACCGAGGTGCACAGCCGTGACGGGCTGCGTGACCGGGCCCGCGAGATCGCCCTCTCGATCGCCCAACGGAATCCGAAGGCGATTCAGGGGACCATCCGGGCCATTTGGGAGTCCCTGGACATGACGCGCACGGCGGCACTGCAGAACGGCTTTTCTTACACCCTTATCGGCAACTACCCGTCGAACCCTCCCGCGCCCCGGGAGAAGTCGGAGACCCAGTATCGCTGAGCCACTCGCTCTGGGACCCTGCGACGTGCCGGGCGTTTACGCTGTGAGTTAGTAGGTGTTCGATCTCCAGACTGGTCAGGGCAACGCATTGAGCGGATCGGGCCCCATCCTTATGCTGCTGGACGACATGAAGACCGAGATCGCCAAGCCGGCGACTTCGAGCAACGCTTCCTAAGGGGGAAACGTGGACATGAACGACATGGTCCTGGTCAGCGTCGACGACCACGTGGTCGAGCCGCCAGACCTCTTCAAGGACCGCTTGCCGAAGAAGTACGCCGACCTAGCTCCGCAATTCCTGACGAAGGAGGACGGTACCAACGTCTGGAGCTACGAGGGCACCGAGGTCGGCAATGTCGCTCTGAACGCCGTGGCGGGCCGGCCCAAGGACGAGTACGGCATTGAGCCGACCTCCTTCAGCGATATCCGGCCCGGTTGTTACGACGTGAACGAGCGGGTCAAGGACATGAACGCGAACGGGGTGCTGGGCGCTCTCTGCTTCCCGTCCTTCCGCAGTTCTGCGGGCAGCTCTTCGCCCGGACCGACGACAAGGACGTGGCTCTGGCCATGATCCGGGCCTACAACGACTGGCATATCGACGAATGGTGCGGCTCGCACCCCGGCCGTTTCATCCCGCTCGCCCTGCCGGCGATCTGGGATCCTGAGGTCCTGGCGGCCGAAGTCCGCCGCACGGCGGCCAAGGGTGCCCACGCCGTGACGTTTTCCGAGAACCCGTCGAAGCTGGGCTGGCCCAGCCTGCACTCGGACCACTGGGATCCGTTCTGGAGGGCCTGCAGCGACGAGGGCGTCGTGGCCTGCATGCACATCGGTTCCTCTTCGCAGATGGTCGTCACGTCGCCGGACGCGCCCATCGACTGCCTGATCACGTTGACCCCGCTCAACATCGTGCAGGCTGCGACGGACTTGATCTGGTCTTCGGTGTTCCGCCGGTTCCCCGATGTGCGGGTGGCCCTCTCCGAGGGTGGCATCGGATGGATTCCGTACTTCCTCGAGCGCATTGACTACCAGTACAAGCAACACCACACATGGACAGGCCAGGACTTCGGAGACAAGCTGCCCAGCGAGGTCTTCGACGAGCACGTGCTGACGTGCTTCATCGACGACCGCTTCGGTGTGGCCAGTCGCGAGTTCCTGAACATGGACAACGTGATGTGGGAGTGCGACTACCCGCACTCGGACTCGACCTGGCCGTTCTCGCCCGAGGAACTGGGTCTCTACCTCGAGGGCGTCAGCGACTACGACATCGACCGCATGACACACACGAACGCCATGCGCCACTTCGCCTACGACCCCTTCTCCGTCCTCGGTGGGCGCGACAACTGCACAGTCGGTGCTCTGCGGGGGCGAGCGGTGGGCCATGACGTCTCGGTGCGCTCCACGAGGCCCAAAGCGAAGGCGACCGGCGTGGTCAAGTCCTCCGACCTGGGCAAGGCGGTTGCGCGAAGGCCGGTCGAGGCCCACTAACCCGAGCCAGGCTGGCCGATGCGGCTTCGCTGGAATACGGTCAAGCCAACTTCGTGATTGCTCTCGCGTTCATACCCGTGCGCTTCGTCTCTCTTCTCGCTCCATGAGCGGGCCGCTGGACGGCGTGCGGGTGGTCGAACTCGGGGTCTGGGTCGCCGGCCCCGGGGCCGGTGGCATCCTGGCCGACTGGGGTGCGGACGTGGTGAAGATAGAGCCCCCCGAGGGAGACCCGTGTCGGACCTTCCTCAACGTCCTCGGCGGTGACCTGCCGTCCAATCCGGTGTTCGAGTTGGACAACCGGGGTAAGCGCGCCATCGCACTCGACCTCTCGACAGAACGCGGCCTGGATCTGGCGCATCAGCTGCTGGCAGAGGCCGACGTCTTCCTGACAAACCTGCGCCCAGCCGCCCTCGAGCGCATCGGGCTCGGCCCTGACGAGGTGCACGAGCGTCACCCCGGCCTCGTCTACGCAATTATCACCGGCTACGGGCTGGAGGGTCCCGACGCGGAACGGGGTGCCTACGACGTCGCCGCCTTTTGGTCGAGAGCCGGGATTGCAGAGGCCTTACGTGCCCCGGGCGGCCCGTTGCCCTTCCAGCGCGGCGGCATGGGCGACCACTCGGCCGCCATGACCGGTGCGGCCATGATCAGCGCGGCCCTCGTCGAGCACGCCCGCACAGGCCGGGGTCAGGTCGTGTCGACCTCCCTGCTGCGCCAGGGCTGCTACACCATCGGCTTCGACCTCAACGTCATGCTCATGTGGGGCCGGTCGCTGAATGTCGGGGTGCGCGAAACGATGTTCAGCCCGGTCGTGAACAATTACACGGCGGGGGACGGTCGTCCGTTCTGGATCGTCGGCCTCGAGGGAGACCGCCACTGGCCGGCTCTCGCCCGCGCCGTGGGGCGTCCTGAGTGGCTCACCGACGAGCGCTTCGCGACCGGCACCGGCAGGGCGATCAATGCTCGCGAGCTCATCGGCCTGCTGGACGAGATCTTCGCCACGCGGTCGCGTGAGGAATGGGCCGAGGCCTTCGAAGCGGAACCCGAGCTCTTCTGGAGTCCGGTCAACACGATCGAGGACGTCATCGCCGACGAGCAGTTCCTGGCGGCCAAGTCAGTGGTCGATGTGCCCGACGAGCAGAGCAGCATGCCCATGCTGGCGACGCCGGCCGACTTCGACGGCGAGCCGCCGCGCCCTCGCTTTCGGGCACCGCATCTCGGGGAGCACACACGCGAGATTCTGGCCGAGCTGCAGATTCCTGCCACGGAGATCGAGGCGCTGGTGGCCGCTGGCGTCGCGGTCGGCGAGACCACGGGCGGCAGCTAACTCGGTTGCGCCGTACCGTTCCTTTTGAGGGCACCGGCGGGGATGATCGACAGGGCAGACCCCTCCTACGAACGCGCCGACACTGCCGCCGCAGCCTCGAGGTAGGGCCAGGCAATGTCGCGCGGAATCCCGCCGACCAGTGGCTGGAGCCCGAGCGCATTGCCGCTCTGTATGAGGTCACGGGCTTCGGCAGGAGTGATGATCTGATAGGCACCCTTCTCGGCGGCCAACGCGGCGACGCTCGCCGCCCGTGAGATCGACACCGTGCCCTCACGGTGGGCGTTCCATGCCGAGTAGCTGAGAGCGTCGAGGAGCATGTATTCGCCGATCTCGGCCCAGGCGCGCTCGGGGTCGTCAGCGACGAAGACTGTGTTCGGCACGCCAGCCGGCGCGAAGAAACAACCAGGTGCGGCGTCCCCGCCTGTGGCGCGGTAGGCCTCCTCCAGCGTGGTGTCGTGCGACTCGGCCATGAACATCAGGCCGAGCCGTCCCGCCCGTCGGGCTGCCACTTCCGTGCCACCGCCGTAGGCGAGCATCGGGCCGCCGGGGCTGAAGGGCGGTGGCGTGATGTGGACCGTGCGCCCATCGACCTCCACCTGCTCGCCGGACCAGAGGCGCTGCAGCAGGCCGATGCGCTCCTCGACGAGGCGGCCCCGACCACGGCGGTCGACCCCGAACATGTCGAACTCCTCGTCCCGGTAGCCGATACCGACGACATAGGAGACACGGCCGCGGCTGATCAGGTCAACGACCGCGAGATCCTCGGCGAGCTTCACCGGCTCGTACAACGCGAGGAGGAGGGCAGCGACCGTGATGGGCAGTGTGGTCGTCCTCGCCGCGATGGCGGAGGCCAACGGAACGGGCGAAGGGAGGTAGCCGTCGTCCGAGGCGTGATGCTGGCTAAGGATCGCCGCCAGCGCACCGTGGCTCTCGGCCCAGGCGCACATGTCGATGGTTGCCGCGTAGAGATCGGCCCGGGCCGCCGCGTCCGCTGTCGCGGACCGCTGGGAGAAGCGCATGGTGAACACCCTGGATGCGTAGCACGGGCTTACGGACGCCTCAAACGCGAAGCCCTCGACGGCCACCAGGTCAATCCGGGTCGGTCTCTACGAGGCGAAGGTGCGGATGAGATCCGCCAGCACGAGAGGCCGGTCGCTCTGTACCGCATGGCCGGCGCCCTCCACGACGACGACGTCGAGGAACGACAGCCGCCGCAGCATCTCCGCGATGTCCTCGTCCCGGACGAACGGTGAGAGCCCACCGCGTACCAAGAGCGTCGGGACGGTGATCGCGCTCACGTCGTCCCACAACGACGTGAAGTCGATCCACTCGGCTGTGGTCGCTGCCGCCTCGTCGGGCGCCCGGCCCAGCAGGTCGTAGCGCCACACCCAGCGGCCGTCCTCGAGCCGCCGCGCGTTGTGGCGTACTCCGCGACGGACGCCAGAGGCCGCTCGATGCGGGCTCAGTGCCACCGTCGCGTCTGCCATCTGCTCGAAGCTGTCGTAGACCGGCGGCTCGGCGATGAGGGAGACGGTGCCGCGTTCCGCAGTGGAGAGCTGGCGGGTCGGGTCGTTGATCTGCGGCGTCACGTCGACCAGCACGGCGCGTCGGCAGAGGTCCGGTCGGGTTGCGGCCAGGCGAATCGTCGTGGCCCCGCCGAGCGACATGCCGATGACGCACTGGGCCGCGGGCGTTACCGACGCCAACAGGGTTGCGACATCCTGAGCGTTCTGCCAAGGCCCGTAGTCACGGTCGCGCCGTCGGTCTGAATGCCCGTGACCGGCGAGGTCGATCGCGACCGCCGGTCTCCCGAGAGCGAGCAGCACGGTGTCCCATGTGTGGGCGTTCTGCGCGCCGCCGTGCAGAAAGACGAGCTCGGGTTCGCCGTTGCCCCAGCGCAGGTAGGAAAGCGTCTGGCCCAACGGCAACGTGAACGTGTGGCGGGACACCACCGGTGGCGTGTCGAAGAAGATGTCCCATTCGGCCGCGTTCTCGTGGAGCAACCCGAACTCGTCGTAGTCGTCCGAGTCGATCGTGTCTTCCAGCGATGTCACCACGGCTGGCGGCCGTTCCGGCTCAGATCCGTTCGATGATGACGGCCGGCGCCATGCCCCCGCCGGCACACATGGTGATGAGGGCCCCCTGCTTGTCCTGACGCTCGAGCTCATCGAGGGCGGTGCCGACCAGGAGGGATCCGGTGGCGCCGATGGGATGACCCAGCGCGATGGCGCCGCCGTTGACGTTGATCTTCTCGCGGTCGATGTCGAGGTCGCGGATGAACTTCTCGGGCACGACGGCGAAGGCCTCGTTGACCTCGAACAGGTCGATGTCGGCCAGGGACATGCCAGCCTTGGCGAGCACCTTCTTGGTGGCGGGAACCGGGGCGTTCAGCATGAGCGTGGGATCGTCGCCCATGTTGGCGGTGGCGACGATGCGGGCCCGGGGCTTGAGGCCGTGTGCCTGGGCGTATTCGGGCGTCGTCATCAGGATGGCCGCCGCCCCGTCGACCACGCCCGACGAATTCCCGGCGTGGTGGACGTGGGTGATCTCGAGGCCCGGGAATTTCTGCAGGACCAGGGAGCGGTAGGTCGTCCCGTCCTCGTCGAGGGGAAAGTCCGCCAGCGCCTCGAACGACGAGGGCAGCGACGCCAGGGAATCGGCGGTGGTCCCTGGACGCGGGAACTCCTCGCGATCGAGGGCGACCGAGCCGTCGAGGTGGTGCACCGTAACCAGCGAGCGGTCGAAGCGGCCCTCCTTGATGGCGATCTCGGCGCGGCGTTGCGACTCTGCGGCCAGCTCGTCGACGGCGCGGCGGTCGATCTTCTCGAGTGTCGCGATGGCGTCGGCGGCGACGCCCTGGTTGGTCTGCGGGTGGATGGCGCGCAGGTGGGCGTTGCCGCTGTCGAGGAAGGGCGAGCGCGACTTGGACACGTTGCCGGCGTAGGACGACATCATCTCGGTGCCGCCGGCGATGACGACGTCCTCCATGCCCGACATGACCGACGCAGCGGCGAAGTTGACCGACGAGATGCCCGATCCGCAGAAGCGGTCGAGGGTGACGCCGCTGGCGGTGGTGGCGTAGCCGGCATCGAGTGCGGCCATGCGGCCGAGATCGCCCCCCTGGGTGCCGACCTGCATGGAGGTGCCCCAGACGATGTCGTCCACGTCGCCGGTGTCGAGCCCGGTCCGCTCGGCCAGTGCCCGCAAGACGGTGGCGCCGAGGACCTGCGGGTGCAACTCGGCCAGTGCCCCCTTGCCCACCTTGCCGATGCCCCGCGGAGTCCGGCAGGCGTCGATGATCCAAGCTTCAGTCACGTCGTATCCTCATTCCTCGCCGCTCCGTGCGGTGTCGTTCGTTGGCCGAGAAGGCCGTGTAGAAAGAGTATCCCTAATTAGGCGCAGGATCGATCCGGTTCCCTGCACCCCGACAAGGAGGATCACCTGTGGCCAGCACACGAGAGCCAGCCGCGTTTCGCGAGATGCCAGGCGTGGCGCCGGACATCATGCGGGACTACGACCTGGCGACACTCGGCTACGAGGAGATCGAGTACAACGTCGAGGGGACGGCAAGCTCGTACGAGTTGCCGGGCGAGCGGGGCGCCGACGGCCGCTGGGACGTGAGCCCCGGGGCCGAGTCACCCTTCCGGACCCGCTTCGTGGCGCGCTGGCCCAAGGATCCGCTCCGGTTCAGCGGGACGGTCGTGGTCGAGTGGCACAACGTCTCGGCCGGCATCGACGCCGCTCCCGACTGGGGTTTCTTCCATCGCGCCCTGACCGCCGCCGGTCACGCCTGGGTCGGCGTGTCGGCGCAGAAGGTCGGCATCGACGGGGGCGGCTTCGTCGAGGGCATCCACCTCAAGCTGTTGGCACCGGAGCGTTATGCGGAGCTCGAGCATCCCGGTGACGCCTGGTCGTTCGACATCTTCACGCAGGTCGGCGCGTTGTTGCAGCTGCCGGCGGACTCGAATCCGCTGGTGGGACTGGCGCCGACGCAGATCCTGGCCGCGGGCGAGTCCCAGTCCGCCGCCTGCCTGGTGACCTACATCAACGCCGTCGATCCGCAGGCACAGCTCTTCGACGGCTTCTTCGTGCACGGGCGACCGGCGTCGGGCGTGGCGATGGACGGCGTGTTCATCCCGGCGTCGCAACGCTCGGGCATGGAGGCCACCCGGGTGGCCATCTCCTCGCGGGGCGAACGCATCCGTGACGACGCCCGGGTGCCAGTGCTGGTGCTCCAGAGCGAGACGGACGTGATCCTGCTCGGGGGTGGACTGGCGGCGCAGCCCGACTCCGACCGCCTCCGGACGTGGGAGGTGGCAGGTGCGGCCCACGCCGACACGTACACCGTCAGCGCGGGTCGTCTCGACGACGGCACGTTGACCGCCGAGCGCATGGCGGAGCTGCTGCGCCCCACCCGCAACCTCATGATCGGGCAGACGGACACGCCCATCAACGCCGGCCCCCAGCAGCACTACGTGGCCCAGGCCGCCCTGGTGCACCTCGCTCGCTGGGCCGCGGGGGGCGAAGCTCCCCCGGCGGCGCCATCGCTCGAGCTCAACGGTGACCGGACGGGCTACGTCCTGGACGAGCACGGCATCGCCCGGGGTGGGATCCGCACCCCGTGGGTAGACGTGCCGACGGCGGTCATGGGCGGACTCGGGCAGACCGGCGAGACCTTCGCCATGCTGTTCGGCCGCACCGAGCCCTTCGACGAGGCGACCCTGTCCACGCTCTACCCCGGTGGGGAGGACGAGTATCTCGAGCGCTTCGCGGCGGCGTTGGACGCGACCATCGCGGCCGGGTTCCTGCTGGAGGAGGACCGCATCGAGATTCTGGCGGTGGCGGCCCACTCCTATCCCTTGCTGCTTGCCGACGGGTGACGTCGGTCTGCTCCGGGGCGGGGGACGGAATTCATCATGCTCTTTCCGACTTTTCGTGGTCAGCGGCGACTCGAGCAGAAGGGGAAATGTCCCGCTTGACCTGAGGTGTCGTTCGCGAACTGAGCCTGAGGGCCCGCTCTGCTAGGGTGCAAAAAAGAGGGTCCTCTTTTACCCTGGGGAGGGTGCATGGAGCAGGCAATGTTGCGCTGTGAGGACCTGCGCAAGAGCTACGGCGACCGCGAGGCCGTCAAAGGCGTGACCTTCGCCATTGCGGAGCGGGAGTGCTACGGCCTGCTCGGGCCCAACGGGGCCGGCAAGACCACGACGATTTCCATGTTGTGCGGTCTCATCCTCCCTGACCAGGGAGAAGTCACCGTCGACGGCTTCGCCGGCGGCACCCTCGAGGCCAAGGCCGTCGTGGGGTACGTCCCCCAGGACCTTGCGCTCTACCCCGACCTCTCGGCGGTCGAGAACCTGACCTTCTTCGGTCAGCTCTACGGGCTGGGCGGTAAGGAATTGCAAGGGCGCATCGGCGAAACGTTGGAGCTCGTCGGGCTGGCGGACCGGGGCAAGGACCGCATCGGGACCTATTCGGGCGGCATGAAGCGCCGGGCCAACATGGCGGCCGGGCTGCTGCACCGGCCGAAGCTGCTCGTGCTCGACGAGCCTACGGTCGGCGTCGACCCGCAGAGCCGAAACTCCATCCTCGAGACGGTGGGGCGGCTGGGCATCGCGGTCCTCTACACGACGCACTACATGGAAGAGGCCGCCCGGTTGTGTGACCGCATCGGCATCATCGACGACGGTCGGCTCATTGCCGAGGGGACGGCCGAGTCGTTGATCGGTACGCACGGCGGCAAGGACAAGGTGCACCTGTCCTGTGACGAGGCCTCGCTCGACGTCCTGTCCGCCGCCTGCCTGGAGCTCCACAACGTCCACAACGTCCACGAGCACGAGGGCAACCTGGAGCTGACCACCGACCACGGACCCGCCGTCCTTTCCGCGGTGGTCGCCGTGGCCACGAAGCACGGGGTCGATCTCACCGGTGTCGAGGTGCGCACGCCGAATCTGGAGGACGTCTTCCTGACCCTCACCGGGAAAGAGCTTCGCGATTGATCCGCGTCATCGCGTGGAACGAGCTCCACCGGCGGCTGCGCGATCGCTCCGTCCTCATCGGATGCCTGGCGGCGCCGCTCCTCATGGCGGCCGTCCTCGGGCTGTCGTTCGCCGGCGGGGCCAGCGCCACTCCGGTGCACATCGGGGTCTCGGGTGCGTCGCCCCAGATGCTCACGGCCGCGCTCGACGCCAGCCAACTTCCCAAGAACGTCACCGTCACCACGCTGCCCAGCCAGCAATCGGTCAAGAACGCGGTGGCCAGCGGCACGCTCGACGGCGGCGTGGCGGTGTTGCCGTCGCAGTTGCGCCTGCACACCCTGCTGATCCCCATCGTCGACCCGGGCGCGACCCACACTCCCGGCTTCGACGTGGTCACGAAGGGCACGTCGCCGCTGGGCGAGGAGTACGCCGAGTCCGTGGCGGCCGGGATCTCCAGCGTCATGTACGCCAGCCGTGTGCCCCACATGGAGGCGACGGAGGCAGCCGACCCGGCGACGGTGGCGGTCAACAGCGAGGAGGTGGGTCACGGCGGCAAGGTCAACCTGAACTTCTTCGCGCCCAACATCGCGGTCGTCTTCCTCTTCATCGGGAGCGGTCTCGGCATGCGCTCCTTGCTAATGGAGAGGTCGGCCGGCACGCTGGCCCGGATCACGGCGGCACCGGTGCGGCCTACCCAAATCGTCCTCGGCAAACTGCTGGCGATCTTCCTGACGGGCATGGCCACGATCTTCGTGATCTGGGCGGTGACGACCTACGGCTTCGGCGCCGACTGGGGCAACCTGCTCGGCGTCCTGTTGATGGCCATCGGTGCAACAGCGGCCATGTGCGGCATCGGGGTCTTCCTCACGTCGCTGGCCAAGACCGAGCAGCAGGCCTTCGGGATCACGTTGCTGGTGGGGCTCTTTCTGGCGCTGGTCGGGGGCAATCTGCTGCCGTCCGGCTCGCTCCCGGACGCCTTCCAGGTGATCGCGCTGGGCACACCCAACGGGTGGGCCCTGGTCGGGTTCGGCCGCCTCGACCAACTCGGTGAGCCGGCCAGCAGCATCATCGGTCCATTCGTGATCCTGCTCATCATCGCGGTGGTCGCCGGCGGACTGGCCATGACCCGCGTGCGGCGCATGGTGGAGCCGTGACGTGATCGCCGTCATCTGGGTGAACCTGCGCCGGGCCATGGGCGACCGCCGCCTGCTGATCATCGGCACGCTGGTGCCGGTCGTCATCATCCTCATCACGGGGCTGCTCGAGGGCAGTCCCAAGGAACCGATCGGCCTCTACCACCCGTCGGCGCGGCTGCTGCACCTGGCGCAGACGACGGACGGGATCAAGGTGCGGATCGAGAGCAGCAAGACCGACCTCACCGACGACATTTTGCGGGGGCGCGTCGTGGCGGGGATCGAGCAGCTGCCGGCGCCGGGCAACTCGGTGAAGGCGAACTTCCTGGTGGAGTCGTCCACCACCGACGCCGTGCAGGCCAGGACGGACGCGGTGGCGCTCATGGACCTGATGGCGGCCGAAGGCTCGAACACGAAATTCACCGACGCCACGCTGCGGGCGACGCCGGTCGAGGCGCCGTTGAGCCCGTTCTGGTACGTGGCGCCGGCCAACCTGGTGCTGTTCATGGGGATCGCCGTGCTGGTGCTCTCGGCCGGCATGGTCGAGACGCGACGGCTGGGGGTGCTGCAGCGGCTTTCTGCTGCTCCCGTGCGCAAGCGCGCCATCGTGTTCGGTCAGATGGCCAGCATGATGGTGACCGCAGTCACCATGGCGATCGGGCTGATCTTCGTGGGCTACGTCTTGTTCCGGGTGCACTGGGGCGATCCGTTGAGCGTGTTCCTGGTGATTTTGTTCTTGGGTATCAGCGTGGCCGCGCTGGCCGTGATCATCGGCACGTGGTCGCGCTCGCAGGAACAGGCCATCGCCACTGCCGTGATCGTCGCCATCATCGCCGGGATGTTGGGTGGGTGCGTCTACCAGTTGAGCGCAGTGAGTACGACCGTGAAAAACGTGGGGCATATCGTGCCGCAGGCGTGGGCCATGGACGCGTTCGTCAAGCTCATTTCCGACCACGCTTCGTTTGGCCAGACGTTGCCGGAGATCGGCGCCTTGGCTGTTTTTGCGGTGGTCCTGAGTGTGCTGGCGGTCTGGTACTACTCGCGCAAGGTGTTCTCGACGACGTAGTCGGTCTGCGGTCTGCGGTCGCCGTCAGCGCAGGTAGCTGCCGAGCGCCTCGAGGTGGCGGCGCAGGCGACGACAGGCCAGCTCCACGTCCCCGTCGGCGATGGCGTCGGCGATGGCGCCGTGGGCCTTGGACACTTCGAGTGCGGCGGCGGCCCGTTTCTCGTCCGAGACCTGCTCGACCTGGTGCAGGCGCATGAGGCGGATGAGGACGAGCGACACCAATTCGAGGGCACGGTTGCCGGCCAGCCCGGCGAGGACGGCGTGCAGGTCGTGGCCCCCGTCGGCGAACTCGGCCATGGTCAGCCTGTCCTCGTTCTCGAGCGCAACGTTGAGCTCGGACTCGGCGCCGAGGTCGTCGTGGGCCTGTTCGACCGCCAGCTCCACCTGCGCCAGCTCGACCCGGATCCGCAGTTCCACCAGGTCGGCCACGGAGATGTCGCGACGGGCCAGGTAGACGGCGACTACGTCGCTCACCCCGCGCACGCTGGGTGCGCTCACGAACAGCCCGCCGCCCGGGCCGCGACGCATGGTGGCGATCTGGTGATGCTCCAGCAGGCGGAGCGCCTCGCGAAAGACGGCTCGGCTCGCGCCGTAGCGCTCGATCAGCGCTGCCTGTGACCCGAGCAGCGTCCCGGGCGGCAGGTCGTCCGCCACCACATCTTGCAGAATGGCCCGCGCCACATCCTCGGCCCGCTTGTTGCTGACGCCGCCGCTGAGAGCCACGCTGCGGGACAGGAATTGGCGGGACAGGTTGCGGTTCTGCAGGAAGGCGGCCTCGGCCGCGAGGTGACGCCGCATGCGGCGGGCGGCGGTGTCGCGCTCGTTGTCGAGCACCGCCTGAATGATGCGGGTGTGCGCGTCCCGTGACGCCGACAGCGTGCCCTCGCCGAGCGTGCCGGCGCCGCCCCGGAAGTAGAGAAAGGCGACCCGGTTGAGAATGTCGACGAAGAGCTCAAGCGCCGGGTTGCGGGTGAGGGCGGCCAGGCGGGCGTGCAGGGCGCGGTGGTCGCGCACCTCTGCCTCATTGAGCGCACGCAGCTCGACGCGGTCTTCTTCGGTCAGGCGTTCGGTGGCCAGCTCGACCGCGATGACCTCGAGGACGATGCGCGCCTCGAAGACCTCGGACAGGCGGGTGTTGGCCCGGTGCAGGTACAGCACCGCAGCGTCGATGATGGCGTCGACCGTTGGCTCCGTCACGACCAGCCCGCCCCCGGGTCCCCGCCGCATGGACGCGACCTGTTGGTTCTCGACGAGACGCACCGCCTCCCGGAAGACGGCCCGGCTCACCCCGTAGCGCTCGATGAGGTCGGCCTGCGAGCCCAGCACCTCGCCGACCGGCCAGCCCCGATCCACGACGTCGCTCAGGATGCGCCGGGCCACGCTCGCCGCCAGCTTCGACTCGGGGTCGGCCGGCGGCGACATGGTGCGGGCCGCCGGCACGACAAGGTCGGTGGAAAGGGCGGCGGCCATCAAGAATAGGTTATACTCAATTAGGTGTCAGGAGCCTTGCAACGCAGGTGGAGCAGCCGGTGAGCGAAACGGTGACGGATCTGGCCGACCCGGTCATGTTCTCAGATCCGTTCCCACGGTACGCCGAGCTGCGCCGGCGCGGGGCAGTGTCGCCGGCGTACTCCAAGCAGCTGATGGGTGGCGCCGGCTTCATGCTCACCCATCACGAGCACGTGCTGCTGCTGCACAACGACGTGCGGTTCTCGAGCGACCCGACGTCGGGCGACTCCAGCT
>Ga0302325_10014953_pt1 | contig 16513 bp, 15 predicted proteins | sample Palsa_T0_2_FD_201948 | JGI IMG/M metagenome (GOLD analysis project Ga0302325, IMG submission 201948) | Peat permafrost microbial communities from Stordalen Mire near Abisko, Sweden - Palsa_T0_2 | ecosystem: Environmental > Terrestrial > Soil > Palsa > Peat permafrost | place: Sweden: Abisko... | reverse complement strand
GAGCCTGGGGTGCCCGCAGCGGCGCTGCGATGTATTTCTCGACTGGTACCAAAAGTGGTACCAGTCGAAAACTAATGACCCCGGCGCCGCCTCCGCCGCCCCACTCGGCCACGCCCGGGAGGGCGAAAGTCAGCCCAGCCGCTCGATGATGGTTGCGTTGGCCAGCCCGCCGCCTTCGCACATGGTGAGCAGCCCGTAGCGACCATCGGTCCGCTCCAACTCGTTGAGCAGCGTCGCCAGAAGCTTGCCCCCCGAGGCTCCGAGCGGGTGCCCGAGCGCGATGGCGCCGCCGTTGGGGTTGACGAGCTCCATGTTGGGGTGGTGCTCCTTCTCCCAGGCCAGCACCACCGAGGCGAAGGCCTCATTGATCTCGACCGCACTGATGTCATCCAGCGTGAGCTTGGCCCGCTCCAACACGGCGGTCGTCGCCGGGATCGGTCCGGTGAGCATGGTGATCGGGTCGACGCCGGCCAGCGCGAAGGCGTGGAAGCGCGCCCGGGGCCGCAGGCCCAGTGCGCTGGCCTTCTCCTCGCTCATGATGAGGACGGCCGACGCCCCGTCGGTGATCTGCGACGAGTTCCCCGCCGTGATCTTGCCGCCCTCAGGCTTGAAGGCGGGCTTGAGCTTGGCCAGCGTCTCCACCGTGCTGTCGGGGCGGATCCCCTCGTCCGACGTCAAGAACTCCTCGGTGTCGTGGCCCTCGTCGTCCCGGATGGCCACCGGGGTGATCTCGTTCTCGAACCGGCCCTCGGCGGTGGCCCGGGCGGCCCGCTGGTGGCTCTGGACCGAGAAGGCGTCGAGTTCTTCGCGTGAGATGCCCCACTGGTCGGCGATCATCTCGGCGCCGATGCCCTGGCCGACCAGCCCGCCCTTCGGGGCGTAGCGGGCCATCATGCGGGGCCCGAAGGGGAAGCCCAGCTCGCGGACGACCGAAGAGCCCATGGGCGTGCGGGTCATGCTCTCGACGCCGGCGGCGACCACCACGTCGTAGGCGCCGGCCATGACGCCCTGGGCGGCGAAGTGCAGGGCCTGCTGGGAGGAGCCGCACTGGCGGTCGATGGTGGTGGCGGGCACGGATTCGGGCCAACCGGCAGCCAGCACGGCGTTGCGGCCGATGTTGAGCGCCTGCTCGGAGACCTGCATCACGCAGCCCATGATCACGTCGTCGACAAGGGAGGGATCGAGCGAGTTCCGCTCCTGCAGTGCCTTCAGGGCCTCGGAAGCCAGGTCCACGGCGTGCCAGTTGCGGAGCTTCCCGTTGCGCTTCCCACCTGCGGTGCGGACGGCGTCGACGATGACGGCAGTGGTCATGGGTGTCTCCTCCCAATTCCGGGCGGGTGCTCCCGACCGATTGCAGAACACAGCAATTGTAGCGGCCCTCCACGCGCCGATAGTCGGGTGAGGTGTGATGGACAGGGGTAATCGGGAGAAGGGGGCCAATCCGGCGGCAGATAGGGTCTCCCCATGGGCGGCAAGGACATGGATCGCTGGCTGGGCGACGGCGGCATGCCGATCATCGCCCTGGTGGGCGGTGCCTTCACCGCGTACGGAGTCGACGGGGAGGACCTCGGTTGGGTGGCCGGGACCTTCACACCGGAAGAGCTCGCCTGCAATCCCCACGGGGTCACCCAGGCCGGGATCCACTCTCTCCTGCTCGACGCCGGCATGAACTTCGCCATCAACGCAGCCCTGCCGGGTCGGGACCGGACCAGGGGCACGCTGGAGATGAAGACCGAGACCATGCGCCCGGCCCTGCGGGGAACCCCGTACTCCCTCCGGGGGGAGGTTGTGCGCATGGCCCGGCAGGTGGCCTACGGCGAGGCGTCGTTGCGCGACGCGGACGGCGCGCTCGTGAGCCGCGCCACGGGGACCTTTCTTTTGCATCGAGACGAGGCGACCCCCCGCACCTGAGCCAGTCGGGACACCCGGTGTCAGCGCCTGCCTGACCTGTTGCGGTCCTACCAGCCCGCGCTTCGCCCTTTGCTTTGCCTGCCGTACCGTGGCCTCCCGGCTCGGGTTGCCGCTGGCGCCGGTCCTGCCGGCGCACCTGTGTCCGGTGCCAGGGTCCCTCTACACCGTGCTGATGGGGTACAAGGAATCGCCGGTCGACGAGGCGCGGCGGCGTTTCACCCGGCGGGTTTCCCGTCTGTTCGCCGACTTCTTCGTGACCCATCGGGCTTGCCTGACCGAGGCGAGCGCCCCGGGCGTCGATCTCGTCCTTCCCGTTCCCTCGTCCGCCCGCCCGGGCCGGACGCCTCTCGAGACGGTCGAAGGGTTGGGCGCGCGGTGCGTGTCCTCGGTGTCTCCCGGCGCCACCTGGGCCCCCCGGGTGCTGCGGCGCGCCGAGGGCCGCATCGGCCACATGCAGCCCAATGCACGGGCGTTTGCCGTGCCCGACTCCTGGCGCGCCACGGTAAGAGGCGCGCGGGTACTCCTGCTCGACGACACCTACGTGAGCGGGGCGCGGGCGCAGAGCGCCGCGGCTGCGCTCCGCCTTAGCGGTGCCCGCTCCATCCTCGTGGTGCCGTTGGGTCGGGTGATCCGTCCGGCGCGGTTCGCCGTGCACGCCGCGTTCATGAGTGGGCAGCTGGCCGGAGAGCCCGCCAGAGAGCCCGCCGGAGACGGACATCGCCCCCGGTGTCGTTTGGTTCAGACGGGTGCGGACGCTGGCAAGGGATAGTGGACGTCGGTCAACTGCTCGGAAATCTCCCACAGGCGCGCCGCATCGGCGAGGTCTTTGGCGCGGCGGTTGGGGTGTACGACGGTCGGCGGTCCGAAGAGCTCCGCCAGGCGTGCCGGACCGATGAACTGGCCCGAGCGCACGTCGGGTGAGGTGGCGGCGTACAGGGTCGGCCAGGCACCGACGACGGCGGTCTGGCCGAGGAGCGTGCCGAAGGCGCGCCCGGCCTTGGCGCGGACCCTCCCCGTCCCGAGCGCGGCGCCGTTGCCGATCAGGTTGCTACGGGTCCATCCCGGGTGCGCCGCCACCGCCACGACAGAGTCTCCGGCCTCGTGCAGGCGCCGACTCAGCTCTGCGGTGAAGAGGAGATTGGCCAACTTGGAGTTCCCGTAGTGCGACCACGTGTTGCGGATCTTCAGCCCGGCCACGTCGTCGAAGTCGATGTGCCCGATGCGGTGCATCAGCGAGCTGACCGTCACCACCCTCGACCGGTCGGAGGTGAGGAGCCGGTTGAGCAGGAGGCCCGTGAAGGCGAAGTGGCCCAGGTGGTTGGTGGCCATTTGGAGCTCGAAGCCGTCGGGGGTCTGCCGGTACGGGGTCCCCATGACCCCGGCGTTGTTGATCAGAAGGTCGAGCCGGGCGTGTTCCGCCAGAAACTGTTCGGCCGCCCGGCGCACGGACACCAGATCCGCCAGGTCCAACGACAAAAGCTCAATGGATGAGCGGTCGAGGTCGTTCTCCAGTTCGTCCGCCGCGCCACGGGCCTTCGCTGCGTTACGACAGGCCAGCACGACGTGGGCCCCCCGGTCGGCCAGCGCACGCGCCGTGGCGAACCCGATGCCGCTATTGGCGCCCGTGATCAGCGCGACCCTGCCGGTCTGGTCGCCGATGTCCTCGGGGCTCCACGATGGAGGTGGCACCGGGTCGCTTACGCGTTGCCGATGTGGACGGCGGGGACGGTCCCGAGGCGACCGGCCTGGTAGTCCTCGAACGCCTTGGCCAACTCGTCCCTCGTGTTCATGACGAACGGGCCTTGTGCCGCCACCGGTTCGCGAATCGGCTGCCCGCCGAGCACGAGAACCTCCAGCGCCGGGTGTCGCGTCTCCTGTACCTGAGCCGCCCGGATTTCGATGGCATCGCCGGGGCCGTGGACGACCAGCTGCCCCGAGTGGAGCGGTTGTGCATCGGGGCCGACGGTGCCGGCGCCGGACAGAACGTAGACGAGCGCATTGAACCGGCCCGGCCACGGGAGCACTAGATCGGCCCCTGGCTGCACCGTCGCATGGACGAACGAGATGGGCGTGTAGGTGGAGCCCGGACCGCGCTGACCCGCCACGTCACCGGCGATCACGCGCACGAGCGCGCCACCGTCAGGTGAAGTGAGCAGCACGCTGTCCTCGGCCTCGAGATCCTGGTAGCGCGGGTCGACCCATTTCTCGGCGGCGGGGAGATTCACCCACAACTGGATGCCGTGAAAGAGCCCGCCGCTGGCGATGAGCTGCTCGGGGGGTCGCTCTATGTGCAGAATGCCCGATCCAGCGGTCATCCACTGGGTGGACCCGTTGGTGATGCTCCCGCCCCCACCGATTGAGTCCTGGTGCACCATGGTGCCGTCGATCATGTAGGTCACCGTCTCGAAACCCCGGTGCGGATGCCAGGGCGTCCCTTTGGGCTCGCCCGGCGCATACTCCACCTCGCCCATCTGGTCCATGTGGATGAAGGGGTCGAGGTCGGCCAGGCTGGCACCCGCAAAGGCGCGGCGCACCGGGAAGCCCTCACCCTCGAAGCCCGAAGGTGCGTCGGTGATGCTCTTCACCCGCCGGATCTGCGCCCCGGGCTCTACCGCGGCGATCTTCGGCAGCGTCAGGTTGTCCTCCACAGTCACAGCAGGCATTGCTCGCTCCGTCTCTTTACTTGGCAGCAGACAGTGCAACACAGGATCGCGGTCTTCTGTTCCAGGCGCGGGGAGCGCGGGCGGTGCGACGGTCAGGCGGCGTTCAGTCGTGCCACCTGGTTCGGTGTCAATGTGAGGTCGGCCGCCGCAGCGGACGCGATGGCTGTGGCGGGACGACTGCTCCCCGGAATCGGGATCACCCGCGATCCTTTCGCCAGCATCCAGGCCAGGGTGACCTGCTCGGGGGTCGCCCCCACCTCCGCGGCCACCTCTGCGAACGCCGGGAACTCGACGGCAATGCGATCGGCCTGTCGGATGCCGCCGAGCGGGCTCCACGGGATGAACGCCACTCCGATGTGCTCGCAGTGTGCCAACTCGCCCTCGGAGGAGCGGAACCGGGGCGAGAACTCGTTCTGGACGCTCACCAGGCGACCGCCGAGCACCTCTTGCGCCTCGTCGATCTGGGCCACGGTTGCGTTGGAGATCCCGGCCATCAGTATCTTTCCGGCGTCGAGGAGGTCGGCCAGCGCGCCGACCGACTCGGCATAGGGCACGTGGGGGTCGGGGCGGTGGTATTGGTAAAGGCCGATCGCCTCGACGCCGAGCGCCACGAGTGATGCGTCGCATGCCTGCTTTACGTAGGCGGGGTCGCCGTGGACGGTCCAGCTGCCATCCCCCGGACGCCGGTGCCCTCCCTTGGTGGCGACGAGCACGTGATCGGTGGAGCCGCCGTACGTCGAGAGCGCCTTGGCGACCAGCCGCTCTCCGTGGCCGTGCTCCTCGGTGTTGAGTGCGTAGGCGTCCGCCGTGTCGATGAGGGTGACACCACAATCGAGTGAGGCATGGATTGCATTGATGGCCTGTGTCCGGCCGGGGCGGCCCTCAATCGAGAGGGGCATCTCGCCGAAGCCGATGGCGCTCACCGTCCGGCCGCCGATCTGTCGCTCGTGCATCGCGGATCTCCATTTCTGGTAGCTCCACACGGGACCTACTCACTGCTCGAGGGGCGGGCGTGCGGGCCGCCGGCACAGCGCCGTTGCCGCACCCGGGCGGCCAGACTACTGCGGGGGTCACTCCGACCTGAATTGTGCGGGAATTGGGGAGTAATAGTGCCGGCAGGCGTACCGTGGTTGGTCTCAGTCAGGCCGTGCACAGAACCGCGCATCCACCGATGCACTGCCGATGCACTGGGGGGGAGCGCAGCCGTGAATCGACGAGGGGTCCAGTGACCCAGACGACCCAGGCCAGTCTGGATACCGAGTCGTTCCTGGCCGCCCTGGTCAGGTCGTCCAACGATGCCATCATCGGCAAGACCGTTGGCGGGACGGTCGTATTCTGGAACGAGGCAGCCGAGCGTCTCTACGGCTACACGGCCAAGGAGATGGTGGGTCGGCAGATCACGGTTCTCGTGCCGCCCCATCGGGCGGGGGAGTTTCCAGACTTGATGTCCCAAGTCCTCTCCGGGGAGACCGTCCGCAATTTCGAGACCGAGCGGTTGCGCAAGGACGGTTCCCTCGTGGCGGTGTCCCTCACCGTGACCCCGGTCGTCGGTCTCGACGGCGCGGTGCTCGGAATGTCGACCATCGCCCATGATCTGACCCGGCACAACCGCCAGATGCTCGATTTGCGTGAGGCCCACCGTTTGGCCGATGAGACGCTGAGCACGCTTCAGACCCTTCACGGATCGGCCCCGGTCGGGCTCGGATTCGTCGATCGTGATTTCCGCGTCGTCCATCTCAACGAAGTGCTCGCTGCCGTGAACGGGTCCACGGTGGAGGAGCAGATCGGCCGGACGGTGGAGGAGAGCGTTCCCGAAATGTGGCCCGAGATCGAGCCCGTGTTCCAAAGGGTCCTTCAGAACGACGAGGCCATGATGAACGTCGAGATCTCCGGGGAGAGGGCCGCCGAGCCGGGCCACCAGCGCCACTGGCTGGCCAGTTATTACCCCGTCCACGTCGGGAGCGAGATCATCGGAGTGGGGATCGTCGCCGTCGACATCACGGAACGGCGCCGGGCCGAGGACTTCCGGACGGCGGTCGTGAACAACATGGCGGAGGGCCTCATCACCGTGGACGCGGCGGGCCGTTTGACGTCGATGAACAGGGCTGCGACCAAAATGCTCGGATGGACGGAAGAAGAACTGCTCGGCAAGGAGATGGCCAAGTTCATCCTCGCCCAGGGCAACGGAGAGGAATCGGTCGAAGAGGGAAACGCTGAACTGCTCAAGGTGCGCAGCGCAGGGCAGACGGTCCACCTGGACAACCACGCCTACCTGTGCAAGAACGGGTTCGCCCTGCCGGTCGCCATCACCGCCTCCCCACTCATCAGTGGCACCTCGGCCGAGGGAGCGGTGGTGGTGTTCCGTGACATCACCGAGGAGAGGTCCGAACGGCTCCGCGTGCAGCGCGAGTTGGCCGCGCTCACTTGGGTGGGGCGCATCCGCGAGGCACTCGATGAGGATCGTCTGGTCCTGTTCTCGCAGCCGATCGTCCCCTTGAGGGGCGGTCGACCGAGTGAGGAGCTCCTCCTTCGCATGGAGGGTCGGAACGGTGAGCTCATCGGTCCCGATGCCTTCTTGGGCGTGGCAGAGAAGTACGGGTTGATCACCGAGATCGATCAGTGGGTGGTGCGGCAGGCCATCGCGCTCGCCGCGACGGGGAGGCACGTGGGGGCCAACTTGTCGGCCGAGTCCATCGTCACCATCGATCTCTTGACCCTGATCGACCACGAACTGCAGCAGACGGGGGCCGATCCGTCCAACCTCGTCTTCGAGATCACCGAAACGTCCCTCATGCGGGACATCGACAAGGGCCACGCGTTTGCCCGCGGCGTGGTCGACCTCGGATGTGGCATTGCACTCGACGACTTCGGCACAGGCTTCGGCACGTTCACCCATGTCAAGAAGCTCGCCATCAAGTACCTGAAGATCGACATCGAGTTCGTCCGGGGACTGACGGGAAGCTCCGCCAATCAACACGTCGTGAAGGCCATCGTCAACCTGGCGCAGGGCTTCGGCTGCGAAACGATCGCCGAGGGCGTGGAAGACGAGGAGACCCTGGCTCTCCTGCGGGAGTACGGAGTCGACTTCGCCCAGGGCTACCATCTCGGACGGCCGGCACCTCTCGAGACGTCGAGCCTCCCCGGTCGCTGAGCGACGGCGAGCCGGCACGTCAGCGAGACGGCAGGCCGTGATGATGCAAATGAACTAGGAGAAGACCTCCATTTGCATCAGACGCAACAGCACGTACGCATCATGCACTGTCCTGTGATGACGCTCACGATGGGTGCATGACTTCCACACCCGTAGAGCCCGGCGATGGTCTTCCCTTGGCCACGACGCTCGATGCTCTTGATGTCTACCGCCAAGAGACGGGCCTCTCCTATGGGGAGTTATGGCTGCGCTACTTCGAACTAGGAGGAATGAGCAACCGCCGGGACGTCGAAGCGATCCTCTGTGGAATGCTTGTTCCGAGTAATGACGACCACGAAGTCATCGCGTTGGCCCTCAACGAGCGATTCGCGGAGTTGGGGCGGGGCTATCCCGTTCCCTACCCCACGCAGTAGGCGACAGCGCCGGACATCGGGGCGGCCCACCTGATTCGCCCTCGCCGTTGTGAGCCTCGTCAAGTGAGGACAACCCTCCGAGACTGCCCGTGATGTGGCCACAGCCCGGTCGGCTGGGGTTCCGCAGATCTCAGAGGCGAGACAGGGCAGACGTGATGATGCAAATGAACTAGGAGAAGACCTCCATTTGCATCAGACGTAACAGCCCGTACGCATCATGAATTGCCAGGTCATGACGCTCACGATGGATGCATGACAACCACACCCGTCACGGCCAACGATGCTCTCCCTTCAGCCGCCACTCCTCTGCGAGTCACCCGCTTCCTTAGTCGCTCGGTTCCCGCCGCACTGGCGTCCCCCCGTCGAGTTCGCGCCGCGGCCTGCGTCCTCGCCTCGCTCGGCGTGATCGCAGCCGGGACCGTGTCGGCCACCGCCGGTGCGGCGGGAATACTCCCTCCCGCCAACCCGCCGGCCAACATCGCCCCGAGCAGTGGCGACTGGTTGAGCGCCATTGACGCCGCCAGTGCAACCGAGGGAGTCGGCCCGATGCCGCTCAGTGAATCAGCCGTCGAGGCGTTGCCGGTCCCCGAGCAGCTTTTCATCGTCATCAACGAAGAGCGCGTCGACCGCGGCTTGGCGCCCATTCAGTACCTGACCACGCAGCTCAACTCCTATGCCTTGGGCGGCGCGAACGCGCAGACCGACCCGTCGTTTCCCACGACGCTGAGCGGGGGAGCCCCGCTCACCTGGGGTGGGGCGGTCTGGGCCGGTGGCATCGCGTCGGCCTTGGAGGCGGACTACTACTGGATGTATGACGACGGCTGGGGCGGCTCGGCGGCCGCGACCACCGACGCCCCCTGCACGTCGGCGACGAGCGCAGGCTGCTGGGGGCACCGCGACGTCATCTTGCACACCTTCTCCTCGTGTGCCGGTGGTGCCGCCCCCACGCTGTCGATGGGTGCCGCCTCGAGCCCCACGGGCGGCGGTTCTTTGGCCGCCATCATGGTCAGCACCTGCGCGGCGCCACCCACCGACGTGATGATGAGCTGGAGTCAGCTGAGCACGCAAGGGATCGTGGCGCAAAAGGTCGTCTCGATGGCGGCGCTCCCGAGCGGGACGGGGTACTGGGCGGCGGCATCTGACGGCGCGGTCAGCGCATTCGGCAGCGCCGCGAACCTGGGGTCGATGGCGGGACAGTCCCTCAACTCGCCCATCGTCGCCCTTGCGGCCACCCCCGACGGCGGCGGCTATTGGTTGGTGGCTTCGGACGGTGGCATCTTCACCTTCGGCGATGCGAAGTTCTACGGCAGTACGGGCAACCTCGTGCTGCACAAGCCCATCGTCGGGATGACGGCCACCCCCGACGGCGCCGGCTACTGGTTGGTGGCTTCGGACGGCGGCATCTTCAGCTTCGGCGATGCGAAGTTCTCCGGCAGCATGGGCGCCAAGGCCCTGAACCAGCCCATCGTCGGCATGTCGGTGGACCCGGCGACCGGCGGCTACTGGTTGGTGGCTTCGGACGGTGGCATCTTCAGTTTCAATGCCCCCTTCTTCGGGAGCACCGGGGCACTGCGCCTCAACAAGCCCATTGTCGGCATGGAGGCCCTGGGCAACGGAGAGGGCTACCGCTTCGTGGCTTCGGACGGCGGGGTGTTCTGCTTCGGCCAGGCCGCCTTCGACGGATCAGCGGGCGGGCAGGCCTTGGCTGCTCCGGTGAGCAGCATGGCCCCGGACCAAGCGACCGGGGGTTACTGGTTGGCCGGGACGAGCGGCATCGTCTACAACTTCGGGGGCGCCGCCTCTTTCTGAGGTGGCGTGTGACCCCTTTCTCGACACGGTTACGGGCTGCCTCCGCCTCCGCCTCGCCCGGAGGGCTCAGCCCCATCCTCCGGTGCCCTTCCTTGGCGGCGACGAGAGCCTGATCGGTCGAGCCGCCGTGCTGGTCTCCTTGGGGAGGGGATCGGTATCCGGCGGGACTCCCCTCGGAGCGGCTGCGACCAGCGTGCTCCAACAAGTAAACAGGTGGTTCTTGAGTACTCCGAGAATCTCGCCGATGCCCCCGGTTGCGACTGGTGCCGGCATGCCATGGGACACTCCCGCCCCGGACCCCGTGGCGACGCTCGCGGAAGCGAGGCGCTCGCTCGGCGACACCTTTGTCGTCGAGAGCGGAGACGACTGTTATCTCTTCACGTTCTCAGCGGCGGGGGTGAAGTCGTTCTATGCCCTCCCCGAGGATCGAGCGAGTAAGGGCGTCGCCGATTGGCGGATGCTGCGGCGCAAACTGCCCGACGAGATGTTCGCCGGACGTCGGGTCCTTCCGCATCAGCTCTTCGGCCGAGAGGATGTCGCCACCTACCTTCACAACGTCCAGACTGCGCTGGACGACACGTTCCTCGAGCTGGGCCCCGAGGGCGTCGTCGAGGTGTTCGAGCTCACTCGACGGTTGGGGCACCGGGTCGGGCTGGCTTCGTGGGGTGGTCCGGGATCAGCCACGGGGCCACGCTTCGATCGGCTCGCGAAGGCGTTCGACGCACTTGATGGCTCGGAATCTTTCGTGCATCCCGACGCCATGGCCCACGTGGCGGCGACGGCCAAGGTTGCCGAGTACGAGGCACTGGCCGTTATCACGGGGGAGCTGGGTGACGCGCTGGGTGACCTTCCGGGCCGCGAGTCAAAGCACCCCCTCTTTGCCCGGGTGGCCGCGGCCTGGGCCGATGAACCGCTCGAGGCTGCCAGGGTTGGTGTCGCCCGGGATGTCGCACTCATCCATATCGCATCCATGTCGAACCTGTTTGCCGCCATGGGTTGGAGCCTTGTCGACCTCCTCGCTCATTCCGACGAGGCGCAACGCGTGCGATCCGGGGACCAGAGCCTGGCCGAAGCATGTGCTCTCGAATCCATCCGGCTGGCCCAACGCTCCATAATGGCCCGCTTCGTGATTGCGCCGGTCACGCTGGATGTCGGAAGCACCCGGCACGATGTGGCGACCGGCGTCACCGTCGCCACCCTTCTGCCGCTCACCAATACGAGTGCCGCGCCGGGCCTGGAGGTATGGGATCCGAGCATCTGGAACCGACGCCGGCTGGCCGATACGTCGGTGCTCGGTGCGATGGAGTTGGTGACCGCATTCGGCCATGGCCGGCACACATGTCCCGCGCAGCCGTTTTCACTCTCTGCCATGACGACCGCGGTCAGGCGTCTTCTCGTCGAGTACGAGTTGTATCCCCGCTGGGTGGATCGACCAGTTCCCGTACGGGCGCAGATCGGGGGTGTGGCGCGATCGGCGGCCCCGTGCCCGCTCCGTTTCGCCCGGCGCCCGGGCCTCTAACCTCCCGACTCCGCCACCACTCCCTGTCGGGGACGCAGCCCCCGAACTGAAGTTAACTGGGCGTCACTGGTCGTCGTCTCCGGCGCCGGCCTGAAGAAAGCGGAATCGCCCTGTCCGAAAGAAGACACACGCAAGGAGGCGCACGGTGACACTGCCCTGGAGGGGATCACTGGCCGGCCAGATGCACGAGCATGTAGTGGTGTCGAGGGCCCTTGAGGGCAATCCCCTGGGAGATCCGACGGAACGCCCGCTATGGGTCTATGTCCCCCCTGGTTACGACGCGAACGGGGAAGGGCTGCCTTCGATCTACATCATTCAGGGCTACGCCGGTCACCTGACAATGTGGAACAACCGGATGGCCTACCGGCAGCCATTTCCCGAGACGGCGGACCACCTCTTCGCCAGCGGTGCCGCTCCACCTTGCATCGTTGTCTGGGTCGACGCCTGGACCGCGTATGGCGGATCACAGTTCGTGGACTCTCCTGGAACCGGCCGCTACCACACCTATCTGTGCGACGAGGTGGTTGCCTTCGTCGACTCCCACTACAGGACACTTGCCGCTCCGGAGCACCGGGGAATACAGGGCAAATCGAGTGGAGGCTTCGGGGCCATGATCACCCCGATGCTGCGGCCCGACCTGTTCGGGGGTTTGGCCAGCCATGCGGGGGACTCACTCTACGAGTTCTGTTACATCGGGGAGTTTGCCAAAGCGACAAGAGCCCTTCGCGAGTGGGACGGGTCCATTGAGTCGTGGTGGGAAGACTTCCGGGGCCGGGTGGCGTTTACCAAGAAGGACGACGACATCTTGTTGATGATGTTGGGCATCTCGGCCTGTTTCTCAGCCCAGCCCGACGGTACCCCCGTACTTCCCTTTGATCCGCACAGCGGGGTCCTTCGCGGTGAAGTCTGGCAACGGTGGCTGGACTGGGATCCGGTGCGCATGGTCAAGGACCACGCGGCAGCACTGCGCGGTCTGCGGGCCATCTGGATCGATGCTGGCACACGCGATGAGTGGTACCTCGACCTCGGCGCTGTTGCGTTTCGGGACGCCTTGACCGACATCGGCGTGGTCGACGTGCGATTCGAGTTGTTCGACGCCGGTCACGCCGGTATCGACTGGCGTTACCCTCTGGCGCTGGCCTACCTGGCCGAGCGGCTCTCGCGTCGGGATCCGTCCCCCTGAGTTGATGTGTCACTGGGCTGCGTCCCATTTCTTAACCAACTTGGAACAAGGGACCTCTTGATTTCAATGGCCAAAAGGATACGATGAAGCTCCCGGAGGAAAGGCGCCGAAAGGCGGTGGACCCCCAGTGGCGATGACCCGAGGTGCCGCAAGGTTCCTCGGGTCTGTCGCGTGGAGCAAGATTCGCTCCTCGGCCACGTCGAGAGCTCGTGACCCGTTTGGTGAACTAGGCGCCCGGCCCGAGCAAGGCCCAATGAACGCCCGGTGAACTTCGAGCCGTGGCCATTGCTTCGCGGCTCAACGTCGCCCATGGTGGAGATGGAACATGCTCCCGCGACCGTGGCCCCCCCTGCGGTTGCCGGGGGCATGTTCGCGTGCGGCTTCGCCAGGCGGACGGTCGCCATGGGAAGAGGTTCAACTCGTTGAACACGGCGAACAGCCGTTCGGCCTCGAACCAGTCGAGGTGGGCCATGGACTCCAGATCGAGACGACATTGAATCCCTGGTCGGAGCTTCCCGCGCCTCCGCGAGCAGGCCCTCGATTGGGCCGTCCTTGGCTAGCAGTTCATTGGCTCCGGCCATGGCGGCCAGGCGGGGGGCAGAGCGCATTGTCGCCCGCTGTCGCGAGGCCCAGGCACTTTCGGGTTACACCTGGACTGGGGCCGATAGCCAGCATGGGGGTATCCTCCGACCTATGCCCCCCGCAGGTCCCTTTGGCGCAGAAATCGTGGATGGGGACGCGGCCACCGGGCCACTTGTCATGCGGTTTCCTGTCGGGGAGTACTACTCACCCATGTATGACACTCGTGAGCTCGGAGAGCAGCGGGACAGACTTTGGCCGGCGGCGCCACGGGAAACGGTGGGCGTCGACTGGCGTGACGCCAGCCAGGTGGCGCTGTGTCGGGACGTCTTCGCGCGCCAGACACGGCTCGACTTCGCCGAGGAGGAGGGCGAAGACCCGACGGAATATTTCGCAAGGAACACCCAGTACCCCCCGCTGGATGCGTGGCTGCTGGAAGGGATGATCCGCCACGTCAGACCGCGGCAGATTATCGAGGTCGGAAGCGGCTATTCAACGCTCGTCAGCGCCCGGGTCAACCGTGAGTTCTTCGAGACGCAGATCAACCTGACCTGCATTGAGCCCTACCCACGGGGCTTCCTGTCGGACGGGATTCCGGGGGTCACGGAGCTTCGGGTCGAGAAGATCCAGGACACTCCCCTGTCGCTCTTTGCTGCGCTGGGGAGCGGCGACATCCTCTTCGTGGACACATCGCACACCGTCAAGACGGGCGGTGACGTGCCGTGGATCTATCACGAGATCCTGCCCAGACTCGCCCCCGGGGTGCTCGTGCACATCCACGACATCTTCCTGCCCGCGGAGTATCCCGAGTCCTGGGTAATGGAGGGCTGGGGGTGGAACGAGATGTATCTGGTGCGGTCGTTCCTGACCTTCAACGATGCCTTCGAGATCGTGTGGGGCACGATGTATATGCTCAACAACCACGGCGATGACGTGCTCACAGCCTTCCCGGACTTGGGCCCCTATTGGGCGATGGGCGGGGCGTCGCTGTGGCTACGGCGACGCACGTAGAGCCAGTTCACACGTACATGCAGTGGAAGGTTCCGGAACAACGGCGAGCACCGAGTGGCCGGCCAAGCGGAGCCCGGGCGAAAACATCTCTCGAACTGCCAGTTTCGACGAGTTTTTTTGGTGGGGCTAGCAAGAATCGAACTTGCGACCTCAGCATTATCAGTGCTGCGCTCTAACCGACTGAGCTATAGCCCCTCACGGGATTTGCAAATCTACTCCGCCGGCAGGCGATCGAGTTTCCGCTGGTAGGAAGGGCAGTACGCCGGGATGACCATCACCCCGGTGGCCCCTCGTCACCTGGCCATAGCCGGACGACGAACGACTGGCTGGCGGTGGCGAGGAGTTCGCCCTCCTGTGTCCACAAGAAGGCCACTCCCTGGGCGTATCCGTTGACGATGGCGTGGATGCGTATATCGCAGAGAACCCATTCGGTCGGCTTGAGCTGTACCACCCGCAGCGTGTTGTCGAGACTGCGACCCATGGAGCGCCGCCCCAGCGCCTGCGACGCGCTGCCCGAGACGTAGTCCCCGAAAATGGCCAACGTCGCCGCGGAAGGGGTGAGATGGCCGGGGACCCGCGCCCACAGAGCGGAGTCCGGATCTCCGGGTTCCCCGTTCATTTCGTCGAAGGGGAGGCCCTTGGCCACGCGAACGTCGATCTTGTCCATGATCGTGTTGCGGAACATCGGCGGTAGGAAGCGGCTCGGGCACTCCTCTGGCGGCGGCACGATGGGGGGCTCCACCCAGATCCCGTTCAAGGCGCGCTGATCCTCGCCGAGTGCCGCGTTGACGGTGAGGATCTCCCGGTCCCCGACCCTGCCAACGGCCCTGCCCTGGGTCACCCGGCCTCCGACGACGGCCAGCGTGACCTCCCACTCCACCAGCGAGTGGGTGGGCGCATAGGACAGGTACTGGCCGGTCGCCCAGACCGTGGGGCGGCCGGACGCCTCTTCGAGGGCGACGAGGGCACCGCCCAGGGCGCAGCCGCCGAAGAGGAAGTTCCCTGGCGTGGTGAGTTGGGGCTCGACCGGCATCTTCCAATGCAGGTTGTCGCCGACCGGCTCCATGCCGAGAAAGGTGCGGGCATCCATCGGGCCGCACCATAGCGGGGTGGTTCAGCCGCTCGACAACGTGGTGGTGATGAGGGATGCCAGCGCTTGGGCCCCGGGACCGTCGATGGCCAGGTGGGTCCCATCGGGACCGAACCACTCGGGGTGGGCGGCGGCCAGGCTGGCCCAGTCGGCGATCAGCACCACTGGGTAGTTGGCCGCACCCTGGGCCAGGACGGCATTGTTCGGGTCCTGCCACGGACGGTCCACATGGATGTTGACGAACACGACGCGTGAAGCTCCCTGCAACACGGTCATCATGTCGGAAAAGTCGGTCGCCGTGATGGGTCCGTTCGTACCGAGAGCGACTATTACCTCGGCCCCGAGCCGCCCCTCGGCCTTGAGTTGGGTGAGCTCCTCTTCCCCAGCCGCCCACTGCTCGCTCACCGCCGCCTCCACGTCGACCCCCGGGATGTCCGCCTCGAGGGGGGTCTGGTAGTCGAGCATGACGGAGTCGCCGACCGCCGTGACGTGCCCGGCCACGAACCCCGCCGAAGGAGGGGGCAGGGCCGTGTCCCTGGGGGTGGTCGTGGTGGTGGTGGTCGACGCGGCGGGGGTGGCCGTCACCGTGGTGGTTTTCGGTTCGGCCGGTGCGGCCGTGGTCGCCGTCGTCGTCGACGGTGTGAGTTTCGGTTCCGCTATGGCCGTCGTGGTGGTGTGGTCGCCAGCGGTGGTCCGGCTCGTCGACTGCAGCGGGGACGGGTTGTGGGCTCCGGCATGGCGACCAGGGGCCGCCGCGCAGCCGGCCGCGATGATTCCGAGCACCCCGACCAGAAGCAGTGCCCGGCGGCGGCCCCCTCGCCCCGTCGCGTGTGTCACGGGAGCCATTGTTGCCGCGCCGGGACGATGCCGTGGTGCGATAGGTCCGGTGCCGTCGCTCGGACGCCCTAACATGGGAATTCGCCGTACGGCCCTTTGCCCACGGTTCCGACCCGATTCCGTGAGCAGTGCGGGGTTCGGGGGTGTAGCTCAGCTGGTAGAGCGGCGGCTTTGCAAGCCGTAGGCCGAGGGTTCGAGTCCCTTCACCTCCACTGACTGACTGACCAAATGGGCTTGCCCGATTGGTTGGACCACGACGGCGTGGTCGCCCGAGCACCCCGACGGGCGTCCCTTGCCTCCGTCAGCAGAGCTCGGGCACGAATCCGGCGCCCGATCGCCGGTTATAT
>Ga0302325_10014952_pt1 | contig 16513 bp, 17 predicted proteins | sample Palsa_T0_2_FD_201948 | JGI IMG/M metagenome (GOLD analysis project Ga0302325, IMG submission 201948) | Peat permafrost microbial communities from Stordalen Mire near Abisko, Sweden - Palsa_T0_2 | ecosystem: Environmental > Terrestrial > Soil > Palsa > Peat permafrost | place: Sweden: Abisko... | reverse complement strand
GTGCAAGTGCTGCACTAAGCAGACGAACACTTCGCGGAACCGCTCGTCGGTGGAAGTGTCAAAGGTCCGTTGCACGGCTTCGGTAATTGTTTGTTCGGTCAGATTGCTCGGCATTTTGTCTTGCCTCTCTTCGAGATTGGGCCGGGCGGAGGAAAACTGGAGCTCACGGGTGGATCACAACGCGGCCGGCAATGTGGTCCGCGACAGCCTGATATGCCAGGGCACCTTCGATCAGCGGATAACTGGCGGTGACGGGAAGCGGCCGAAACTCGCCGGATTCAAAATAGGGGGCCATCTTTTCCAGGCGCCGCGCCGAGTCGCTGACGGTGAGTTTTCGGGTGTCGCATCCATAGATCCGAGTTTCGTTGTGGTAGAGGTCCCTAAGGTCAATACCCACCGCGCTCGGACCCACGGCGCTGATCACCACCAACCTGCCTCGATGGGCAAGTGAAGCCAGCGCCGCCGGCGTGGTTACCCCGCCCACAGCGTCATACACGACCTCGACTCCCGCGCCGCCGGTCAGCCGGTTGATCTCGGCGCCGACGTCAGCGTCCGGGTCAGAAGCTATGAAGTGGTCAATGACGGCCGCAGCGGGAGTCTCCGGATCAGGCTTGCGACGGTCCACACCGATCACTCTGGCGCCCAGAGCATTAGCGATTTGTGCAACCGCTCCGCCAACCCCACCGGAAACACCAAAGATCGCGATGGTCTCGTCGACTGTCAGCTGCGCGGTTTCCACCGCCCCGTACCAGCCCACCACAAAGCTGACCCCGACCGAGGAGGCTTCGTCGAAGCTGAGCCGTTGGGGTTTACGCACCAGCGCATCCACTGGCACCGACATCAGCTGGGCGTGTGACCCATCTCGGGTGAAGCCGACGTCGCCGCCAGTACCCCACACGGCAGCCCCCTGCCAATCGGGTGGACCACTGATCACGACACCGGCGAAATCACGCCCGGGTATGCGCGGCAATACCGTTGATTCCATCTGGCCGGCAATGTTTTTCACGTCAGAGGGGTTCACCGACGCCGCTTCCACCCGGATCACTGCTTCCTGCGGCGATCCCACCGGATCTGGCGTCTCCGTCACCTTCAGCACGGCGGGGGTACCAAAGCGCTCGAAACGTAAGGCCTGCACGATCACGTCCTTCTGTGAGCTGTTGGTCATTGCCCGACAGGGTCAAGACAACACCCCACGAAAGATCATGTCCAACGAATAATAACGAACACTACTATCGAAATAGCCGATAGTAGTCAGCTATACGCCCCGTGACCTTTTCCACAGATGTTGTCTTGGTAGCCACCGAAATTCCTGATCACACCGCCCGCGTCTTGATCTGAGCCAGGTTTGAGCGAGAGGGAAGATTTGTTGGTCTCGACAACCCCACGACCGATTGTGCTTAACGAATAATACTAGGGAGCTACAATCGTCACACGCGATAGTATCCGCGGGTGGAGCATCGCCATCTCGAGCACTTCGTCGCCGTGGCCGCCGAGCTCAACTTCTTGCGGGCGAGCCAGCGAATCCATGTCGCTCAGTCGACACTATCGGCGTCGGTGAGCAAGCTGGAAAAAGAATTGGGCGTCGAGCTATTCGACCGTTCCAAGCGCCCAATCGCCCTCACTGCGGCTGGCGAGGCCTTCCTTCGTCACGCCCGGGAAGTGATACACGCCGCTCAGAGGGCCCGGTCGTCGATGGAGGACTATCGTGACCAGCCAGCGGGCACCGTCACCTTCGGCACCCTGATGACCTGGGGAACGTTGAGCCTGCCTGCTGCGCTCCAAGAATTCCGCCATTCCCACCCACTGGTCACGATTTGGATGCGGCAAAGCCAAATCGGTTCGGCCGGGCACCTGGCCGCTATTGCTGACGGCGAGATCGACCTGGCCCTAATCTCGATTCCCGCGCCGCGGCCTCCATTCGTCGCCGTACGCGAGCTCACGCGCGAGCCCATGGTCTTCGTTTGCGAATCCAGCCACGCACTGGCAGATCGCGGACGCGTACAACTGGCCGACCTCGCCGGACAAGACTTCATCCAGTTCCCGATCGGATGGGGGATACGCCAAGGCCTCGATGCCGGCTTTGTCGCTGCGGGCGTCCAGCCGGTCAGTGTGTTCGAGGTCGCCGACTATGCGATCGCCGCCGAGCTGGTCCGACACCAGTTGGCAACGACAGTCCTACCTGTCAGCGTGGCAAACCGGTTTCCCGACCTACGCAGAATCACTCTGCACCCGCCCCTCTATTGGACACTGTCGATTGCTTCCGCGACGACCGAACACACCAGCCGTTCGGTTAACGCGCTTATCGACACCCTCATCAGACACGTCGACCATTGAGTGCGCGCTTCATGTCCGCCCGCGTCGCGGTGCCATCACGCTGACATGTGGCGGTGAGCTCGGGGAGTCGTCGCGCTACGGATTAGCAAAAGCCACATCGCATTCGTATCTTGGCGTTGCCGTTCTGGATTCGGGCCTGGCATGACCGCGACATCTTCGACACGTTTGCGCGAGCCCGCTTCCCCTTGCAGCGGCGTTCTCAAGGCTTGCGGTACCCCTAGTCCGTGACCGTGCTACGGGCGGCTTCCAAGTAGTCCTCGATCAGCCGTCCGTGCTGCGCGGTTGGCCACGCCAGCCGCACCTCGTTGGGTGCGACGTCGGTCAACACCATCCAAGTGATGTCGGCGCGCTGGTAGTACATAGCCACCGACTGCGGCACGACGCTGAAACCCTCACCCGCAGCGACCCATTCGAGCTTCTCCTCGACGCTGCGCGGCTGGCGGGCCACGACAAGCGGCGTGCTGTGTAGGGCCGCCCACTCCGGGACGGCACCCGCATGTTGCAACAGCCGCTCACCGACCAGCTCATGCACGCTGACGAAGTCGCGGCCCGCGAGCCGATGGGCCACAGGGACAACCGCGACCTGAGGCTCGGTGAACAGCAGGCAGCTGGACAAAGCGGTGAGGTCGATGGGCATGCGGACGTAACCGATGTCGACCCGCCCGTCACGCAGCACCTGCACCTGGTCCGTCCAGTCGGTGCGTAGGACGTCGACGGTTACGTCCGGGTGCGAAGCCGCGAACGCGCGCGCCGGCTCAGTCACGGTCAGCCCGGGCATGAACCCGATCGTGAATGTCCTGACCGTCCCGCCGAGGCGGGCCACCCGGCGGAGCGTCGCCTGGGCATCGGCCAGCAGCCCCTGGGCGTCGCTTAGAAGCTGTCGGCCTGCATCGGTCAATCGGGTGCCCGCCCGGTCTCGCTCGAAAAGCTGGGCAGTGAAATCGCGCTCCAGCGAACGGATCTGGCGCGTCAGCACCGGCTGCGCGACATGCAATCGCTCGGCGGCCCGACGGTAGTTCAGCTCCTCGGCCAGCACGACGAAGTAGCGGAGCTTGCGCAGATCGAGATCCACGGGCCTCCCTCCGCGATGCTGATACCCGCAGAGTATCGAATGTGCCCACAAAGGTCTCAGCGAATCGGATGGACTGCCGCACCGGTCCGCGTTGAGCGAAGTACATACGGAAAAGGAGCACAACCATGACTCAACCCCTGACCCGACACATAGAGGGCACCACCGCACTGGTTACCGGAGCCAACCGCGGGTTGGGTAAGGCGTTCGTGCAGGCACTGCTTGACCGGGGCGCGGCGAAGGTTTACGCAGCTGCGCGCGATCCGGGCACCATCGACGTCACCGACGCACGCGTCGGGCCGGTGCAATTGGACATCACGAATCTCGACGACGTCGTCGGGGCCGCCCGTGACTGCACCGACGTGTCGCTGCTGATCAACAACGCGGGCGCCATGCTGCTAAGGCCGTTTCTGTCCGCGCCGGACATGTCGGCCGCCCGCACCGAGATGGAGACCAATTACTTCGGCACCCTGGCGATGGCGCGGGCGTTTGCGCCGGTTCTGGGGGCCGCCGGCGGCGGCAGTCTTGTCAACATGCTGTCCGTGGTGAGTTGGTACGCGCCACCGTTCAACGCCTCCTACTGCGCATCTAAGTCCGCCCAGTGGGCGTTGACCAACGCGTTGCGAGTGGAGCTACGCGCCCAAGGCACCCTCGTCGTCGGGGTACACGCTGGGTTCATCGATACCGACATGGCTGCCGCCGTCGACGATCCCAAAATCTCGGCGCAACAGGTCGCGGCGCAAACGCTCGACGCGATCGAGAAGGGGCAGCCCGAAGTATTGACCGACGAGTGGACTCGCCATGTCAAGAACTCCGTCGCCACCGACCAGGACAGCCTTTACCCCGCCGTTCAGCGCAGCTGGGATGCCGGCGAATCACCCTGGAAAGGCTGATCAGGCAGCCGGCTATGGGTTCCCCACTGGTAAGCGGTCGGCCTGGAAGACCTTGTGCCCCGGGGGGAATGTCGGCGTCCCGGCTCCAAAACCTAAACCGTCTCCACGGCCTTCACCAGTTACGGCGGGGACCGCAAAGTTGGACCAGACTAAGACATCAGGTCCAACCACTGGTTGAACTTGTTGAACGTAAATGTTCCACACGCCTGCCATCGGCAGCGAGAAAATCCCATCCACGTTCTGGTCGGGCGGAAGAAGGAGTTCCGGAACTCCGGGCGTAAATGTCGCGGGCGGCAGAATTGTCCCACCTGTGGGCTGCGCGGTGATGACCACAACCATGTTTTCGGTGCTTTGGAGGCTGTACTGGAGGCTCCAGAGTTCGTCCTGCGACGGTCCTCCTCGTGCGACGAAATTTGCCTCAATCACGCCCGGAGGGAGATTTCCCGTAGATCCCGACATGACTTCTTCTCCTTTTTTTGACTGGCCCCTAGGAGTTGGAGCGCTGGCTACCGTTCAATGGTGGGGCGGAGCAGTGCAACTGTCGTGAGTAGTCCACTACGTGTTCTTGTTTTTACGGTCACCGAGATACCCAGGAACCGTCAGGCCACGCCTTACGTCCAAGACAATGTGGACGATGAAGAAGCCCCAGCCGTGCGGGCTGAATAAACCGGCCTAGCGCCCGCCTACGCAACTCGTCTTCTCTGAACCCAAGACGCCCCGCGCGCAGCGAACGGTGCCGCTATCCCCTGCCGTTGTGGCGATGCTGCGGAAGCGCAAGACAGCACAGACCGCCGAGCGGCTGCGGGCGGGCAACCTGTAGACCGACAGCGGCCTCGCGTTCACGACCGAGATGGGCGCCCCGGTTGACCCGCGGAACCTCCTGGGGCACAGCTCTATCAGCATCACCGGCGACATTTACGGCCATACCACCGACAGTGCGGCGCGTAGCGCTGTGGACGGATGGAGCAGCGCGCTCGGGCTTTAGGCCACTGCTACTTTTCCACTTGAGCGCCGCAGCGCGTTGAGTGGATCAATCATCGTCCATCTTGGCGTCGGAGTTCGGCGACGTAGTCCAACAGCGCGGCAAGAACCTCGCGGGCGTGCTCCAGGGCGCCGAGATTGTGCCCTTTACCGTTTGACGGGTAGAGAACCACATCGCCACCGGATGCGGTGGCGCTGTCGATTGCGACCTGTAGATCAGCGATCAGCAGGACCAGCGCCGCATGCGCCCCCATGTTGTCGGTCATGAGTTCACCCCTCGGGCTCGGTGATCTGTTGCGCTACCTGTTGCGCGACAAACTGAATTGGATAGCAGATCCGATGCTTTACAAACCGCGTTGACCTGCGTCGGGCTGACAGGATTTGAACCTGCGACCACTTGACCCCCAGCTATGGAGATGGAGTACACACATGTGTTCTGGCGTCCGGAGGTGTAGCACTCCCCTGCAGATCATAGGCATTTTTGTATGCGTAAGAACACCGGCGAACATCGACGGATAGTCGGAGTGTATTCGGCTGGTTAGCGTACGGGTTGGCGTACGTACCCACCCCAGGGTATGCCGTCTCGGGCCCTAATCTCTGCGGTTGTGTCGGTGTCCGCCGTTAACCTTGGGCATGGCGGCGATCCCGAGATTGAGGCGCATCGCGTCGGTCAGTGCTTTGATCTGGTCGACCAAAGGGTTGTAGGCAACATAGAAGGAAGACGCAGCGACGTCTCCCAGATCGCCCACCCTCTCGCGGATGTCAGTGGCTTGTTGACGAAATTTTTCCGCGCCACCGGCTCGAGGAATCGAACCCGCTTTAATATCGCGCTGAGCTGGAGAGACGTGGAATCCAAGCACGCGAAATGACGCCAACGGACGCGAAATGCCCTGCGAATACTCAGACGATGATGATGGCATCAACACGTCATTCTAAATCAGCGCCGCGTTGCGCAGCACGGTCAACCGTCACCCCCCTTCTCGCCAAGGATGCTGATAGAGCATTTGGCGAATCAGAGTCAGCACCTCCGCATCCGGCCCGTTGTCGAGCTGGCCCAGCTGGTCGGCGACCACAGCGATGCGCTGCAAATATCCGCTGTAGTCATTAGCGGCGTCGCGCGCATAACTGTTAGCTATCTCGGCCTGACGCGGATCGGAGTACCGCGACGAAAGGAGGTCGAGCTGTTCTGAAAGATCCTGAGCTTGCTTTTGAACCATCAAAATGAGGTCGCGGGCACGCCCGATTTCCAGATGCGACTCACGGCCGCCCGCGGTGTGGTTCTGCGCCAATTGCCAGCACAATTCGTCCACCTGACTCATCGCTGCCACAATCTCTTCCACGCGGCGGGCGTCGTCTCGGATCTCTTGCGGCACAACGCGCTCGGTAGTCTCCGAACCGAGCCGAGCGATGTCATCCTGATGTACGGACCTATCCGGGGGCCACGGCGCAGTTGCTGTGTCTTCGTCGACGGCTCGTCGAGCCAGTGAAATCTCGTTCGCAAGCACTTCGGCGGTGACTTCCCGGCCGGCTTTGGTCTTCGGCTGGTCGCGCTGCACGTACACACCACGGAGCCGGGACGCCTCAACATTGGCAGCTTGGAGCGCCGCATGAATGTCCTTGGTTGCTTCTTCGCGTGCCTCGGCGACGCGCTGGGTGGCCGCGGAGTTCGCACGCTGTACCTCGCTGTGCGCCCAATCAACGGCCTCTTGAGCCGCTTGACGTGCGCGAGCAACCTCGCTGTCCGCAGCAGCCCGCGCCGCCCGACTTGTGGCGATCGCCCGATTGGCCTGCTCCCTAGCCTCAGAGACCGCGGCATCAGCTGCCTTCCGCGCCTCGGCTACGGCAGCATCGGCCCGCTCCCGCGCCTCCACCACTGCCTCCTGGGCTTGCTGGCGGATTTGAATCACTTCGGTATCGGCGGCCGCACGCGCATCAGCGATCGCACCGTTAGCCCGTTGCTGCGCCTCGGCGACGGATTCCTGAGCCTGCCGGTGAGCTCTGGCCACTTCGGCATCGGCAGCCGCACGCACCTCAGCAATCGCACCGTCAGCATGCTGCTTCGCCTCGGCGACTGCTTCTTGCGCTTGCTGGCGGGCTCGGGCGACGGCGGCGTCGGCGCCCTCGCGTGCTTCGGCGATAGCACCGCTGGCCTTGCCTTGCGCTTCAGCGATTTCGGCGGCCGAATCAGTAAGCACCCGTTCAAGCTCACCGCGGACCTGCTGCGTTACGTGTTCGGCAGCCTGTCTTTCGGAGGTTCGTTCGACAGCGCGTTGCGCTGCACGCGTCTCGGCAGCGCGAACCTGTTCAGCGGCCGCGGCTATCTCCGCAGCGGTGTCGGCACGGATCTTGTCGATTTCCGTCCGCAACTCCTCGATTGCCTTGGTTGCGACCTGCTGTTCTGCCGCGCGCTCTCTGGCCCTCTGCTCAGCCCGCGCTTCTGCAACGCGCGCCTGTTCCTCGGCGGCGGCGAGCGCGATCTCTGCGTCCGCGCGGCTTTGCGCGAGCTCAGCGCGCAGCTCGTCGATAACCCGCTGGTCTGTAGCGTGATCGACCTTGCGCTGCTGCTCCCTGTGAGCGGATTCGGTCTCGATCTCTCGGACCCGTTCGCGGGCGGCCGCGGCCTCTCGCCCGGCTTGCACGGCTTCCTCCCGCGCTAATTCAGCGCCGGCGTGTGCGTCCACCTGGTCCTGTTGGGCGGCCAGCGCGAGGCGTTCGGCAGCCGCGCGCAGGTGGTCGGCCTGGACCAGTCGCATGACCGCAGAGAGCCGAATTTGCCCGGGGCCATGCTGGTTTCGATGATCGATGAGTTCTTGCTCGCTCATCGCGGCAACAGCGGCTACCTCGACTGGTGTCTGTAGGTTGACTTGTCCGGCGGCGGTGACGGCTGTCTGGGCGGCGCGCTTGGTCAGCGCCGCCCAGTCGTCGGGTGGGAGGTCCTCGATGCGTTGGCGAGTGGTGGTCACCGGGGCCGCCTGTGAGAGGCGGCTGAACTAGGGGCAGCCGTGGCGTCGGCCTTCGAGGATGCTGCTGGTTCAGCGGCCTTCTCTTTTGACGGTGAGTCGGGTTCGGGCTGAGCAGCTTCCAGTGGCGCCGCCGGAGGCGATACCGGTGATTCCGCCGCACCGACATCAGCTGACGACGAGGCGGCTCTGTCGTTTTTCAGTTCGCCACTGAGGTGCGCGAGCGGCCCACCTTGCTGTGCCAGCACCAGCGAAAACTGGCTCAGGTAGACCGCGATCGCCTTGACCAGGGTGTCGTCGCCGAGCCGCGTCGCGTCGCGATGCAGGCCCACCAGAAGTTCTAACGCGACTTCTGGGCCCAGTCCGAGTGTCGCGCTTTCGCTCGCAGCTGGTTCAAGGCCCGCCGTTTCCACCACCCACCTGAACCGCTGCTCGCACAACGCGATACCCGCGGCGCGCTCCCTGTCTTCGCGGACCTTTTCATAATGGCGCTCTTGTGACTGCAGTTCCGCTTGATGACGGTGGGATGCTCTCCGAGCGACACCGAAGACGATAAGCGCCACCACCAGTGCGGCAAGCAGCTCGGCTGCGCCACCGAAGCCCGCGGAGGTGAGGAATTCGCCGGTCGACGGAAAACCCGACGCTGCTTCGGCGCTCACCGCTGGTCGCTCTTTCGATCATTATGCACAGGCCGCGGCCCTCTCCGGATCTGGTCGGCGTCGGCGTCGGGAGACGCAACGCTCGCTTCAATTATCGAAGATGTCAGCCCGCTTCGACAGCGGGAATTCGGTGACTTATTCGATGCTGTTTCTTCGTTGCCAGTTACAGATCGGCGCAAGCGCAGACGACCTACCGGCGGAGAAGGATAGATGGTTGCGGCCAACGTCGCCGGCGTGGGAGCGCAATCGCCGACAACCCATCCCGCACCGCGCCTTCGAGTGCCAGGCGGAGCACTCCGGACGTGCTGAGGATTGTCGAGTCGGACAGTGCCCGCACTTTGCCGTTGTCTTTGTTCTTCGTCGCCGCCCTCATCGCCAGGATCAGCACCTCGATGTCGGACCCTACTCCCCTAAACAGCTACGGCGATCCGAATGCCATCGATGCGAATGGCCTGTTAATCCAACAGCGCACTTGCGAGATCAACCTCACCACGCAGTACTACACCTTCATACCGCTCGGCTACGTGCTGTTGAACGCCGGTGAACCGGAATGGTATTGCCCTAATTGCATTACCTACGGCGCTACCGGCTACTTCATCCAGAACAAGTCCAACGGCCTGTGCATGGACGCCCGGGACGGCGCGACGAGCGACTGGTCGGTTGTTCAGCAATGGACATGCCGTAACAAGGAGGCCCGGGGCACATCACTCCGGACTCCCCGGTGCGGTTCACCTACTTGACACTCTCGTGACACCCTTGCCTGTGTCACTTGTTGCGCCGCTGGTACGCGAGCAACCAAGCGGTTACTCGCCCTCCGCTCAAGGGCAGCATCGCAGCACGCGTCAGAAGTACATCGATGCCTACAAGCCGCGCGTTCAAGAGGCTGGCTGCGAAGGCAAAGTCCTTCTCTCTGCCGGCCGCGAGCTTGCTGACGACCAAGTCGTGCGCCTCGATGAAGCGGGGTAGGGCGGGATCACTTGATCGCAGAGTCCACGACACTAACCGCTCGCACCACCCCTCGGGTAGCTCTGCGGTGTCGATGTGGACGCCCTCGGCATACACCTGATGGGTCTCATGAAACGGCGACATCTCACCGATCGCACCTTCGACATCGTCTGCCTTGCAGCGATCGGGGTCGTCAAGGAAGGCGATGTCGGCTTCTCGCGACAGCGTGACCGTCTCAGGAAGCGTGTCATCGTCGTAGGTTCCCAGAATAGCCTGCGACCCGAGGACGAGAATCTGCGGATCGCGGGCAACGGCGCAGGCCGCGCGGAGAAGATGCGCGAGCTCCTGGCGCCTCACACCGAACGCGCCGAATCACGAACTTCGCGGTAGGCCTTCTTGATTGAGCGCACTTCGTCCTGACCGAGCACGCCCGTGAATGGAGTACACGATCGCAGCGTGGCCCCATGATCTGACTGGTCGAGAAGGGCTTGGATCGCCCGTCCGACTCCCGCGTCCAGGATTGCCTCCCATTCGCGAACGTAGGCCAAACTACGCGACGAGCCATTGTCACGCTGCCTGTCGAGGTTGCCTCGGGCAATTCCGAGAACCACATCAGGGTCGTTCACCAACTTCGGGACCAATGCCGCGTGCAGCCACAACGATTGTTGCTTGCCGTCGCTCCATGATTCGCGCGTGGTCATGGAACTTGAGATGACGGCTTGCTCAGGTATCCGCCTATGCGCGCCGACCATGATGTGCGGCAGCTTGCCCTGTTTGCACAGGTCGACCACGTGTTGCCGGGACACACCGAGTCGACTGGCGACTTCGCCGGTACGCAAGAAACTCTCGGTCGACACAACACCAGAGTAGGAACTAACCACAAAAAACACAACGCAGCTGGCGAAGCTGACATTCCGGCCGGCGTGTCTACCCGACTGCGCCGGTCCTCAACTCACGACCCGACCCGTAAACCACCTCGGTGGACGCAACCAGGTTGAGAACGGCCAGTTCAGAGGGCAGACGCGCCAATCGACGCCTAGCACGCGTGGCCTACTTCTGCGCGGGTCACAACTCCCTCAAAACTTCCCCTGTCACAGAGCTATCGGTCCGTTCGGTAACGACCCAGCTCAGGGGAGCTCCTTGTCCGGGCTAGCAACCATACGCTGAGATAAAACTTGAAGGCGCGGTCAAGTGCCAGCAATCACACGAGCTCGGTAACAAGTAAAAGTTAGCCGCTAGCTGCACAACCTCTGTCGGGCTGACAGGATTTGAACCTGCGACCACTTGACCCCCAGTCAAGTGCGCTACCAAACTGCGCCACAGCCCGGTGCCGGATGGTCTCTCCGGCAGCAGGTCGAAAGCCTACAGCAGACCGGGACGCCCGCCTCAACCCAACACTTCAGGCCGTCGTGGGTTCGCTGAGCTTGACCAGCATCTTGCCGATATTGGCCCCGGTGAACAGGCCGTTGAGGGCGTCAACGCACGACTCCACACCTTCGAACACGGTCTCGCGGTGCGCGATCCGGCCCTCGTGCTCCCACTGACGCAGCGCAGCGGAAGCCTCGTCGAAGCGGCTCCACTGGTCGAGCGCGTTGAATCCCTGCATGGTGGCGGTCTTCGACAGCAGGTTCACATAGTTGGTCGGTCCGGGGTGGTCGCCGGTCAGGTAGCTGGAGATGACGCCGCAGAGGACGATTCGTGCGTTCATGGCCAACCGGCCCAGCACGGCGTTGAGGATCGGTCCGCCGACATTGTCGAAGTAGACGTTGACCCGATTGGGGCAGTGCTCTTTCAGCGCGGCTTCTAGGTCGTCGTTTTTGTAGTCGATGCACGCGTCGAACCCGAAGTCCTCGACGACCGCTCGGCACTTCTCCGGCCCGCCCGCAATGCCGACCACCCGCGCGCCGGCGATCTTGGCGATCTGGCCCGCTACTGAGCCGGTGGCGCCCGCGGCGGCCGATACCACTACGGTGTCGCCGGGCTGGGGCCGGCCGACGTCCATCATCCCGATGTACGCGGTGGCTCCGGTGGGCCCGTACACCGACATGATCGCCAGTTGATCGCTCTCACCGGGGATGGGCGTGCTGAACACGTCATCGCGGACGATCACGTATTCCTGGAAGCCGGTCAGGGTCGTGATCACGTCGCCGACGGCGTAGGCGTCACACCTCGACGACACCACCTCGCCGATGCCTGCCGCTCGGATCACCTCGCCCAGCTGCACGGGCGGAAGGTAGCCCCGCTGGTCGTTGAGCCAGGTCCGGACCGCGGCGTCGAGGCCCACGTAGGTGGTGCGGACCAGCGCCTCACCGTCGGCGGGCTCGGGCGCCGGCGTGGTGACCAGTTCGGTGTCACCGGGCTGGACGAGCCCGCTCGGGCGGTGACGCAGCAGGATCTGGCGGTTAGCAAAATCGGACACGTTGCAGAAACTACCGAATCGAATGCCCTATTCGGCGGAATCTTGTTATGGGAACATTTGCGGATGAAATCCGAGGATGATCCGGAAGCCCGAATTCGGGAGCTGGAAAAGCCACTCGCCGAGACGGCCCGTGCCTCCGAAGCGGGAGTTACCCCGCCACCCGGCAAATGGTCGGCGCCGCCAGCGCCAGCCTTCCCGCCACCTGCCTACCAACCCGGCCCAGCCGCTCCGCCACCTGACTATCCACCCGGCTCAGCCATCCCGCCAGCTGCGCCGCCGCCACTCAATTACGGCACGTCGTCTTTCGGGACACCGTCGCCGTGGACAGCACCGCGGACATTTCCCAGCTTCCGGAGGTGGCTGATCCTGGCCTCAGTACTGCTACCAGTGGTAATTGGCATTGTCGGAGTCGTCCTCGCCAACAACGCGAGGCATCAGATTTCCCGCAGCCTGTCCACACTCCCTTCAGTCCCGAGTTTTTACCCAAACAGCCCGACCAGCAACGTGACTCAAACGCCGGGAGCCATCGCAACACCGTCGCCCGCTGCGCCGGCGCCCCTACCACCGGCCGGTGGCGAACTCAGCGCCAACGGGATCAACGAGAACCAGACCCTTACGTGCAATGACAGCAAGGTGAGGGTCAGTGGTATTTCCAACAAGATAGTGATCAAGGGCCACTGCGCAAGCCTGGACGTGTCCGGCGTCCAGAACGTCGTCACAGTAGACGCCGTCGACAGCATCGAGGTATCCGGCTTCACCAATCAGATCACCTACCACGGCGGCTCGCCGAACATCGACAATTCCGGCGAGCAGAACGTGGCAAAGCAGGGCTGACTACTGCACCGCCAGCAATCGGTACAGGCCGATGAGGCCGACCACAACGATCGTGGCACGCAGCATATTCGGCGACAGCCGACGTCCGTAACGTGCGCCTAGCCAGCCGCCGAGTAGTGAGCCAACCGCGATGAGACCGGCTGCCTCCCAGTCGATTCGCTCGAAAGCCACCAACGTATATGCCAGTGCTGCAACGACGTTGACAAGCAACGCCAAGAGGTTCTTCGCCGCGTTCGTCCGCTGCACCGATTCGGGCAACAACGCGCCCATTGCGCCGACTAGCAAAATGCCCTGCGCGGCAGTGAAATAGCCGCCGTAAATCCCGATCGCGAACGTACTTGCCGTCAACGCGACCATCCGGCCCGATGACACCTCGTCGGCGGAGCGGCCAGACTCTTCGGCGCGCGCCCGTGCCCAGGTCTGGATCCGAGGTCCGATCAGGACCAAGATCAACGCGGCGATCAGCAATACCGGCACGACGTGGGCGAAGACCTTTGCCGGCAGATGCAGCAACAGCCACGCGCCCACGGCGGCACCAATGACCGATGCGGGCACCTGCCACCGCAGCCGGTTCCACTGACCGCGCAGTTCACGACGGTAGCCCCACGTTCCTGACACGCTGCCGGCCACCAGACCCACCGCGTTCGACATCGTCGACGTCACCGGCGGATAACCCATCGCCACCAGGGTCGGAAAGGTGATCAACGTGCCTGAGCCGACAACAGCATTGATCGCGCCCGCGCCTACTCCGGCCAGGACGATCAGGATCACGTGTGTCAGCGGCACCCCGAAGAGGTTATCTGGCGCGGTTTCGGTAGCGGCGGTGCGTCAGCGAGACTTTGAATTCCGCTTCTCGCGAACCCGCACGTTGATCCGGATCGGGCTGCCTTCGAAGCCGAAATCCTCGCGTAGCCGTCGCTCCAGGAACCGGCGGTAGCCCGCCTCCAAGAATCCGGAGGTGAACAAGACGAACGTCGGCGGCCGGGCAGTGGCCTGGGTGGCGAACAGGATCCGCGGCTGTTTGCCACCGCGCACCGGAGGTGGCGTTGCGGCCACCACGTCCTTGATCCAGGTGTTCAACTGCCCGGTGCCGACCCGGGCATCCCATGACGCGAGCGCACTCTCCAATGCCGGCACCAACTTCTGCACCGCTCGGCCGGTCTTCGCGGAGATGTTGACTCGTGACGCCCAACGCACCTGCTGAAGCTGGCGGTCGATCTCGTTGTCCAGTTGGTAGCGCCGTTCCTCGTCGACGAGATCCCACTTGTTGAACGCCAACACCAGCGCTCGTCCGGCCTCGATGACCATCGACAGCACGCGCAGGTCCTGCTCGCTCAGCGGCACCGATCCGTCGATCAACACGATCACCACCTCGGCGGCGTCGATGGCGCCATGGGTTCGTACCGACGCGTAGAACTCGTGGCCGCTGGCCTGGCCGACTTTGCGGCGCAGTCCGGCCGTATCGACGAAACGCCAGATTTGGCCGTCCATTTCGATCAGCGAGTCGACCGGATCGACCGTGGTGCCGGCCACGTCATGGACCACCGACCGCTCATCGCCCGCCAGCCGGTTCAGCAGCGAGCTCTTCCCGACGTTGGGTTTGCCGACCAGCGCCACCCGCCGTGGACCGCCCTGGGTGGAGGCCGACTCTGCGACCTCCGGCAGCGCGCCGACGATCGCGTCGAGCAGATCGGCGACGCCGCGACCGTGTACCGCGCTGATCGCATACGGCTCCCCGACCCCCAACGACCACAACGCGGCGGCGTCGGATTCGCCTTTTTCGCTGTCAACTTTGTTGGCGGCCAAAAACACTGGTTTGCCGGAGCGGCGCAAGATCCGTGCGGCCGCCTCGTCGCCGGCAGTCGCACCGACGACCGAGTCAACCACCAGAATCACCGCATCAGCGGTACGCATGGCCACCGATGCCTGCTCGGCCACCAGCCGCTGCAGGCCCTTGGCGTCGGGTTCCCATCCCCCGGTGTCTTGCACGACGAACCGGTGCCCGGTCCAGAGCGCGTCGTAGGACACCCGGTCGCGGGTCACGCCCGGCACATCCTGAACGACCGCTTCGCGCCGGCCCAGGATGCGGTTGACCAGCGTCGACTTGCCGACATTCGGCCGGCCCACCACCGCCACGACCGGTGGCGGACCGGTGAATTCATCATCGATCGACTCAGTGAATCCAGTTGAATCCCACTCGCTTTCGTCAATCCACGTGCCGTCTTCTTGACTCACCGAACTGCCTCACTTCGCTGCTGCACCAATTGCAAGAGGTGAGCGATCACTTCAGATTCGGTCATCTCGCTGGTGTCGACGGTTAACGCATCGGGAGCCGCGCGCAACGGCGACACCGCCCGCGTCGAGTCCAGGTGGTCGCGGCGGCGCACATCGGCGAGCACGCCGGCATAGTCGTCGGGTAAGCCCGCGGCCACGTTCTGATCGTTGCGGCGGCGCGCTCGGGTCTCGGCCGACGCCGTCAGGAAAACCTTGACGTCGGCGTCCGGCAATACCACCGTCCCGATGTCGCGGCCTTCCACCACCACGCTGCCCGGGCCTGCGGCCAGCGTGCGCTGCAGGTCGACGAGTCGGGTGCGTACCGCGGGAACCGACGATACGGCGGACACCGCCTTGGTCACCTCGTCACCGCGAATCTCCGACGAAACATCTTGTCCGTCAAGGCAACTGCAATCCTCGTCGGGGTTGTGGCCCACCGACAGCTGCGCGTCGGCCGCGACTTTCTCGACAGCCGCCCGGGCAGCCGGATCCACTCCGGCCCGCAACACTGCCAATGTGACGATGCGGTACATGGCGCCGGTGTCGAGATAGCGGGCTTGCAGTGCGCGCGCCAACCCACGCGAGACCGAGGATTTTCCGGTGCCCGCCGGGCCATCGACAGCGACGACGACTGCCTTCACAACCCGACCGCTTTGTAGAGCTCCCCGATCTCATTGCGGCGCAAGGGTCTGATGCTGCCCGGCCGCTGCTCCCCCAACGACACCGTGCCGATGTCGGTGCGGACCAGCGTCTGCACCGGAAATCCGGCCTCTGCCAGCATCCGACGAACGATGCGTTTGCGTCCCTCGTGCAACGTGACCCGGATCAGCGTCTTACCGGGAATGGCGTCCACCACGGCGAAGTCGTCGACGGCGACCGGTCCGTCGTCCAGTTCGATGCCAGCGCGCAATTTCTTGCCGAACCCGCGCGGCACCGACCCGTTCACCAACGCCAGGTACGTCTTGGGCACCTCGTATGAGGGATGCATCAGGCGATGCGCCAACTCGCCGTCGTTGGTCAACAGGATCAGGCCCTCGGTGTCAACGTCCAGCCGGCCCACGTGGAAGAGCTTCTTGTTGCCCCGCACCCGGTGCTCGACCATGTCGCCGATGCACGGCCGACCCCGATCGTCAGACATCGTCGAG
>Ga0302325_10014950_pt1 | contig 16515 bp, 13 predicted proteins | sample Palsa_T0_2_FD_201948 | JGI IMG/M metagenome (GOLD analysis project Ga0302325, IMG submission 201948) | Peat permafrost microbial communities from Stordalen Mire near Abisko, Sweden - Palsa_T0_2 | ecosystem: Environmental > Terrestrial > Soil > Palsa > Peat permafrost | place: Sweden: Abisko... | reverse complement strand
CGATGTTGCGGCTACCTGCGCCGCTAACAACCTTGTCTACGATCCGAATTCAAACTCTTGCGTCGAGCCGCAGGGTACTAGTGTCAACTGCAGTGCTACACCTAACGCGCCGGGGTGCCAGGGGGGAAACAATCCTGACTGCCCATTAGAGGCACCTACTGGCAACTATAAAGTGGCGCCCGGTGTCACAGCATTGTTCGCTCCGGATTTCGCGTTTAAGCTCGATGAGGTCTTCGCGTTCGTGAATGGAGAGGGGATTGTGCCGTTGATCACATCGGGGTTCAGAACTGCAGCCCGTCAGCAGGCAGTACAGGGTTCTGCTAATGGCGCTGCGCCGGTGGGCACATCATGGCACCAGGTAGGCGAGGCCATTGACATCAATCATAACGATCCGAACTTTGCAGTGATTAAAGCAACGTTCACATACTATGGGCTCACGTGGGGAGGCACTTTCAACCACGTTGATCCCGTCCACTTTCAGAACGCCCTGCCGGGTACCAGCCCCAGCGCAATCCAGGTTGCCAACTGTGCTCGGGAGCACCCATGAATATCACGACGCGACTGCTGATCAATTCGATGGCAGTAGTTTTCGGAGTGGGACTTGCCCAGACCGACAAGAAGCCGGACAAGAGCGCAACGCTTTACCTACTCAGGGATGATTCAAAGCTGCAATGGTGTGGCTACGCAGATGAGCCTAAGTTTAAGTCTGACGTACAGTCATTGCTGGCAAGGAATGTTGCCGTCGTCAATTATGTTCGAGGACGTGTCGCATCCATACAAATGAACGAAACCGATGAGACAGGTGATTGGGCCGTGAACGACAATTACTTAGCTGACCCGAATGAGGTTCTGCAGAGCCTCAAAAGGATGATTAATATAATTCCTGAAGATAACAGCGAGGAGCAGGTCTTTCTCCTGAAGGGCGGACATCCGGTTAAAGAGAGTAGCAATATCCGCGAGCTTCGTTCGGGGCGGCCGACTGCTAATAGGGTGAGTTGGTTTGAAGCTCCACCTGTCGTTGCAAGTCTTCAGGAGTTTCCCTTTGCCTCACTAATTCCTCGGCTCTCAGACGTAAAGACGACGGGAAGGCTCTGTATTCCGGACCAACAGAAGTAATGAGGAGCGCATTGATCCACAGGTATGACACTAGTGTGGTGAGTCATAAGAGCGTCGTCAGCGCGGAAGAGAAGGAAAAGCCGACTATGTTGGCGCGTCGCCCGAAGTCACCGGGCACGCTTTACGATTTCAACCCGCAGAACGCGTGGGGACATGTGGTGAAGGTGGTGACGGGAGACGCGAGTTGTAATGTGGATCCATCGGGTGTCAGCGGCTTGCAGGTGCAGCAGTAGTTTACGGAGCTCTACAGCCTCTCCACGCGATATTCCGTCAGGCATCCCGTTTCGTTCCGGAAGGGGAATTACGGCCCTGGTTCTCTACGGAGTGAGGGGTGACCCGATTCCGGCGAATCCCGGTCCGCTATGTTGTGGCCAGCATCGGCAATGCGTATCCTGTATCAATGCGTCCAGCGCTTTTGTTTGTCTGCCTTGCGGCTCTTGCCCAGAACCGGCCCGCTCGTGAAACGGCATCTCCGGCGGCGGCCGGCGGCGCCGTAACTGTTGCCTTCATTCGCGAGAACTATACGAAGTACGAGTACAAAATTCCGATGCGCGATGGAGTCAAGCTCTTCACCGCGGTCTATGTGCCGAAAGACGTCGTCTCGGACGGGCGCACCTATCCGATGATGATGACGCGCACGCCTTATAGCGTGAGACCGTACGGCGTCGATCAGTATCCGGCCACGCTCGGTCCATCGGAGTTCTTCGCGCGCGAGAAGTTCATCTTTGTTTACCAGGATGTTCGCGGACGCAACATGAGCGAGGGCGACTATGTGACGATCCGGCCGCACAACCCGAACAAGAAGGGCAAGGATACCGACGAAAGCTCCGATACTTACGACACGATCGATTGGCTGGTGAAAAATGTCCGCGGCAATTCGGGCAAGGTGGGCGTTTGGGGCATTTCGCAGCCAGGCTTCTATGCCACCGCGGCGTTGCTTTACCCGCATCCGGCGCTTGTCGCTGTGTCACCGCAAGCGCCGGTCACCGATTACTACATGGGCGACGACGTCTATCACAACGGCGCTTTCATGCTGGCCCATCGCTTCGCTTTTTACATGGGTTTCCGGCCGCGTGAGGGGGATCCGGAGATTCCGAAAACGGCTACTCCATTCGATTTCGGCACTCCCGATGGCTACGACTTCTATCTCTCGATGGGTTCACTCGCGAATGCAGATGAGAAGTACTTTCAGCATAAACACGCCCTCTGGACGATGAACGTGAAGCACACCAGCTATGACGAGGAGTGGCAAGCGCGGGCGATTTGGAAGTATGAGAAAGGCATCAAACCCGCGGTGATGCTGGTGGGCGGATGGTATGACCAGGAAGATCCGCAGGGTCCGCTTAAGCAGTTCGAATTCATGGAGAAGAATTCGCCGCCGGCCACGAACATGCTGGTAATGGGCCCGTGGATTCATGGTGGCTTCGCTCGTGGCGACGGTGACCGCGTCGGCAACGTAACGTTCGGGTCGAAGACCGGCGCATACTATCGCGAGAAGATCGAATTTCCCTTCTTCCTTTACCATCTGAAAGGCAAAGGCGACGGCAAATTCCCTCGGGCTTATCTATTCGAGACCGGCATCAACGACTGGAAGAAGTTTGAAACATGGCCACCCAAGGAAGCCCAGCCCAAGAGCATGTTCCTCGATGCGAAAGGCAAGCTGGCGTGGTCGCAGCCCACGGCGGTCAATTACGATGAGTACATTTCCGACCCGAATAAGCCCGTGCCCTACATCGGCCACGTGGTCATGGGAGTGACGAATTCCTACATGACGGAAGACCAGCGCTTCGCCGCGATGCGTCCGGATGTGCTCGTCTACAAGACGGAACCGCTGGACCACGACGTGACCATGATGGGCCCCATCACGGTGGACCTGAAGGTATCGACCAGCGGTACCGATTCTGATTTCGACGTGAAGGTAATCGACGTATTTCCTGCCGACTATCCCGATTACGATGCGCCAGCACCGTTAGCCGGCGGCGGTCGCGGCGGACTTCCTCCCAATGCGATCAAGATGGGCGGCTATCAACAGATGATTCGCGGAGAGCCCTTCCGCGGCAAGTTCCGCAAGAGCTTCGAGAAGCCGGTTCCGTTTGAGCCGGGCAAACCGGATCGCATTACGTTCCGCCTGCCGGACGTGGATCACACGTTCCGCACGGGACACCGCATCATGGTGCAGGTGCAGAGTTCTCTGTTCCCGCTGACGGACCGCAATCCGCAGAAGTTCATGGATATCCCCAACGCGAAGGCCGAGGATTTCGTGAAAGCTACTGAGCGCGTCTATTTCGGCGGCGCGGACGGCTCGAAGATCGAATTCCTGGTTAAGGAGTAGGGATCATTCCCTGAGCGTCTCGGCCGGGTTGATTTTCGCGACCCGCAGGCTGGGCAGAACGCTGGCCAAGAGCGCGACTAAGAGCAGTGCGGCGATAGCGGCAGCGAAGCTGAGAGGATCTCCCGGCTCAACGCCCCAGATCATGCTCTTGAGTAGTTTAGCCGCGGCGCGGGTCAAGGCGCAGCCAATCAGCAGCCCTATCCCGGCGAGCAGGACGCCCGGCATTGCAATCTCACGCACCGCGCGCGGAACCGGCGAACCGAGCGCGAGCCGTATCCCAAACTCCCGGGTGCGCTCAGCGACCGAACTGGCGATCAGGCCATAGATCCCGAGAGCGGACAGCATGAGCGCAAGAGCGGCCAGCGTTCCTAGCAACGTGGTTTCGAGGCGCTGTGATGCGAGTGAATCCTCGTGAAGATCGTTCATGGTGTGGAAACCGGCGAAGGGAAGTTGCGGATCGATCGCTGCCATCGCGCTTTGCAGGGGTCCGGTGAGTTGGCCCATCGGCAAAGAGGAACGAACCACCCACGAGGGAGAAAACCAAGTGTGCACCACCTGGAAGAAGCCGCCTGAGACCTGTGTTGCGGGAACGTATATGCCGGGAAAGGCGGCGTTGGGCCAACCTTGGACCCGAACCTGCACATCGCCAACAATCCCGACGATCTCTCTCGCGATGCCTTCCGTTTTAATATGGCTGCCGAGAACCTCCTGGCCATTCATGTACTTCCTGACGAACGATTCGTTGACGATGACGACTTGTTGCGTCTCAGCGCGATCCGACGAAGCGAAGGTCCGGCCACGTGAGACCGGGATACGGAAGACATCGAAATAGTGGGGCGTGATGTAAGTCAAATTGATCGTGCCGCCGCTTCCGGCGTGGGGGCCGTCCAGGCGCGAAAAGCCTTCGTTGAGCGCGCGCTGATAGGGAAGCGTCAGGCAGATCGCGGCGGACTCCACGCCAGGGATCTTGCCGATGCGGTCGAGTGAGGCGTCGAACAGCCGAGTCACCGCCGGAGCTGAAGAATAACGCGCATCCTGCAGAGAAAGGGTGGCTGCAACGGCATGGTCTCCATCGAAACCGGGGCGCAGATTCGTGAGGCCTGACAAAGTTCGAATCAAAAGACCGGCGCTGACAAGCAGCACGACGCCGAGCGCCACCTCCACCACAATCAGGAAGCGGCGGCTCCAACTACGATGGGTAATCGTCGAATTTCGTCCGGACGTCGAGAGCCCGGAACGAAGGTCCACGCGCGACGCCGCGAAGGCGGGATAAAGACCGAAGATCAAACTGGCCATGATCGCCGAGACTGCCGTGGCGGCCAGCACGCGAGGGTCGAGAGCCAGTACTTGCCAAACGCCGAAAGTCTCTTGGGCGTAAATTTTTAGGCCCTGCAACGCGACATAACCGAGCGCGGTTCCCGCGAGACCGCCTGCGCTGGCGATGATCAAACTCTCGCTCAGTAACTGGCGAATGATCGCTCCCCGGCCGCTACCCAAAGCCATGCGAGTCGCGATCTCTTTGCTGCGCGATCCGGACCTTGCCAGCAGGAGACCGGCGATGTTCACGCATCCAATGAGCAAGACGATGGCGACGGCCGACCAGAGAATCAGGATGGACTTGCGAAGGTCTATCGCCAGACCGTCCTGCATCGAGACGAGATGCAGAGAAGCTGATTGACCGGGAGGCCACTTCCAAGCGGCCACGATACCGGGACTGAAGGAAGCGATTTCCGCGTTTGCCTGGGCCCAGGAAACACCGGACTTGAGGCGCGCGACGATAGCGTAATTCTCACCGCTCCCCTCGCCCGTCGTAGTGGGCCGCAGCGGCGTCCAAAGATCTGCCGGCACACTGGTTTGAAAGCCGGCGGGCATCACTCCAATCACCGTGAACGGCTCGCCGCGAAGAGTGATTTCTTGTCCCACAACGGCGGGATCGGCATTGAAAGCCGAGCGCCAAAGACTGTTGCTGAGAATCGCCAAAGCCGGACCGCGGGGAAGGTCTTCTGATTCCGTAAACTCTCTTCCCATCAGCGGCGGCACACCTAGAACACGGAAGAATCCGGCGGATACGCGTTGCTGTTTCACGTTGTGCGCTCCGCTCGATGAGACTAGATTTACGCCGGAGCCGATATCCGTAAAGACAGCGGGGTCCAGGGCGCGGGATGCCTGACGTATCGCCAGCCAGGTGGACCCGCGTTGACCTGTCTCTTCGAACTCGGCGGCACGGCCACGCCGGAGAGTGGAAAGGAGAGCCAGGCGATTCGGTTCCGGATAAGGCAGCGGGCGAAAGAGAACCGCGTCCACAACGCTGTAAATCGCGGTGTTGGCGCCAATGCACAGAGCCAGCGTGACGATGGCGGTTGCGGCAAACACGCGATTCCTCGATAGCTGACGCGTAGCGTAGCGCAGGTCTCGAAGGATGGCGTCAAACCAATAGAGTCCGCGCGCATCGCGGCATTCATCCTTCATCTGCAACGCGGACCCGAACTGGCTGATAGCTTGCTGTTCAGCCTCTTGGCGAGGAATGCCGCGGCTGACCTGGTCTTCCACAAACGCCTCGCGATGATGACGAAACTCCAGTTCCATCTCGCTCTCGAATTGTTTGCGTTGCAGCAGCGCTCGGAATTTCCGGAACATACCTACACCGCCTTCAGCACAGCCGCGATCGCATCGGAGAGCCGCGACCACTCCGCCGTTTCCGTGCGCAACTGCTTCCGCCCGGCCGCCGTCAGACTGTAGTATTTGGCTCTCCGGTTGTTATCGCTCTCGCCCCATTCAGCTTCGATCCAACCTTTATGTTCCAGCCGGTAGAGCGCCGGATAGAGCGAACCTTGCGGGATCTGGAAAGCGCTGTTCGAAATCTGCGCGATGCGCAGCAGCACTCCATAGCCATGAAGCGGACCCAAGGAGATCGCCTTGAGAATGAGCATGTCCAGCGTGCCCTGGAGAACGTCAACAGGTTTCGGCGGCACAGATTCCTCGCTCCCTAGACGGACTAGGAATGAAAAGGATAGCAGCGGTTCTCCTAGAATGGCAAGATGGCTTCTGCACCGGCGCGCGGCGCGCATCGAATCGACGGCGTTGATCTGCTACGCACGCTGGCGATCCTTTTCGTGTTGATGAACCACGTGAACGTGCGTTTAAGCATCTCGAAGGTTCCGTTCAAACAAGGGATGCCGCAGCAGTTAGTCCATGCCCTTTTCAATAACGGACAGAACGGCGTCCGCATCTTTTTTGCGATCTCAGGCTTCCTAATTACTTCGATGTCGTTGCGACGGTGGGGCAAACTCTCGGCGATCGATCTGCGCCGCTTCTATCGTCTGCGTTTCGCCCGCATTGCGCCTCTTCTGCTCACCCTACTTGCGGTGCTTAGCCTCTTGCACGCAGGGCATGTGTCGGACTACGTGATCTCCGATCAGCGCGGCGGATTTTGGCCTGCCCTCTTCGCCGCACTGACTTTCCACATTAATCTGCAGGAGGCCACGCACGGATATCTGCCTGGCAGTTGGGACATCCTGTGGTCCCTTTCCGTGGAAGAGGTGTTCTATATCGGCTTCCCGCTCGCTTGTTTGATCCTCCGCCGAAAGGCGCTTCTGATTCTGCTGCTCATTGCATTCGTCGCGATCGGCCCCTTTGCGCGAACAGTGCTCGCTCATGGCAATGGACTTTGGTCCGACTATTCCTACTTGAGCGGCATGGACGCCATCGCTTTGGGCTGCCTTACCGCAATATTTCTAGAAGGCCGTCAGTTTCCTCGCAAGGCGCGATTCGCATGCGCGATCACCGGGGCAGCCCTGATGATCCTGATCCTGGGCTTCGGGACCAACGCGATCGGCCGCACCGGGCTCGACATGACGATCCTCGCTCTCGGAACCTGCCTTCTCATCGTGCCGGCCGCCCAATCGAATTTGCGTGGGCCTCAACTGCTCCTCATTCCCGGTCGTAATAGCTACGAGGTCTACATGACGCACATGTTCGTCGTCTTCGCGGGTCTGCACCTCTTCATCATGGCCGGCAAGCCAATGTGGGGAGTGCCGCTCTATTTCATAGGCGCGGTCGTGACCGCCGCTCTGGTGGGCGCACTGATCGCGCGTTACTTCTCAGAGCCTGTGAATCAGTGGCTGCGCGGCGCTTCCGGCAAAACATCGTAAGGCCGCATCATCTCGTTGTCTTCGTGTTCCAGGTTGTGGCAATGCCAAACGTATCTTCCCGCATAGCCTTCGAAGCGAATAATGATTCGGGTCACCATTTGCGAGTGAGCGCGGACTGTATCCTTCCAACCGGCTTCGTTTGGTTCGGGTGGTTCCGGATCGGCAAGATAGCGGATCTGGCGGTTGGTCTCGTAGAGGTTCACGTCGAAACGGCGGCGGTCGAGAATCTGGAAGCGCACCAGGTGCAGGTGGATCGGATGAGAATCCTCCGTCACGTTGACCAGGGACCAGATCTCCGTGGAATTCAGCGCCGGATCCTCCGTGACTGGCATGTGCCATGGAGTTCCATTGAGCAGCATTTTGGTCGCATTACCGAGATGGTTGTGATGCTCGCCGAGCGACAGGACGCGAGTGCGAACCGCCTCCGATTCCGGCGTTCGGGGGACCGATCTGAGTACTGACGAGATGCGGACGGCGTCGGACACTTTGCCCGAAGCCACGCGGAACTGAATCAGCTTGGTGAAGCCGTTGTCGAGCGTAACGTTGCCGCCTGATGCGAAGTCGAGGACTAAGTCCGCACGTTCGGAAGGCGCAAGAGTCAGGGCGTCCACGCTCACGGGCGCGGCTAATAGCCCTTGGTCGGAACCGATCTGCAGCATCGTCCGCTTGTTCGAAAGAGATAGCCGATAAAAGCGACTGTTCGACGCATTCAGGACGCGCACACGGTATTTCCGCGGCTCGACATTGAAGTAAGGCGCCACTTTGCCGTTGACCAAAGTGTACTCACCCGTACACTCATCCACCCATGGAGCGTCGGCAAGAGGTGACACTGGGTAGTCAAACTGTCCATCCGTGGTCAATGACCGGTCGCACAACACCAGCGGCAGCTCATACTTGCCCTTTGGCAGATTGAGCGCGTCTTCCTGCCCGTCGCGGATGAAGAACAGGCCAACCAGCCCCGCATAGGTGTTCAGGCGAGTAATGCCCATGGCGTGATCGTGATACCAGAGCATGGCAGCATCCTGCCGGTTGGGATAGGTGACGGTTAGCGACTTGCCTGGAACATACCGGTTCTCCGGATAGCCGTCGCTCTCCGGCGGGCACTTGGCCCCATGAACGTGAGCGATTGCTCGAACCTCGGGGGAACCTTCTTCGCAACCCATCAGATTGTGGTCGACGGGTAGGAGGTGCCTGGTGGGGAGTTGATTGACCCATTCGATAGTAACGGGCTCACCCGAGCGGGTCTCAAAGGTTGGTCCGGGAGAGCATCCGGCGTAGCCCCACTGGCGGGTGGGCGGGAGGTCGCGATGCACCTTGGCTGCGAACTCACGCATGACAAGCCGGTAGCGCGCGGTCTTTCTCAGTACGGGCGGGATCGGGAGGGGATCGACAAACGGGGCGAGCCTTCCCGCTTGGAGCGAGGCTGAAGCCATCAGCCCCGCTCCAAGGAAGTTTCTACGGGTAAGTGTCAATTTAGAAAGGCTGTCCGGTGGCGATGTTGAGGAACAACTTCTTGGAGCTTGGCGTCCCGTTGAAGTTGAACATATTGGTGATCGGGTTGGAGATCGAATCCATGGAACCGCCGCCGATGCGCGTGCCGCCCGCCCAGTTGTCCTCAATGAAGCGGAGAATGGACGCTTGGTTAGTAATCGTGTGGTCGACGAAATTCTGTTGCGACCAGGGCGATATCACCAGCAAAGGCATGCGAGGACCGAAGCCGCAACGGCCTTGCGCATGGGTGGTACCGGAGAGTACGCCGGGGAGAGCCGTCGTGCCATCGCCGCAGGCGCCTGTGCCTGTCAGAGCGTCGGAGGCAGTCGTCGACTGGTTGACGATCGGCGGCACAACGTGGTCATACCAACCGTCGGAATCGTCATAGGCGATCACAACCGCAGTGTTCGCCCACTCAGGCCGGTTCTGCAGGAAGTTGATTACCTGAACGATGAACTGCTGCTCATCGAGGGGCGAAGAGTATCCCGCGTGAGCATCCTGAATGCCGATCGCCTTGAGGAAGCTCACAGCCGGGAAATTGCCGTTGTTGATGGCGTCGTAGAAATCGTGAAGATCGTACTGATGATTGGCTGCGTCGCCGCTCGTCCCGATCGCAGAGATCGAGGTCGGCCGTGTATGCATCGGGTTCGCGGTGGAAGCGTAGTATTGGAAGGGCTGGTGATGCGGGACGTAATCCGCCTTGTTCTGATTGGTCAACGCAGAGGTCGTCGTGCGTGCGCAACCGGTTGTGCCGTTCGGATTGGCAACGGTCAGGTCGAAGCCGCCCGCGAAGAATCCCCAGGAGACGCCAGCCGCGTTCAGCAGATCGCCCACGTTTTTGCCTGAGAAACTGAACACTTCGCCGGTGGAGGTGGAGCAGATGTCGCCAGCCGGATCCGCGTCGCCGATCATTGTGAATCCACCGCTGCCGTCCGCAACGATCGAACCGGTTCCGTTGGCATTGTTAATTACGCCGTTCGTCTGTCCGGAAACGAGGTTGATGGCGCCGGGAGTCGAAGGGCCGTAGTTTGTGCTGTACGAGTTGTCGCTCATCGCGAAGTTTTGAGCATAATTCCAAAGGGCCGTTACGGTGTTGCCATCGTAGTAGCCCATCACGAGGCCCTTCGAGGTTCCGCCGGTGGTGGCGGTTCCAGCCACGCCTACCTGGCTCGGGAACAGATCCGCAAGCCCGGAATGATATGCCGCCTGCTCGGGGCTGTAATTATGATTCTGGTCGGCCGTGAGATTCTGCGAACGGTCCAGCCGGAACGGATTGATGCCAGCCGCTGCATTGGTCTTATTAAGAGAGTTCGGGTTCAGAGTCATCAACGAACCGGAAAGCCCGTTGACCGCCGGGGTGCCGGGGATTGCGGTGAACGCGGGTTGGCCCGAAGGATTTGTGGCGTTCGGATAGGTCGCGAAGTAGTGGTCGAAGGAAATATTTTCCTGGAAAATGACAACCAGGTGCTGAATTGGCGTAGCGGGCGTGGGACCCGCCGCGAGGAGAAGTGCCGGATTAATCAGGTTGCCGGCGACCAATCCGGTAACGAGAATTTGGGAAAGACATTTGCGCATGGATTTGAGCGTATCCATACTCTATGAATTGCGAATGAACCAGCGGTTTCATTCACGTTGCAGCGCCCAGGATTTCAGTCGAGAAGTTTCAACAGGATTAAGATGCGCTGCCATCGCGGGAGGGTCGAGAGGAGGGCCAGAGAGAAGCCGATACCGATCGCCGTTAGCGAGAACATGTCCACAAAGCCGTTCTCTGCTTGAAAAAGAGGAAACACAACAATCTCCGGGCCGCGTGTGAAATGAAACTTAGGTCCGAATTGCGGAGTGGGGTCGAAGTTGTAGACCGGCCGATTCAGTACATCTTCCGGCCGCTCAAGAATGATCGAGGCGGACGCCAGGGGTGACGCTATCAGCAACACTGCCAATAGACGCCCGAGGTTGCGGGGCACGTTGTATGCTCAGTGTCCCGCCGGTGCGAAAACTCTCTACAATTGGAGTTTGTTTCATCTTTCGCAGGAGCAGTATTATCAGGTTCCCGAATGGGCGAATTACCATTGGCTTCGTCACGGTTTCGGGACACGTGACGCGGAACTTCCGCCGGGTCCTCTAGCGACGGTGAAGCAAGTACACGGCACAGACGTACTGATCGCGGATCAACCGGGCCAACAAGGCACGGCCGATGGGTTAATTTCGGACACGCCCGGGTTGTTGGTAGGCATCAGGACAGCGGATTGCCTACCCATTCTTCTTGCAGATCCGGTGAATCGCGTCGTTTCCGCCGTGCATGCGGGCTGGCGGGGAACGGCCGCGGAGATCGCACAACGCGCCATCCACTTAATGAATGTAAGATTCGGTTCGGATCCGACCCGGTTGGAAGCCGCGATCGGCCCAGGGATCGGTCTCTGTTGTTTTGAAGTGGGTCCGGAAGTGGCGCGCGAATTCGGTCCGTGGGATTCCGATTCAAAAACTTGTCTGGATTTATCACGAATTAACCGTTCGCAACTGGAAAGATTCGGCGTTACGAAAATCTATCAATCCGGCTTATGTACGATGTGCGGGACGGGGTTTCATTCGTTTCGGCGGGATCGGGAGCAGGCGGGAAGGATGTTGTCGTTCGTCGGAAAAGCCAGCTAGCGGGCAGACCCTGTCCAAAGGTCTGCCCTTAGCTTTGCATGGATTGATTACGCCGCATTCGCGAATTCTACAGTATCGCTGGTCTCGAACTCATGGCGGTCGGCGGCCTCCTGGCACTTGATGCAATAAGCGGTCTGCGGCACGGCATTGAGACGCTTGAGGCTAATCTCTTCTTCGCAGTGGTTGCAGATTCCATAGGAACCGTCGGCGATGCGGGCGAGGGCGCCGCGGACTTGGCGAAGCAGATTCGATTCGCGGTCAAGGTTGCGGATGGCGAGCTCACGTTCGCCGGCAAGTTGAACTTCATCCAGGGCATCGGGGGTCTTTTCGATCGCGATGTCTTCGCGGTTGCGCAGTGCGTAGGACAGCTCAGCGAGTCTCGTCTCCAGCACCGTCTTGTATTTTTCCAGCTCGTTCTTGGTCATGTCAGTTTCTCCGTGGTCTTCTACTACTAAAAACGTCTACTTGGTCGTTCTTTTTTACTTCTTTTCGATGAAAGCTTATGTCGCAATAAGAAGACGAAAATCTCAATCAAAAGTTTCAAAAAATCTCAGTGACTTGTACTAAGATTGTAAAATTTCCTTCATCTTGTTGCCCTACACAAGCAATCGCCTTGCCAAACCTCTCAGACACTCCTGAACACTAAATCCATTTGAGAGTTTCCGTACCGCATTAGATTGTATAAATCTATCGGCGGAAATCTCACATACTTTAGTGCCCGCTCTTTGGTATCTGAACTCGGCAGCTAACGGATCTCGAAAGTTCCGAAAGCCAAACCTAGACTTCGCCCGCGCTCCGCACCTTGAAAAGTCCGGTTAACAGCCAAGCCAACCTCCATGTCAGCCCCACCGGCTAACGACGGCGGCAAACTAACAATACGTACGAAAGGCATTTCCGGTTTGTAAAACTCCTCACCGGAGATTTCTTTCCCATCAATTGATATATGAAGCTGGAGTGGACCGGAGGAAATCTGTTCCTGAGGACAATAGCCAGTGATTACCAATTTCTGATTCGGCGTCCGCGGAGCAGCGATTCGGATCGTTGCCGTCGCCGGCATCCACCGGTGACTGCCTTCCAGCGGATACCACGTCGAACCGAGCAAGTATTGCATAAGCGGGATGCCCACGTCAACTCTTGACGGCGCGGAAATCGAAATATTTTTTCGCGCCCAAGACTTATAAGATGCCGTGATGTTCCGGATTCTTTCGCCATTCGGTTCATAAACTTCAACCTCCCGGGATGCAAGCCCGTTCAAGGTCGGTCCAGCCGGCAAACTGAAGAACGACGGGGGTTCCAGGCCAGGATAAGTCGCGAAATTGGTCTCGGGAGTGAGGTAAACCTGCTCCAAATCCGCCGCGTGGAACGGTGAATGGGCAACGGAAAAGGCGTAAAGCTCGGGCGGTACATGGGCCAGGAGGATCGTGTGGCCCGGGTGAAGCTCGTGCGCCCGTAGCGTGCCCAGAACCAAGGTACGAACCTGCCGTGACCGGTCGAAATACCATCGGCTCTGGGCACGCGCGATGGGAATCTGAATCCACAAATAGAGGATGATGGGCACTGCGGCGGCCCATCGTAGATGTCCAGGAAACGGCACATCGAGCCCGAGTGCCAGGACGGCAGCCAGACCGAGAGCAGGCATCGCGAGATAGTAGAAGGACACGTGATCGCGCAAAGGCAGAATCGGAGCCAGCGTAATCAGAAACCACGCGAGGAAGAACCACCCGGAGCGGCCCGCGCGCGCCGCAAAGCCAATAACCGCCGCGCTCAGGACGCCAATCGCGGCCAGAGCAGCCCAAGCCTGATGGCGGGGGTACTGATACCAGGCGATCGGCACCCAGCTTTGCTTCCAATATTCGCCGAGAGTGCGGAAAATCGAAGAATCGAAGTGCAGAGCATAGGGCCCTTCGGCGGATGGAGGCGCGAAGTGGCGATGTACCAAGTAGTAGGCCACCGACACCGCGAATAGGGGAATGGCCGGCTTCCAGTCCTTTCGGCTTAAGAGCAGCCAGCTCAATAGGATAGCCGGATAGACGACATTGATTTCCAGCGCCCCGAACCCTAGAATGAAAACAGCGAACTGGAGCCAATAATAGCCGCCGAGATAGAGCGCAAAAGCCGCCAGCAGGAAAAACGCGCATAGGATCTGGTTGTAATCGGAGGCCCAGCTCATCGGCACTACCAAGGCCCCATTAGCAACCCAAAGTGCGGATGCCGCCACAGCTGCCAGACGCGAACCGCCCAACTTGCGAACAATCCACGAAAGCAGCAGCAAATTCGCGAACTGAGTGCCCATCACCAGCGCGTGATAGGGGAGCGCATCCAGACCATAAACTTTATAAAACAGCAGGAAAAAGCCGCGCTCGCTCCAGGGACGTATGGTGCCCTGCGCCAGGGGCTCGAACATGGTCTGCAGGAAAGTGGCCCGGTCGAAAACCATCGAATGCAGGCTCAGCCACGCAAAATCATCCTGCCAAAACCAGCCGCGCAAAGCGAACTGGTGCAACCAATAGCAGAAAGCCAGGGGCAGCAGGTAGATCAGCGCCCACCAGCGTGACTTTTTCATGGTGCGATGGCGATGGATTTTTGCGGTTCGAACCCCACGGACGTCACCACCACGCCCAGTTCGCGCCCATCTACGGTTCCGGCCGCCAGATACCGGTCGAGGGAGAAATCCACCCGAACGCTATCCTCTTCGAGCAACTTGGCGGGCACATCGCGCACAAAACTAAACGAACCCGATTGGGTAAAGCTCTCCGGCGAGAGTTTGATCCCGCCGATCTCAGCTGTCAGAGTCGTCGTTTTCACCCGGTCGATCAAGGGTTTCGGGATGCTGAGTTGTACCCTTAGGACCGCTCCGTCCCGCGAAGCCAGCGGTGGTGCGCTTAACAGCACGCTGAAGTGCCCTGCCGTCCATCGCCAGGATTTGTCTTCGAGCCCGTAGAAGCCTTCGACCAACTGTGGGGACATTTTCTCATCGGACATGAGGAGCGTAGAAGCCAGACGTGGCGGCCCTTCGTCAGTTTCGACATGCACCCTGTCTTTGCTTCGACACGCGCACACAAACAACAGGGCGGCCGCGACGAGAACGCGCGAATTAAACCACATGCTTTTCCAAATCCACCAGACAACTATAAAACGTCGGCCCCCCACCCAGGTCGGTCAGCCGTTCAGACACTAGGGCGTTGACGCTTTTGCCCCAACGGCTGGACGGGACACAGACAACGCCAGGCGGAATGGCCGCTTCGACATGGGCCTCCAATTTGCATTCGCCGCGTTCGTTGAACAAACGAACCCAATCTCCAGTGCGTATTCCCCGCGGACCCGCGTCGTCGGGATGAATAGTCGCCACCGATGTCTGTTTATCGACATCGGGGCGGTTGCCGAATGTGGAATTCATCGAATCGTGGTTCTTCGGGGAAATCAGCTCCAGAGGATACTGGCGCAACAGTCCTCTATCGCCAAAACGCGACTCGACGGGTGGCTCGTAAGCTAGTGTTTCGGCGCGGAACTCGCATTTGCCGGAGGGCGTCCCGAAATTGCCCTCCGCGAAAGGCAGGAACGGCAAACCGTCCGGCGAAATGTTGAGCCGCACGAAATGCTCCCGGTCCAGCCGTTCGAGAGTAATGCCTTGTAGGAACGGATGTCCGGAGGACAGCAGCCCGCGAATGGCGTTATCCTCCGATTCTTCAAAGCAAGGTTCCGTCATTCCCATCCGGCGCGCCAATTCGCGGAAAATCTCCCAGTTGGGCCGGCACTCACCCGGCGCGGGCAACGCGGGGCGCGCCAGTTGGAGGTAATAGTGGCCGTAGGAGACGTAAAGGTCCGTATGCTCCAGGAAGGTTGTCACGGGCAGAACGATATCCGCATGCGCGGCAGTCCCGGTCATGAATTGCTCCAGGACCACGGTGAAAAGGTCTGGGCGCCGCAGTCCGGCGAGCACTGCGTTCTGATTCGGAGCAATCGCAGCCGGGTTGGAGTTGTAAACCACCAGCGCCTTTACCGGCGGGCTGTTCACCTCGGTCAACGCAGCTCCGAGTTGCGACATGTTGATCAAGCGTGTCGGATGCGGCTGCAAATCCGGCCTTTCCAGCGACGGGCGATTCAGATGGAATGCCTGCGAAGTGGAAAGCTGCAAGCCGCCTCCCACATCCTTCCACGCGCCCGTCAACGCGGGCAGCAGCCCAATGGCCCGGACCGCCATGCCGCCGCGTTCGCTGCGCTGCACGCCGTAGTTCAGGCGGATGGCCGCGGGACGCGTTGTCGCATACTCGCGCGCTAACTCCACAATGTCTGCTTCGGGAATTCCGGTCCATCGGGAGACGCAAGGAGGCGTATAGCGAGCCACCTTCTTCCGCAACTCGTCGTAACCAAGCGTGTGCCGTTCAATGTAGCTTGAATCCTGCAACCCTTCGCGGATGATGACGTGCATCATGCCCAGCGCAAGCGCCGTATCCGAACCCGGATTGATCGTAAAATGCCGGTCCGCTAGTTGAGCGGTGCGATTGCGATGCGGGTCGATCACGTAGAATCGAGCTCCGTTGCGCCGCGCCTCCACAATGAATGGCCAAAGATGGACGTTCGTAGCCAGCACATTGGCGCCCCAGGCGATGATCAGCTTCGAGTGGCGGAACTGCTCGGGCTCGGGGGCGTAGCGGACTCCCAGCGCTTCCGTGAGACCGGCCATCCCTGCGCTAGAGCAGATCGTGCGATCAAGACGCGACGCACCCAGCCGGTGGAACAAACGACGATCCATGCCACCGAAGTTGAGCAGCCCCA
>Ga0302325_10014949_pt1 | contig 16515 bp, 11 predicted proteins | sample Palsa_T0_2_FD_201948 | JGI IMG/M metagenome (GOLD analysis project Ga0302325, IMG submission 201948) | Peat permafrost microbial communities from Stordalen Mire near Abisko, Sweden - Palsa_T0_2 | ecosystem: Environmental > Terrestrial > Soil > Palsa > Peat permafrost | place: Sweden: Abisko... | reverse complement strand
GCAACGGGATCGACCACATCCTGCGCGGCCTCGACGTGACATCGCGGTTCTTCGCGCTGTACTCCAAGGAGCTCGCATGACCGCGGCCGCGTCCATCACGGCGGCCACGGCCGACCGGGCCCAGGCCGCCGAGACGAGCGGCAACATCGCGTCCGCCTTCGTCGAGCGCGCCGCCCGTCACCCCGAGCGCGCGGCTCTGGTGCTGCCGACGGACTGGAACGACAGCGCCGTCTCGGCGGTCGAGCAGCTCTCGTACGGGCAACTCGCCGCGCGGACCTCGGCCTGGCAGAGGCAGCTGGCCGGAGCCGGCCTGGAGCCGGGTCAGCGAGTGCTCGTGCTGCTACCGGCCTCGGCCGAGCTGTACGCCTGCGCCCTGGCCATCATCGCTTCGGGCATGACGCTCGTCCTCGTCGACGCCGGCATGTCGATGACACGAATGCGCGCCGCGATCGACGTGGCCTCGCCCGACGCCATGGTCGGTCAAGCGCGTGCCCGCCGGCTGGCCCGAGTGATCCCCGAGCTGCGACGCATCCGCCGCGTCGTGCCGGCCGAGTCAGCTCAATCCGCGCCGGCGGAGCGCGTCGGCACCGAGGAGCTCCCGGCCGTGCTGGATCGCCGGGCGGAGGACGGGGCGATCGTGTCGTTCACGTCGGGCAGCACGGGGCGGCCGAAGGGAGCCGATCGCACCCACGGCGACCTGCTGGCCCAGCACGAGTCGCTGACGGCGGCGTTCCCCTATCTGCCGGGTGATGTGGACATGACGGCCTGGCCGGTGCTGGTGCTGCACGACCTGCTGTCCGGAATGACGAGCGTGCTGCCCCCGGTGCGGCGAGGCGCTCTGAGGGCCGTGCCCGGAGACGCCACGCTCGGTTTCGCGATCGAGCACGGTGTCACGCTCCTCAACGGGCCGCCGGCCTTCCTGGCTCCGATCCTCGACGCCGCGAAGCGACGGCACGCCCTCCCGGCGCTGCGCCGCGTGGTGACCGGAGGCGGTCCGGTGTACCCGGACCTGTGCCGCTCGGTGATCGCCGCCTTCCCCCGCGCCGAGGGCCACGTGCTGTACGGCGGCACCGAGGCCGAGCCGATCGCGCACTGCCCGATGCAGGAGCTGATCGACGCCGACCACGCCGGCTCGTGCGGGGCGGGTGCCGGGCTGCTCGTCGGCCCGCCCGTGCCGGACATCGAGCTCGCCGTCATCGGGACCGACACGCCGACGAGCAGCGATAGGTCGATCGGCGACCTCGTGGTCAGGCCGGGCAGCTGGGGTGAGATCGCCGTTTGCGGCGCCCACGTCCTGTCGCGGTGGTTTGACGACCCGCAGGCAGATCGGGCGACCCGCGTGCGATCCGGCGGCGACGCCGGACGGCCTGAGTTCCTCCGCACCGGGGACATCGGCCGGGTGGATGAGTCGGGGCGGCTGTGGCTGGGCGGCCGGGTCGCCGACATCGTCGAGCACGAGGGCCGTCCGCTGCATCCCTACGAGGTCGAGCCGGTGCTCGACCGCCTCGCCGGCGTGCGTCGGAGCGCGCTCATGTCGTCGCCGGCGGGCGGCGCGGAGGTGTTCCTCGACGTCGATCCCGAGGCCGGCGCCGAGGCAGCGGCGCGTCTGGCCCGAGCCGCCCTGCCGGGCGTAGGCCTGCGTGGCGTGACGGTGCATTGGCCGGTGGCCATCCCCGTCGACGGGCGCCATAACAGCAAGATCGACCGGCCCCGGCTGCGGGCGCGTCGGGCCAGGATCGTCGCCATCGCCGCCGCGCGGCGGCAACTCGTTTCCCTGCGCAGGCCACGATGACTGAGCCGCTCATTCGCTTCGAGCAGGTCACCAAGCGCCATCATCGCGGGGCCGAGGAGGTCCGGGCGCTCGTCGAGGTGAGCCTCGACGTGGCGGCCGGCGACTTCATCGTGGTGACCGGCCCGTCGGGGTCGGGGAAGTCCACGCTCCTGCACGTCGGGGCCGGTCTGCAGGGAGTCGACGGCGGCCGGGTGCTGGTCGGGGGCCGCGACCTCGCGCTCATGAACGAGCGGGCCCGAGCGGCATGGCGCTGCCACGGCCTCGGCTACGTGTTCCAGTTCTTCAACCTCGTAGGGAACCTGACGGCGATCGAGAACGTGTCGATGCCGCTGCTGTTGGGCGGCGTGCGACGCGCCGAGGCCGACGCGCGAGCGACGGCAGCGCTGGAGGAGGTGGGCCTGTCCGGGCGGCTCGACCACACGCCAGCCCAGCTGTCCGGCGGCCAGATGCAGCGGGTCGCGGTGGCGCGAGCGCTCGTGACCAGGGCGCCGCTGATGTTCGCCGACGAGCCGACCGGCAACCTGGACTCGGCCAGCGGAATCGAGGTGCTCGGCCTGCTGCGCCGGGCCTGCACCGAGCGCGGCTGCGCGGTCGTGCTCGTCACCCACGAACCCGATGTGGTGCAGCCGGGTGACCGGGTCGTGATCCTTGCGGACGGGCGATGCGTTGAGCCCGCTGGCGCGTTGTGACCATGCCAGCCCGCGACCTTGCACCCGCGCCCGCCACCGGCGGCGAGGCGGACGAGCTCGCCACCTCACTGGACGTCCGCGTGCTGCGCTATTCGCGCGTCTGGGAAGACCATCGACTGCTCGACGCCGCTCTGGCGCTGGACGGCGACAGCCATGTGCTGTCGATCTGCAGCGCCGGCTGCAACGTGCTGGCCATGCTGCTGTCCGAGCCGCTGGCGATCACCGCGGTGGACCTCAGCCCGGTGCAGGCCGCGCTGCTGCAGCTGCAGCTCGTGGCGATCAGGCGGGGCAGCGCCCGCGACGTTCGACGCCTGCTCGGAATCGACCCGGCGCTACCGGCCGACCGCCTCGCCGCGTACGCCGCGCTGCGCGATCATCTGGACCCCCGCACGCGGGCCGTATGGGATGAACGGGTTGACGTGATCGCCGGCGGTCTGGCGTTCTCGGGGCGCCTGGAGCGTTACATCCGGGGGTTCACCGGCGACACGTTGCCCGACTACGTGCCCGGTGACGCCCTGCGCCAGCTGTTCACCCTCGACGAGGAGCGCGACCGGCGAGCGTGGGCGAAGCGCTGGCTCACCGCGCCCGGTCTCGAGGCCGCGTTTCGGGCCTGGACGGCTCGCGACACGATGGCGGCGCGAGGCCGCGACCCGGCGCAGTTTCGGTGGGTCTCCGATGTCGACGTCTCGGGACAGCTGTGGGACCGGCTGCGCTGGGTGTGCACCGAGCTTCCCACCCGCGGCAACTTCTATCTGCACGCCTTCTTCTTCGGCTCCTACGGCGAGGCGCTGCCGCCGCATCTCAGCGATGAGGGCCACGCCCGCCTGGCGCCCCTGGTCGAGCGCGTGAAGGTCCATGTCGGGGACCTGTCTCGGCTGCTCGGCGAGCGTCGTCCGGGGACCTTCACGCACGCCAACCTGTCGGACATGTTCGAGTACCAGTCGCCGGCCCAGTCGCAGGACGCGATGACCCGGCTCGGGGAGAACCTGCGCGGCGGGGGTCGGGTGGCGTTCTGGAACTTCCTGGTCGCGCGCGCCCCGGGGCCGGAGCAGGACGCGCTCGTGCGGCTCGACGCGCTCTCGGACGAGCTGTGGCGGCGTGACCGGTCGTGGTTCTACCGGGCGTTCCACGTGGCGGAGGTGGCGCGATGAGCCACGCCAACGGTATCGACCCCGTCCGCGCCCATCATGCCCGCCGCCGCTCGCCAGCCGATGCGGAATGGATGCCCGAGGGCCCGAGCGAGGGCATGCTGGAGGCGACCGGCCCTCGGCTGTGGCTCCAGATCCCCGGCGATCCAGCCGTGCGAGCGCGCGTCACCCACGTCGGCCGGTTCGCCGTGCGCGCCGGGGTGCCCGCGCCAGCGGCGTGGCGGCCGCGAGCCGGCGACGCGCTGTGCGACGTACGAATCGCCGGGCGCGGCTTCGACCACTCCTTCGCGCGCGCCCGGGTGAGCCGCGCCCGCATCCGCGGCGGTGCGGTGGCAGTCGAGGTGCTGATCGAGCCCGAAGCCGCGACCAGCGCCCTGTGGATCCTCTACGACCAGTTGCGGTCGGGTGTCGACCTGTCCTCCACGCGCCCGCCGGCGGGCTGGCGTCCTCCCAAGGTCCCGGCCCGCGGCCACTACACCGAGGCGGCCCGCCTCGAGCGCCTGGCATGGATCACGCAGGAGACGGGGGCGGATACGTCGGCGATTCGCGCCACGACGCTGGATGCGTCGCGCCTGACCGGAAACGTCGAGAATCTCATCTCGGGGGTGGAGATCCCGGTCGGGCTGGCCGGTCCGCTGTGGTTCAACGGCCAGGACGTGCGGGGACTGGTGAGCGCCCCGTTCGCCACGACCGAAGGAACCCTGGTGGCATCGGCAACGCGCGGCGCCACCGCGATCACGCGCGCGGGCGGCGTGACGACGCAGGTCGTGCACCAGCGCATGACGCGCGCGCCCCTGTTCATCTTCGACGACGTCCAGCTCGCATCCCTGTTCGCTCGGTGGGTCAGGGACCATGTCGAGGAGATACGCCGCGAAGTGCAGACGGTCTCCGACTGGACCAGGCTGGTCGAGCTCGACCCGATCCAGATCGGCAACCAGCTCCACTTGCGCTTCGTGTACGAGACCGGCGACGCCGCCGGCCAGAACATGACCACGACGTGCACGTGGCGAGCATGCCAATGGATCACCGCTCGGCTGCAGGTCCTCGGGCTTCCGCTCACCCGCTTCTACGTCGAGGGCCAGATGTCCGGGGACAAGAAGACCAACCACCTGAGCTTCATCGCCGGGCGTGGCGTGCGCGTGGTCGCCGAGTGCCACATCGATGGTGCCACGCTCCTCGACGTACTCAAGGTGACCCCCGAGGCCATGGAGCTCTGCACCCACGCCGTCGCGGCCGGTGCGCTGCAGACCGGCACCCAGGGATTCGACATCAACGTCGCCAACACGCTGGCGGCGATGTTCGCCGCCACCGGACAGGACATCGCCTGTGTTCACGAGTCGAGCCTGGCCATTCTCTCCGTGCGTCCGCGGGACGGTGGCCTCTACGCCTCGATGACCCTCCCGGCGCTCGTGGTCGGGACGGTGGGAGGGGGCACCGGGCTCTCACAGCAGCGCACGTATCTCGACCTGCTCGGGTGCGCCGGCGCGGGCAAGCTGAAGCGCTTCGCCGAGATCATCGCCGGCTACGCCCTGGCCCTCGATCTGTCCACCCTCGCGGCGGTGGCCAGCGGACAGTTCGCCGATTCGCACGAGCGGCTGGGGCGCAACCGGCCGGTCGAGTGGTTCACGCGCGACGACCTCACGCCGGAGCTGCTGCAGCCGATGCTGGCCCGGGGGTTTCGCGACGACGACCTCGAGGTGACGGGAGTGCACGACAACGCCAGCGTGGATCTCGGCTCGTCGATCATCACCGAGCTGACCACCCGCAAGGCGATGCGCAAGCTGGTCGGCTTCACGCCGCTGCGCGTCGAGGTCGACCGCACCGTCGACGGCGCGCGGACCAGCGAAGCCGTCGAGCTGATGGTGAAGTCCAAGCCGCTCGGCGACGAGGTCGCGCTGGCGCTCAATCACCTGGCCTCGATGTGTGGCGGAGCGGTTGCGTTCGAATACGCGCGCTGGCAGCAGAACCTCGGGTTCAACCAGACTCATCGCAAGGAGCTCCACCTCGCCACCGAGCCCGACCCACGGATCGCGCGCATCATGCCGCGTGTCCACGGCGTGCACCGCGACGACGCCCGCGAGGCCTACCTGCTCGTCTCCGAGAAGCTCGACGGGACGGTCCTGCTGAAGGACACGGCCGACGACGTCTCGGGGTGGGAGCTGAACCATCTCGAGGCCGCGGTGCGTGGCATCGCCGGCGCGCACGCAGTGTGGCTCGACCGGGTCGACGAGCTGCAACGCGGCGACTGGCTTGGTCCGGTGCCCAGCGCAGCGCTCGCCGCCGACATGATCCCGCTGTGGGAGGCCCTCGCAGACCACGCCCGCAGCGAGTTCCCCGAGTGGTTCGACGACGACGACCTCGAGGCGCTGAGACAGTCGATCCGCGACATCCCGCGATGGTGGGGCGAGCTCGAGACGATGCCCCGGACGCTCATCCACAACGACTTCAGCCCCCGCAACATCTGCCTGCGCGTCGACCCCGACGCCGCGGGCGACCTGCGACTGGTCGCCTATGACTGGGAGCTGGCCACGATCCACGTGCCGCAGCGGGATCTCGCCGAGCTGCTCGCTTTCACGTTGAGATCCCCGATCGACCAGGCAATGGTCGACCACCTGGTCGAGCTTCACCGCACCGCGCTGGAGTCGGAGTCGGGCCAGCCGCTCGATCCGGCCGAGTGGCGGCGCGGCTATGCCCTTTCCCTGCGCGATTTCATGGTCCAGCGCGTGACGCTGTACCTGATGGGTCACTCGTTCCGTGACTACCGCTTCCTCGGCCGCGTGCTCAACACGACCAGAGCGCTGCTGGCGGTCGAGGCCGCCCGCAGTGACCACGAGGCGCCGCGGTGAGCACGACGCCAATCGAGCATCCGGCGTCCACGTCGCGGCTGACGCTCACCCGCGACGCGCCGCTACGCCGTCGCTTCGCCGCCTGGGCAGCGACGCGCTTCCCGCCCGCGCTCGGGCTCGTACTGGCGCTGATGTATCTCGACGCCATCCTGGTCGGGTCGCTGGCCGCCGGGCACAAGCCGCCTCAGCTTGCGCCCGAGGACCTGCTGGGCTTCCTCGCCTTCCTCGCCTTCTTCCTCGGTCTGCGCATCTACGACGAGTTCAAGGACAACGAGTCCGACCGGGTCCTGCACGCGGACCGCCTGACCGTCACCGGCGTGATGCCCCTGAGCGATCTTGGCCGGATCAATGCGGTCGGGCTCGTCCTACAAGCGGCAGCCTGCCTGTGGTTCGATCGCGGTGTCGGCGCGGTCACCATCACCTGGGCGGCCGCGGTCCTGTTCTCCCTGCTGATGTTGAAGGAGTTCTTCATCCCGGAGTGGCTGAACGCGCACCCGGTCCTCTACTCGGTGTCGCATGCGGGCGTGATGCCGCTGGCGTTCCTGTGGGCGGTGACGATGGGCGCCCGGGGCTTCGTGTCGTCAGCCGCCGTGTGGTGGCTGTGCGCGCTGGCCATCGCGGCGGCCTTCCTGCTGGAGCTGTCGCGAAAGCTGCGCGCGCCGTCGGACGAGCGGCCCGGTGTCACCAGCTACACGAGGATCTTCGGCGTGCGAGGCGCCTCGCTGGTCGGTGGCGTGCTCTTGCTGGCGGCGGTCGTGACGCTGGGCGCGACGGCGTCGTCAGTCTCGGGAGCGAGCACCGTGGCCTGGGTGGGCGCGATCATCCTGCTCGTGGCCGGTGGCACGCCCTACGCGCTGTTCGCGAGGCAGGCCACCGCGAAGCGGGCCAAGGCGATCGAGGCGATCACCGGGTTGGAAGTGCTCGCCAGCTTCGCGCTGCTGCTGGTCGTGCTGATCGTCGAGCAAGGGCTGACGTGGCGCTGACGAGCCTGCCCGTGCAGCCGCTCGACGAGCCGGCGGCCCTCCGGGCCGACGAACGCGAGGTCGGGGGCAAGGCGCACGGGCTCGCTCGGCTCGCCGATCTGGCCGACCGGATCGGCGAGGGTGTCGCCGTGCCGGCGTTCCGAGTCCTGCCCGCGTCGGCCTTCCGGGCTCACCTCGAGCGGCCGGACGTGAGCGAGCACCTCGGCCAGGCACTGCTCCAGCTGGCCGACATCGAGCTCGACTCTCCCGATACCGCGGCGCGCGCCGAGATCTGCTCGCGGGAGCTCGTGCAAGCGGTGACGTCGGTGGAGCTGGCTCGCGAGGTGGTCGCGGCGCTCGGGCAGGCGCTCGACGAGCTCGCGCCCGGACCGTGGTCCGTTCGCTCCTCGATGGTCGGGGAAGACTCGGCCGCTCACAGCTTCGCCGGTCAGCTCGACACGTTCCTGTTCCTGCCCGACGCCGATGCCGTGATCGATGCGACCCGCCGCGCCTGGGCCTCGGCCTTCTCGCCCCGGGCCCTGGTCTACGAACTGCGAGCCGGCCTGTCGCCGGCGGCCGCCAGGATGGCCGTGGTGGTGCAGCGCATGGTCGCCGCCGAAGCCTCGGGGGTGCTGTTCAGCGCAAACCCGCTCAACGGCGCGCGGGACGAGGTGCTGATCACGGCGGCCTGGGGTCAGGGTGAGGGCGTGGTCTCGGGACTGTGCGACACCGACGAGTACGTCTACCGCTCCGGAGCGGGCGAGCACCGCGCCACGGTCGCCGACAAGGACGTGCAGGTGGTGGCCGATCCGGACGGCTTGGGGACCACCCAGTCCCCCGTGCCCGCATCCGCCAGACGCACGCGCGCGCTGTCACCCGAGCAGGTGGGCCAGCTGGGCAGGCTGGCGACGAAGGTGGCCTCGGCCCTCGGCGCGCCGCAGGACATCGAGTTCTGTTACGAGGGCGGCCGCGCGTACGCGCTGCAGACGCGGCCGATCACCGCGCTGCCCGAGGCGCCGAACGTGGACGGCCCAACGGTCATCTGGGACAACAGCAACATCCAGGAGAGCTACTGCGGGGTCACCACCCCGCTGACGTTCTCGTTCGCCTCGCGGGCCTACGCCACCGTGTACCGGACCTTCTTTGGCGTGGTCGGCACCCCGGATCGGGTGCTGCGGGCCAACCGTGACCTGTTCCCCAACCTGCTCGGACTGCTCGACGGCCGCGTGTACTACAACCTGAACAACTGGTACGACGGCTGCCTGCTGTTCCCCTCGTCGCGGCACACCAAGGACGACATGGAGAACATGATGGGCGTGCAGGAGCCGGTCGACTTCGTGGTGGACGAGGAGCCCTCGGCGCGCATCCGGCTCACGCGAACGGCGGCCCTGGCCCCGGTCGTGGCGCGTCTCATCCCGCAGCTGCTGACCATCGACGAGCGCATCGCGAAGTTCCAACGGCACTTCCGCCTGGTCGTCGACTCGGTCGACCGGACGGCCTTGACCACCCAGTCGTTCTCCGAGCTGATGGGGGTGATCCGCCGGCTCGACCGCGAGCTGATGGAGCGTTGGGACGTGCCGATCCTCAACGACCTGCGCGTCCTGCGCAGCAGCGGCGGCCTGCGACGGTTCGTCGCCGCCGCGCTCGGCGCTGACGCCAGCGAGGAGGAGGTCGTGCGGACCTGCAGCGACCTGCTGGGCGGCATCGAGGGCATCGCGTCGATCGAGCCCACGCGGATGCTGCTGCGGATGGCCTCCGTCGCCCGCGCCACCCCCCGCGTGGCCGATCTGCTGCGAGTGGGCCGTCCCGCCGAGGTTCTGACTGCGCTGCGAGATGAGGAGCCCACGTTCTCGGCGCGCATCGACGAGTACGTCAACCGCTACGGCGACCGCGTCATCGGCGAGCTGAAGCTGGAGACCGTGTCGTTACGCGAGGACCCGAGCTTCGTGATCGCGGTGCTGCGCAACTACCTCGAGCGGCCCGACCTCGACGCCGAGTCGCTGACCCAGCGCGAGACTGCCCACTACCAAGCCGCCTTCGACGTCGTCGCCGCCCGGCTGAATCGCCGCCAGCGGCGTTCGTTCGCCGGCAAGGTGAGCGCCTGCCGCGAGGCGGTGAAGGCTCGCGAAGCCCTGCGCCTCGACCGCACGCGCCTGTTCGGCTTGTACCGGGACGTGTACCTCGCGATCGGCGCTCGACTGCACGAGGTGGGGCGACTCGACACGCCCCGCGACGTCTTCTGGCTGACCACCGACGAGATCGCGGCCTACGATGCCGGCCGTTCGGTGACCAAGAACCTCGCCGCGCTCGCCGGCCTGCGCGCCTCGGAGTTCGATCGCTTCGGCCGCGCCGAGCTGCCGCACCGGATCCAGACGGTGGGTCCCGTATATCACGGCAACTCGCTCGCTCGCGCTGAGCCGCCGCCCGAGGTCATGGGGGCCGAGGTGCTCACCGGCACGGGCTGCTACCCCGGAGTCATCGAGTCGGCCGTGGCCGTGGTGAGCTCGCCGGACGACGACCTGTCGGTGAACGGGCGCATTCTCGTCACCGTGCGCACCGATCCGGGATGGGCGCCGCTGTTCCCGACCTGCACCGGCCTGCTCGTCGAGCGGGGCTCGACCTTGTCACACTCGGCCGTGGTTGCGCGCGAGCTGGGGATCCCGGCGATCATCGGGATCCGCGAGCTCACCCGGGTGTTGCGCGACGGCGAGGTCGTCCGGATGGACGGCGCCGAGGGCACCGTCCATCGGCTCGCGGACGCGACGTGACCGTCCTGTGGCGGCTGCACCTGCGCGCCGCGCTGACTGACTGGCGTACCATCCTGGCGGTCGTGGGCATCGCGCTGGGTACGACGCTCGTGGTCGCGGTGAGCGTGCTGCAGACCGAGACCGGCCGCCCCTTCGATACGGGCGCGACCCTGCTGCGCTCGCCGGCACACGGCACCTTGGTCCAGGTGGCGCCCGACATACAGGCGCGCCTGCCCGAGAGGCTGACCGCTCGGCTTGCGCGGATTAGCGGGGTCTCGCTCGCCGTGCCGGTCATCGCCGAGCTGACGCCGCTTCTGTCCGAGCGCGGGCAGACCGGCGCGCTGCTGTTCGCCGCGGACAGCTGTGATGTCGCCAGGGTCACGCGCGTCAACGCCTGCGCGGTCGCCGCCACGTCCGGCGGCGCGCCTGGTCCTGGGGTGGCGCTGTCGATCCCGTCCCAGGTGGCGGGCGCGCTGAGCGTCAAGCCGGGCGACCCGATAGCCCTACCGGGAGGGCAACTCGGCGACGCCCACGTCGGCCGCGTATACGCCGGAGCGAGCGCCAGCGACGACGTCGTCGTCGCTCCAAGCTTGGCTTCGGCGCAGGCCCTGCTGGGCCGAGCCGGCACCGTGACCGCGGCGTACGTGGTCGCGTCCGGCGCCGGAGCGGTGGGGCGGGTGCGGCACGCCGTAGCTGGCGTGGCCACGGCCGGCTCCCCGAGCCCGAGCGTTCCCACCGCGCTGGTGACGGTGCGCCAGACCCTCAGTTCGATGCGGGCGGTCGGGATCGCGGTCGGCGCCATGATCGCGATCATCACCCTGCTGCTCACGTTTGACGCCCGGCGCAGCGCGATCGCCACCGAGATGCTGCTCGGGGCGTCCACGCGCCGACTCGTCGCCGGCTTCGCCGTCGAGGGCGCCGCGATCGGCGCGGCAGGTGGGCTCGTCGGCCTGCTGCTGGGACACCTGGCCGGTACGTTCCTCGTGCACCAGTTCGGCACGGCGCTCCTGCGGGGCACCGGCGCGCAGCTGCACACGAGCTTCCAGGCGAGCGAAATTGCCATCGGGTTGGGCTCAGGCATCGCGGCGGGCGTCATAGCGGCACTGCTGTCGTCGCGGGGGCTGCTGCGGCAGGGTGTCCTGGCCAACCTCGAGGGCCAGGTCGGCGGGGTGACGCGGCGAGCGCAGGTGCCGCTGTGGCTGGTGCCGGCTGGACTGCTGCTGCTCGTCATGGCGTGGCTGATCCTGCGCACGTTCGGCCGGGGCGAGCTCCCGTTCCTGTTCGGGCAGAGCGGCATCTTCACCGGCGTCATCGCCGCCATCGCGATCACCATGGCACTGGCTCCGAGAGCCGCCCGCAGCGTCTCCGGGGCGATGGCCAACCGGTTTGCCGTGACCGGGCGCAGCACCCGGGCCGAGATCGACCGCCTGCCCTTGCGCACCGCCGGCACCGTCGTCACGCTCGCGCTCGGCCTGGCGATCGCCGTGGCCTTCTCGTCGATCGCCAATCTCGGCGCCGCGACCACGACGGCCCGGTTCGGCGCGGTAGAGCCCCACGGATTTCTCGTCGCGGCCCAGCAGCCGTGGGATCAGCGCGAGGGTGCTCTCAGCGACGCGACCGCGGCGGCCGTGCGCGCCACTCCCGGCGTCACTGGGGTGACCGAGCGTTGGCGGGCGATCCTCCCGAGCAGCACCGAACCGCGCCTGATCCTCGGCTTTGACGGGCCCGGGGCGAGTCGCATGATCCATCCGGTGGGCAGGTTCCGCGCGCCGGTGGCGGACGACTCCGTGGCCCTCTCGCGGATAGCGTCGGGCCGGCTGCACGCCGGTGCCGGCGACCGCATCGAGCTGCCGACGCTCACCGGGCCGGCCAGCTTCCAAGTGGTCGGCGTGTTCGACCCGGTAGCCACGGATGACAGTGCGGTCGGCGACTGGGTGCTCGCGTCCTCGGCGACCGCGCGGCAGCGCTTCGGAGCGGTGCGCTCGCAGATGGATGTCGACGTGGCGCCGGCGGCGGCCACCGCCGTCGGAGCGGCGCTGCGTCGCACCGGCCTCGGAGTCGTGGTGCTCGACGCGACAGATTGGCGGCGTCTCAGCCACGCCGCCTTCGCTCGCTGGTTCGAGCCCTTCGCGACGACCGGCTACCTGATCGCCATTGCCGGAGGCTTCGCGGTCATGAACATGCTGCTGCTCAGCATCCTTCAGCGCCGCCGGACGCGGGCGACGATGCGGACCATCGGCCAGACTGCCGGTGGCGAGCGCGCGACGCTGCTCGCGCAGGCCGGCGTGCTCGGCGTGTTCGCGATCGCCTTCGGGCTGCTGTGGTCTCAGGTGTTCGTGTGGCTGCTCTCGTTGTCGAGTCCCGTGTACTACGGCTTCCAGCTCGACTGGGGCGTGGCTCTCGGCGCGGTCGCTGTCGGAACTGGCGTGACCGTGGGTCTCGTGGCGTTGAGCACGGTCGCCCCGGTGCTGGCGGCCGCTCGCCTGGACCTGGCCGCGGCGCTGAACACTGAATAAGGACTACCGCTCGGTCGCGACGCGCCGGGTGGGATAGGCGTCCGTGCGAATCAGGGCCAGCTGATCGCGCTCGACTTCACGGCCGTGCTCGTCGATGAAGCCGACGTGCACCGCCTCCCCGGTGTCGGCCCGGCGGCGGACGATGCTCGGCCCGGCGGGCCACGGGAGATACTCGTCGCCCCACTGCTGCAGACCGCTGAGCACGACCTGCAGTTCCCGCCCGGCCGGGGTCAGTCCGTAGGCAAAGCGGGAGCGGCTGCCCGGCTCCCGGTAGGGCTCACGCGTCATCACCCCGTATTCGACCAGCGTGTTCAGCCGTTCGGTCAGCACGTCCGTCGCCACGCCGAGCGCGTCGCGGAACTCGCTGAAGCGCGTCGATCCGGTGAGCGCCTCGCGGAGGATCAGGAACGTCCAGCGCTCGCCGAGCACTCCCAGGCTGCGGGCGATCGCGCAGCTCGAATCCGGCACTTTTGACGTCGACATATCGACGCGAGCCTACCAACTGACTTGTGCTTTCAAAATCAGCCGGCCGGGCGAGCTAGTGCCCATCGCCCAGCACGAGCGCCATGGCCCGCCGGGCGCGCTCGAGGGCCGTGCGGTCGCGGTGCAGCTGGTAGTCGCAGTTCGCGCCGATCGCGAGGGCGTTGATCGTGAAGGCGATGTCCGTCGCGTCGGCAGCGGCGGGGAGCTCGCCGTTCTCGATGGCGATTCGCGCCTCGCCTTCGAGCACCCGCTTCCAGCGGGTGGCCGTGCGCTTGACCGCCGCGTTGACGGGGCCGGGACGGCCGTCGAACTCGACCGAGGCGGCGGTGAGGAAGCAGCCCCCCTGGAACGGAGGATCGGCGAGGTAGGCAAGCCAGGCGTCGGCGATCGCGCGCAGGCGCCGCAGGCCACGCGGCTGGGCGGCGGCCGGTTCGTACACGCTCTGGCGGAACATCTCGGATGCCCGCGCCAGCGCGGCGAGCTGCAGCTCCTGCTTGGAGCCGAAGCGACCGACAAGGCCGCTCTTGCTCATCTCGAGCTGCTCGGCCAGCCCGCCGAGGGTCAGGCCCTCGAGGCCGACGACCGAGGCGAGCTGGACCGCCGCGCCGAGCGTCTCGGCCCGGGAGTCGGCGACCTGGGCGGCGGAGCGGCGAGCCATCGTCCGTCGACTTTAGCGAACGCTCGTACGGAATGTCTGTATATTCCGCACGAGCGTTCTGTAAGCGAGCTTTCTCGGAGGACCGACATGGAGATTCGTTGGCTGGGCTGGGCCGGTATCGAGGTCGAGGCGGAGGGCGCGCGCATCGTCATCGACCCGCTCGAGGATCCCGGCGCGGTGTTCGCGCCATACGGCGAGGCCGCTGCCGGCGTAGCGGCGCCCGAGGTCACGGCGCCGCGGCCGGACGCGGTCGCCGGCCTGGTCACCCACCTGCACCGTGACCACGCCGATGCGGCGGCGCTTCGCGCGGCCCTGGCCGACGCGGCCGTGGTCTACGAGCCGTGCGGTTACGGCGGAGATCGTGCCGAGCAGCTCGCGCTCATCCAGGCCGACGGCGAGATGACGGCCGCCGGACTCACGCGCGAGCCGACCGAGCCCTGGACGACGGTGACCGCTGGCCCGTTCTCGATCACCGCGCTGCCCGCCGTCGACGGCACCGGAGATCCCCAGGTGTCGTGGCTGATCGAGGCGGGCGGCCAGCGGCTCGTGCATCTCGGCGACACGTTGTTCCACGGCTGGTGGTGGCGCTTCGCCGAGCGCTTCGGCGCGCCGGACGCCGTGTGCGCGCCGATCAACGGGGCCCGCCTCTCCTTCCCCCACCGCCGCCCGGCCAGCTCGTTGCCCGGTGTGATGGACCCCGAGCAGGCGGCGCTGGCCGCGGAGTTACTGCGCGCGGACCGTCTTGTTCCGATCCACTACGACGGCTACGCCTTCCCGGACGTATACGAGCCGGTGCCGGACGCGCTCGGGCGGGTGCGGTCGGCGAGCGAGCGGGTGGCGGTGCTCGGGCTCGGCGAGACGCTCGAGCTGTAGCCGTCCTGACCCCGGCGGGAGCTACGCGGCGGCGGTCGAGCGCTCGCGCACGCGCGTGAAGCGGTAGTCGTCGAGGTCGAAGCGGGCGCTGCGCCAGGCCACCTCGAGCGTCGGCGAGGCCCGGAACGGCACGTCGCCGTGGGCGTCGAAGTAGTAGCTGTTGGCCAGCGAGCAGCTGGGCTGGAAGAAGATCTGGCGATCGCGCCGGCCGAGCATGCGCTCGAAGTAGCGCGCGTTGGCCTCGGGGGTGACCTCGATCGCCGTCGCGCCCTCCTGCCGCGCGCGGATGAGGCAGCGGACGATGTGGCGCATCTGATTCTCGATCAAGGTGAAGTAGCTCGCGCCGTTGAAGCCGTACGGGCCAAGGATGAAGAACAGGTTGGGGAAGCCCGGCACGCTGTCGCCCTCGTAGGCCTGAAAGCGGTTCTCGTCCCAGAACCGCTCGAGGTCCACGCCACCGGCGCCCTCGACGGAGAACGGCGGCATGTTCCCCGGGTCGAAGACCTTGAATCCGGTGGCCAGCACGAGTAGGTCGATCTCGTGCAGGGTGCCGTCGGCGGTGCGGATGCCGCTGCTCGTGATGGCCTCGATCGGCGTCGTCTCCAGCCGGACGTTGTCACGGTTGAAGGTGGCGAGGTACTCATTGGAGAAGGTCGGGCGCTTGCAGCCGAGGCCGTATCGCGGGGTGAGCTTCTCGCGGACGGTGGGGTCGTGGACCTGGCTCTTCAGATACGCGTGCCCGACGCGCTCGCCGCGGCTCGAGAGCGCGACGACGCCGTGGAAGTGCGCGGGCAGCGGGAAGGTCAGCTCGACGAAGGCCTGGCTGAGCCAGCGGGCGGCGCGCGCCGCTCCCGGGACCCGCCGCAGCACCCATCGCCGCCAGCCGTCGATCGGGCCGTCAGCCTTGGGCAGGCACCAGACCGGCGTGCGCTGGAACACGGTGAGGTGGTCGACGGTCGGGGCAATCGAGGGGATCGTCTGCACGGCCGACGCACCGGTGCCGATGACCGCAACCCGCTTGCCGCTCAGCTGCGCCGCGTGGTCCCAGCGCGCCGTGTGCATGACCGTGCCGGTGAAGTCGTCGATCCCGGCGATGTCCGGGAACGTCGGCTGGCTGAACACCCCGGTGGCGCCGATGACGAAGCGCGCCGAGATGGTGTCGCCGTCGTCGGTGCCGAGACGCCACAGGTGGACGTCCTCGTCGAAGGCAGCGGAGACGATCCTCGTGTTCAGCCGGATGCGCGACTGCAGCGCGTACTTGTCGACGAGGTCGGTCGCGTAGCGCTTCAGCTCGCGGCCCGGCGCGTAGACGCGCGACCAGTCGGTCCGCGGCTCGTAGGAGAACTGGTAGCTGAAGGACGGGATGTCGACGGCGACCCCCGGATAGGTGTTCCAGTACCAGGCGCCGCCGACGCCGTCGCCGGCCTCGATCACGGCGAAGTCGTGAATGCCGGCGCGGTCCAGCGCCATCGCCGCGCCGATGCCGGAGAAGCCGGCACCGATGACGGCGACCTCGTGATCGGCGGCGAGGGTGGTCGCGGGGGTCACAGCCGAGAGGCTATCGGGGCGACCAGGTTGGCGGCACTATTCACGGGTGCGGCAGAGTCGGTTGACGATACATCGGCCACCGATATATAGTGTGGCCATGGCCCGGTCTGCGGTAAGCGGCGGCGATGCGCGCGGTGAGCCTGAAGCGCTGACTTCGCTTGGGCGCTACGCGGGACCGGCGACGCTGATCCTGTCGAGCCTGGCCGAGGGGCCGAAGCACGGCTATGCGCTGACCAAGGACGTCGAGGCGTTT